>Ga0209503_10000411_pt1 | contig 27701 bp, 26 predicted proteins | sample SouAtlMetagenome_2_FD_187448 | JGI IMG/M metagenome (GOLD analysis project Ga0209503, IMG submission 187448) | Marine eukaryotic phytoplankton communities from Atlantic Ocean - South Atlantic ANT15 Metagenome (SPAdes) (version 2) | ecosystem: Environmental > Aquatic > Marine > Oceanic | place... | reverse complement strand
GTTTGGATATAATCCTATTATAGCACTACTATCATTTTCAAATTTTGGATCCTCTGATCATCCAATGGCCAATAAGGTTAAAAGAGCAGTTAAATTTTTGAGAAGAAGTAATCCAGACATGATTGTTGATGGACCAATTCAATCAGACTTTGCAATAAATAAAGTGATGCTAAAAAATAAGTTTGATGATTCAAGGCTTGGAAATCAAAAAGTAAATGTTTTGATTTTCCCCAATCTAGATGCTGCAAATATAACTTACAAGATTATTAAAGAAATAGATGGTGCAAAATCAATTGGACCAATCCTTATGGGTATGGATAAAGCAGTTCATGTTTTACAATTAAAAGCTAGCGTAGAGGAAATTGTTAACATGTCAGCCATAGCTGTAATTGATGCTCAATCAAGAAAAGAATAAATTTGCAATTATGATAACACAAATTAAAGGAAGATTAGTTGAGAAGTCACCAACCGAGGTTGTTGTAGATTGTAATGGAATTGGATATTCAATCAATGTATCCTTAAATACTTTTTCTAAGATTGGTAATGAAGAAAATATTAAGCTTTATACCCATTTGATAATTAAAGAAGATTCTCATACTCTTTATGGTTTTTTTGATAAATCCGAGCGTAGTCTTTTTAAGTTATTAATCTCAGTTTCAGGCGTTGGAGCAAGTACTGGCAGAATGATGCTGTCATCATTGACTCCTAATGAGATCATTTCAGCAATTATGACTGAAAATGTACAAGTAATACAATCAATTAAAGGTATAGGTCTAAAAACCTCCCAAAGAGTAATTTTAGAATTAAAAGATAAAGTATTATCACTAGAGGGCTCTGAAAAACAAGAACTTAACTTAAATAACGAGTCTAATGAGGCTGCTTCTGCATTGGAAGTTTTAGGCTATTCTCAAAAACAAACAAGTAAAATATTAAGTAAAATTATTGCTGAAAATCCTGGTATAAATGTTGAGACTTTAATTAAAAAGGCTTTAAACAAATTATAATTTTTTTGGATTTTTTATTTAAAAATATCGCAGTTCGTTTAGGATTAACTACAACATTTATTTTTTTTTCATTTTTTACCAATGCACAAAGTCAAAACAGAATTAGCTTAGATACGATAAACAATACAGTATATATTGGGGAATTTAAGCTCAAAACCCCATCATCAATTATCTCTAAGTATGTTTATGATGAAGAACTCAATCTTTATATTTATCAGAACAAGATTGGAGATATAGATTATAAACTCCCACTTACTCTAACTCCGGAAGAGTATAGAAATCTATATAAATCTAATTTCATCAAAGATTATTTTAGCGAGCAATTATCAATTCTTCAGGATCCTAATAAAGAAGAAGAAAAGAAAAACTTGCTTCCTAATTTATATATCAATTCAGATTTTTTTGAAACTATTTTTGGAGGAAATGAGATAGAACTTAATCCTCAAGGATCCATTGGAATTGATTTAGGCGCTAGGTATATAAAAAGAGATAATCCATCGATTCCCGTAAGGAATCAAAGCAATGTAAATCTAGATTTTAATCAAGCTATTTCACTTAGTTTGAATGGAAAAATTGGTGAAAAATTAAATATAAATGCTAATTATGATTCCCAATCCACTTTTGATTTTCAAAATTTACTAAAGTTAGATTATACACCAGACGAAGATGATATTATTCAGAAGATTGAGCTTGGAAATGTAAGTATGCCAATAAGTGGTTCTTTGATTAGTGGAGCTCAAAGCTTATTTGGATTTAAAACCCAACTAAAATTTGGAGCAACAACCATTGATGCTGTTATTTCTGAACAGAGATCCCAATCATCTACAATAAATGCAAGTAGCGAAGGTGCATTTAACGAATTTTCTCTTTTTCCAATTGATTATGATGGAAACAGGCATTTTTTTTTATCGCACTATTTTAGAAAAAACTTCGATCGTTTTTTAGAAACCTCGCCTTATATAAACTCACCCATTAATATAACAAGGGTTGAGGTTTGGATTACCAATCAAAGTAATGACACAGAAAATGTCAGAAGTATTGTTGCATTGCAAGACATAGGCGAGAGTGATCCAAATTTTACTAGAGTTGATGATTTTGCTAACAATTTTTTTAATTCATCTAGTTTTGATTTACCACCAAATAACTCTCTGAATAATTTTGATCCGCAGCTAATTGGACAAAATTTTCTAAATAATAATATAAGATCTGTTGCGACTATTAGAAATGGTTTTTCCCAATATACTGATTTAATTACAGAGGGTAGAGACTATGTAGTTTTAGAAAATGCGAGAAAGCTTGATGATAATGAATATACATTAAATGAAAAACTAGGTTTTATTTCATTAAATCAATCTTTAAACAATGATGAAATTATAGCTATTGCTTTTCAATATACATTTCAGGGTAAAGTTTATCAAGTCGGAGAATTTTCAAGCGATGGAAATACTTCTGGCACCAACTCAAGTGATTCCAATCTAATACTAAAAATGTTAAAAAGTAATTTAAATGATGTACAACAACCCGTATTTAAATTAATGATGAAAAACATTTATGACATAGGCTCTTTTCAAGTCAATTTAGAGGATTTTAAGTTAAATATATTTTACAATGACCCATCATCATTAAACTATATATCTCCAATTGATGTTGATTCTTGGCCACAAAATCTTGATAAAATAAGATTATTAAATCTATTTGATTTAGATAAGCTTGATATTAATCAAAATATTCAGGAAGGTGGCGATGGGTTTTTTGATGCAATTGATGGAGTAACAGTTTTAATGGATAAAGGATTATTAATTTTTCCAACTATAGAACCATTTGGAAATTTTATTTTTGAAAAACTCAGAAGTTCAAGTTCAGAGCAGTATGACCAGCCTAACACATATAATGTAAATCAAAAAAAATATGTTTATGAAGAGCTCTATTCTAAAGGAAAAACTTCTGCAGAAAAATTTATTCAAAAAAATAAATTCAATTTAAAGGGTAGGTACAAGTCATCTCAAAGTGATGGAGCTATTTCAACAGGTGAATTTAACATCCCTCAAGGTTCTGTGGTTGTAACTGCAGGTGGAAGAATGTTGCAGGAGGGTATTGACTATATAGTAAATTATCAAACGGGAGATGTTCAAATTTTAAATGAATCATTAAAAAACTCAAATATCCCCATTGAAATTTCAACAGAAAGCAACTCACTTTATTCACAACAAAAAAGAAGGTTTTCAGGAATAAATGTTGAACATAAATTCAATGATAAATTTAGAATTGGAGGTTCCTTAATTAATCTGAGTGAAAAGTCAATTAGTAGAAAAGCTAATTATGGCATAGAGCCAGTAAACAATACTATGTTCGGAATTAATGCTAGTTATAATTCGGATGCCCCAGTGCTAACTCGTTTAGTTAATATTTTACCCAATTTGAATACAGACGCAATGTCTAACATTTCCTTAAGAACTGAATTTGCATATTTAAAGTCCTCTAAACCAAGAAGCTCAGGATATGATAACAGTGCAAGTGTCTACATCGATGATTTTGAAGGCACCCAAAATAGAATTGATTTAAGAGATGTAAATTCCTGGAAATTGGGAAGTATACCAGTTGGTTATAAAGGTTATGAATTTGGGAATAACGATTTAAATGCTGGATACAATAGAGCAAAATTAGCTTGGTATTCAATTGACCCAATTTTTTATTCATACAAAAGTCCTGGTGAAATTAATGCTGATGAAATTTCGAAAAATTCTACTAGAAGAATTTATATAGATGAAATTTTTCCTGAACTTGACTTGTATCAAGGAGAATCAAGAGCACAGACAACTTTTGATATTTCATTTTATCCTAATGAAAAAGGACCATTTAATAATAATACAACCAATAATTTTTTAAATAATAAAAAAGAGAATTGGGCTGCAATAACAAAAACAATAAATACAACAAATTTCAAAAAGGCTAATGTTGAATATATTCAGTTTTGGTTACTTGATGATTTTAGTGAATATGATTCCAATGATTTTGAAATAGGAGAGATTGTATTTCACCTAGGTAATATTTCTGAGGACATACTCCCAGATGGCAAAAAACAATATGAAAATGGATTGCCCGTTAAATCATCAGATTTATATGACAATTCAAACTGGGGAAAAACACCAAAAAGTCAATCTCTAGTTTATGCTTTTAATTCAAATGCTGATGAGAGAAAAAACCAAGATTTAGGTTATGATGGTTTAAATGATCTCGATGAAAAAGAATATTATTTTAATGGAGATCCAGATGATCCATCAGGCGATAATTATGAATATTATTTAAACAGACAGGGTAACATACTATATAGATATAAAAATTATAACGGCAGTCAAGGAAATTCACCTGTCAATGTTGATTCTAATAATCGTGGCTCTACAACCTTGCCAGATGTTGAGGATGTCAATAATGATAATACCATGAACAGAGTGAATAGTTATTTTGAATACAGTATACCAATTTTAAAAAACATAACTAAAGAAAATCACCCATTTGTTGCAGATATTAGAGAAAATAGTAACGTAAAACTTGCAAATGGAAACATCACGCAGTCAAGATGGATTCAATTCAAAATTCCAATCTTTCCTGAATATTATGAAGGAACTAAATACAGTAATTTTTTTAATGCAGTTAATGGCATGAGTGATTTAAAAACTATAAGATTTGTTAGGATGGCGATCAAGGGTTTTTCAAATCCAGTAACCTTAAGATTTGCAACACTTGATTTGGTAAAAACCGATTGGAAAAGATACAATTTGCCACTTAATAATGATAATATTATTAATCGAGAAACAAATTTTGAAATCGGAAGTGTCAATATTTTAGATAATGAAAACAGATCTCCAATAAATTATGTATTACCACCGGATGTTGAGAGAGAGGAGATCATAAATAACAATTCTATCATTAGACAAAATGAGCAGTCACTTTCGCTAAAAATTCAAGATTTAAAACCTAAAGATTCAAGAGCTGTTTATAAAAATATAGATTTAGACTTAAGAAATTATAAAAAAATTAAGATGTATTTACATGCTGAATCAATTGAAGGCAGTGAATTACTTCCTGGGGATGGTGTTGAAAATGATTTTGATGAAAGGTTAGTTGCTTTCTTGAGGCTAGGTAGTGATATTACTGAAAATTACTATCAAATAGAGGTTCCACTTAAACCAACTTCATTTTCATCAGGTCAATCTAATAGATTAAGCCCTGAGAAAGTTTGGAATCCAAACTTTAATTCTATTGATTTTGATTTAGAAAATTTTTTAAGAATGAAACTGAAATTAATCTCAGAAAAAATCCAATCAAATGAAGTGACATACTTTGATGAAGAATTTAATATAGTTGACGAGTTTAGCCCAATTAGTAAACTTCCTGGAGAAAAAAAATATAAGTTTTCAATCAAGGGAAATCCTTCATTGGGTAGAATAAAAACAATAACTATTGGACTTAAAAATCCATCAGTCTTAGTTGGTAATAACCTTTCTGGCGAAGTTTGGTTTAATGAGCTGAGACTTTCTGAAATAAAAGGAAAAGGTGGATGGTCTGCTGTAGCAAATCTTGATGCTAACTTAGCAGATTTTGCTAGCGTATCGTTTAGCGGTAGAGTAGCTAGTGATGGTTTTGGATCAGTTGACAAGTCCCCAAATGAAAGAAGTAATGAAAATTATACACAGTATTCTTTAGTAACAAATATTAATGCTGGTCAATTATTTCCTGAAAATTGGGGAATACAAATACCGATCAGTTACACCAAGTCTAAAGAATTATCAAATCCAAAATATGATAGCTACTATGATGATTTAGAATTGAATACTATTCTTGATATCACTCAAAATAAAGATTCTGTTACATCTCAGTCAAAAATGTTATCCAATTCAAAGAGCTTTAGTATACTCGGATTATCAAAAAGAAAAACCAATGATAAAAAACCAAAAATATATGATATTGAAAATTTAAATATTTCATATAGTTATTCAGAAAATAATTACCAGGATTTTGAAATGGATTATTCAGATAAAAAAATGGTGATGGCCAATATGCAGTATTCTTACAGTTTTGAAAACTTGAGTATATATCCATTTGATAAATTATTGGAAAATAAAGATTCAAAGTATTTAAAATGGTTAAAAGAGTTTAATTTTAATCCTCTCCCGAGTAGTTTAGTATTCTCAGGAAATTATAATCGAACTTTATTTAGTCAAAAATTTAGAGAGGTCAATTACTTGGGTGTTGTTTCAAATAATCAGATTCCAATTCCTGAATTTAGACAATCAAAATTTATGTTTGATTGGCTATTATCAATTTCACATAATGTAAGTAGATCACTCGTTTTAAGTTATAATGGATCAAATTCAAGTTTAATACCCTCTTTTAGTAAAGATCTTGATGCCTCTGAAAGAAACAAAATGGAATTATTTGACAACTTCTTTGAAGTTGGAGAATCTAATTTTTTTAATCAAAATTTTTCTGCTAATTATAATTTGCCAATTTCAAATTTCCCATTCTTAGATTTCATTGATGCTAATTATTCGTATAATGGTAATTTCAACTGGCAAAGAGGTTCTGATATTCAAAATAATATTGTTGATGAATTTGGAAAAAAATTAGGTCGGGTAAATACAATTCAAAATTCAAATAATCAGTCTTTTAATGTCAATGTGAATTTGGACAAGCTTTACAGACAAATTGGCTTTTTAAATAAAAATTCCATTTTCGATATATTAAAATCTTTAAAAAGAATTAGATCAACTTATAGTGAAAATTCTGGCAAGGTTTTACCTGGTTATATTCCTTCTATTGGATTTTTAGGAACATTAAAACCATCTTTTGGATTTGTATTTGGAGATCAAAAGGATGTAAGATATGAGATTGCTAAAAATGGTTGGCTTACAGAATTTTCAAATTTTAATCAACAATATCAAAAAATATACAATTCAAAATTTGATTTGAGTGCTGAAATTGAATTATTTAAAAATTTAAGAATTGACTTAAATGCTAACAGGACATATTCCAATAATTACTCTGAAAATTATTTGATAGTAGATAATGAATATAACTCACTTAATGGAAATTTTTATGGTAATTTTTCTATTTCTACTAATATGTTGAGAACATCCTTTAACAATAAGTCAGTTGATATTTCTGAAGATTTTGAAAATCTAAAAAAAATCAGATTGGATATAGCAAATAGATTGATTTCTAAAAAAGATTTAGCTAATATTAACTATGATGTTGATGGTTTTCCGATTGGTTATGCAAAAAATAGTCAGTTAGTTTTAATACCTGCATTTATTTCTGCATACACTGGGATAGATCCCTCAAAAATTTCACTTAACCCTATTAGTGATAAACCAAAATTAAATTGGACATTGCAGTATTCTGGACTTGAAAAATATTTTGATGATATTTTTTCAAGTGTTTCATTACAACATGGGTATAGATCTAATTTCACTATTAATAATTTCAATTATAATTTAAATTATCAAGAAAATGGGTTTGATATTTCTGGGAATTATTTAAACAAAATAATCTTTTCAAATATCAATTTAGTTGAACAATTTAACCCTCTAATTAGATTAGACCTAGAATTAAAAAATTCACTAAGAATAATATTTGATGTTGTAAAAGACCGGGCAGTTTCATTAAGTTTAGCAAATAACTTAATAACTGAATCGTGGGGAAATGAATACACTCTAGGAATGGGTTACAGAGTAAAAAACTTAAGACTAAGATCAAATTTAGCAAGCAATGGAAATAGTTTTATTGGGGATTTAAATGCTAAAATAGATTTGAATTTGAGAAAGAATATTACGGTTATAAGAAACTTAGAAATTGATGACAATAAGGTATCAGCTGGTCAATCAATATTTTCACTTAAGTTCAGTGCAGATTACGCATTAAGTAGAAATTTTTCAGCTATTTTATTTTATGACCACTTATTTTCAAAGTATGAAATTTCAACTGCTTTCCCGCAAACTAACATAAGATCTGGATTCACGTTTAGATACAGTTTTGGAAATTAGATAAAATATTTTTTTTTGTTTGAACTAAGTTATATTTTCGAAACATGGATGTTAAAGAAAATTTAAAATATACTAAGGACCATGAGTGGGTCAGCGTGGAAGGAAATATTGCAACAGTTGGAATAACTGATTTTGCTCAAAGTGAACTTGGAGATATTGTTTATGTTGAAGTTGACACTTTGGATGAAACACTTAATAAAGATGAAGTTTTTGGAACTGTTGAAGCAGTTAAAACTGTTTCAGACCTTTTCCTTCCGATGTCAGGTAAAATAGTTGAATTTAATCAAAGTCTTTCTGATGCTCCTGAGTCAATTAATGAATCACCATATGAACAAGGTTGGATAATTAAAGTTGAAGTGTCTAATCCTGATCAAATTAATGAGTTGCTTAACAGTGATGATTATTCTGCTTTAATTGGATAAGAAGCTTATTTCACAAATTGCAGTTTTTTACACCTTAATCCTAATTCTACTTTCACTTGTACCTATCCCTGATATTGGTTCACCAAGATTTAAATTACTAGAGCTGGATAAGTTGATACACTTTATTATGTATTTGATAATGGCTATAACCTGGGGATTAAAAATCGAAAATTTTTCAAAAAGAAAAATTGAAATTTCTACTTATCTAATTTTATTTGGGTTAGTCCTAGAAATCTTACAACACGTACTTCCATTTGGAAGATATTTTGATTTGGGTGATTTGGTAGCGAATAGTATAGGGGTTTTATTTGGGATATTTATTTTGTACTATTTAAAAAAAAAATTACTTTAGCTGCAGATGAGAACTAAAAAAAATCCAGAAGCTGATTTAAATAAAAAAAGTACTTTCTATTTTTCAATAGGTCTTTTCCTAGTTCTATTTATTTCTTGGCAAGCTATTGAATACAAAAATTATGATGACGACGGGTATGGATATATTGCTTTGGATGTTGATGATGATGATGATGAGGAAATACCGATCACAGAACAATTAAAAACTCCACCCCCTCCGCCACCTCCACCTGCTCCTGAAATAATTGAAGTAGTTGAAGATGAAGAAGAAATTGAGGAGACAATAATTGAATCTACAGAAACCGATCAAGAAGAGATTGTAGAGGAGGTAGAAGTAGTTGAAGAAGAGCTTGATATGGATGTTCCGTTTGCAATCATTGAGGATGTTCCTTTATATCCCGGATGTGAGAGAGTTCCTAAATCTCAAAGAAGAAAATGTTTTCAAGAACAAATACAAAAGCATATTGCTAGAAACTTTAGATACCCTGAAATTGCTCAAGAGATGGGTATTCAAGGTAGAGTTTTTGTTCAGTTTACTATTGCTAAAGATGGTGCAATAACTGCAATTAGAACAAGAGGACCGGATAAAAATCTTGAAAAAGAGGCTTCCAGAATTATTGGTAAACTTCCAAAGATGACACCTGGAAAACAAAGGGGAAGACCTGTACGAGTTCCTTTCAGTATTCCAATCATTTTCAAGTTGCAATAATATTTGCTCAGGTATTATTTCTGCTTTAATTTTACATTTTTTTTAAAACTATTGTGTTATTGACTAGGTCCAAAGTTTTTTTGACATTAACTAAAGCAAGATTGTCTTTTAGTGTTGTTTTTTCCACAATTGCAGGTTATTTACTAGCAACTGATAACGTAGATTTTTTTGATATTTTACTTCTACTATTTGGTGGTTATTGTATGGTAGGCGCGTCAAATTCATTTAATCAAATAATTGAAAAAGACAAGGATGCTCTAATGGACAGAACTAAATTTAGACCTTTACCGACAAAAAAAATATCTACATCAAATGCATTTTGGATAAGTGTTATTTTGACACTTATTGGATTGATTGTTTTGTATACAATTAATTATAAAACAGCATTCTTTGCTGCAGTTTCTGTATTTATCTATACATGTATATATACTCCATTAAAACCTATAACTCCATTATCTGTTTTTGTCGGAGCTATACCTGGAGCTATACCATTTATGCTCGGATGGGTTGCTGCAACAAATCAATTTGGCATTGAACCTGGTACACTATTTATGATACAGTTTTTTTGGCAGTTTCCACATTTCTGGGCACTTGGTTGGATGTTAGACGATGATTATAAAAAGGCAGGTTTTAATATGTTGCCTACTGGAAAAAAAGACAAGAATACAGCCTTTCAAATTATACTCTATGTAATATGGATGATGATTATTTCGGTTTTTCCTTATACAGGTTTGACAGGAAATCTGTCACTCAGCATTTATGGTGCAATTATTGTATTAGTTCTTGGTTTAATAATGCTAATTTTTGCTTTCAATTTGTATAATAGAATGGATATTAATTCAGCAAGAAAATTATTTTTCTTTACTATATTATACTTGACTTCAATCCAATTAGTATATATATTCGATAAATTTTTATGAGTGATGAAATTATAGACCCTAGCAAAGTAAGAGCAAAAAAGATGATGCTATTGTTTGGATTACTTAGCATTACAATGACTTTTGCAGGCCTTACAAGTGCTTACATAGTTAGTAAAGGAAGACCTGACTGGTTAGTAGATTTTGAATTACCAGCATTATTTTTTTACAGTACTTTTTTATTAATTCTAAGCAGTATAACCATTCAGTTTGCTAAGCATAATCTCGCTAATAACAAATCAAAAAAAAGTGTATTGTTATGGTTGTCATTGACTTTGATATTAGGAATTACTTTTTGTATACTTCAATTTGTATCTTTCAAAAGCTTAATTGAAATGGGTTATTTTTTTGCTGGAGCGCAAAGTACTATAACCACGTCTTTTATATACGTATTAACTTTCTTACATGCTGTACATTTATTTGCTGGAATTATAGTTCTATTGGTTTTAATTTTTAATACAACTAAAGATAAATATCGAGTAAATAAATTAGGTTTTAATCTAGGTGTTACTTTTTGGCATTTTCTTGATATTTTATGGCTTTATTTGTTTTTGTTTTTCTATTTCTTTGGATAAAAATTACTTAACTTTGAAAAAATTATTTTAGTTAATGAGCTCGACAGTTTCTTCTACTGAAATTCAACCAGAATTAACACAGGAACCCCGCCCACTTAATGCTAGCTACGGAAAGTTAATGATGTGGTTTTTTATAGTATCTGATGCATTAACTTTTACTGGTTTTTTAATTGCATACGGATTCTCAAGATTTAAAAATATTGATTCTTGGCCTATAGCCGACGAAGTTTTTACTCACTTTCCCGGTTTACACGGTGTTGATGCTCCAATGTATTATGTAGCTTTAATGACATTTATATTAATTTTCTCATCTGTAACAATGGTATTAGCTGTTGATGCGGGCCACAAGATGCAGAAAGATAAGGTTATCTTTTACATGTTTTTAACCATTATAGGTGGAGCTGTTTTTGTAGGATCACAAGCCTGGGAATGGAAAAACTTTATAAAAGGAGAATATGGGGCATTAGAAACACGAGGAGGAATGATTATTCAATTTGTCGACAGTAATAATAATAAGAGATTATCTATCGAAGATTTTGCTGTTTATAAACCACAATACAGGGAACAACATAAAAAGAGTAATGGTTTATGGTTTCAAAGCGAACCTGCTCTTGATGAATATTCAGTAGCTGAAGTAACAGAAGGATTTATGGCTGATCCATCCATTGTTGTAAGAATGGAAAAAATAGATGAAAAAGGTCATAAGATTGTATTAAATCGTGAACAATCTATTGAAAAAGTTAAACAAGCTGTTTATGTTGTCAGAGGAGCCAATCTAATTCACAATGAATATGGCAATAGGTTATTTGCTGATTTTTTCTTTTTTATAACGGGCTTTCACGGTTTTCATGTTTTCTCTGGCGTCATTATTAATATTATTATTTTCATCAATGTTCTTCTAGGAACCTATGAAAAAAGAGGACATTATGAAATGGTTGAAAAAGTTGGTTTATATTGGCATTTTGTTGATTTAGTTTGGGTTTTTGTTTTTACATTCTTCTATTTAGTATAATTAACTATGGCACACGATACAGAACATAAATTAGAAATTTTTAGAGGCTTAATTAAATTTAAGTCTAATGTTCAAAAAATATGGGGAGTTTTAATTTTTCTATCTATTGTAACTGCTATCGAAGTTGCATTAGGAATTGTAAAACCTGAAGCTTTAATGGCTCAATTTTTATCTATGAAATTGATTAACTGGATTTTTGTCATCTTAACTCTTGTAAAAGCATATTATATAACATGGGATTTTATGCACATGAGAGATGAAAAGTTTGGTCTGCAGGTATCCGTTGTAATAACTCTAATCTTTCTAATAGGTTATGCTGCATTTATTTTCTTAGTCGAAGGAAATTATATTTATGATATAATGTATGAAGGCTTTGTAAGCTGGAATTTTTAAATAATTATTTTGAAAAAAAAATATATAGTACTTACCATACTATTTGTACTTCCATTGGTTGCATACTTGTTTTTTGCATCTGGTGTAAATAATTTTGCAAAATTACCTATCCTCAAACAGAACGTACTTTCCATTTCAGATTACTCAAAAGTTGATTTTAATCAGAAAATTTCAATTTTATTTTTTTTAGGAAGTAATATTGAAGATCGACAAGGTGATGCATTAAATATGAATCAAAAAATATATAAAAGGTTCTATGATTTCGAAGATTTTCAATTTGTTGTAATTTGTCCATTGGAATCCGAACAACTTGCCGATGATTTAAAGAACAAATTAGAAATGGGTACCAATACAGATATGAAAAAATGGAACTTTGTTTTTCTTGATTATAATGTGATTGAACAAGTATTTAATAGTTTAAATACTAATACTGATCTCGATCAATATTCTGGCTCTCCTTATGTTTATATTGTAGATAAGAATAGATCTTTAAGAGGACGTAACGATGATGATGGTATAAAATTTGGTTATGATTCAAGGTCAGTGGCAGATATTAATAACTTTATGGTTGATGATGTAAAGGTAATATTGGCTGAGTACAGGTTAGCTCTCAAAAAAAATGGAATAACTAGAAAAGATTTATGAAAAACAAGTCATATATAGGACTAGGGATTATAATACTTGTTTTTGGATATTGGTTTCTTCCAAAAATATTTAATAGAATAAATACCAACCAGACAATTGATTCAAATAGGACTATGTCTATTGATCAATCATCAAAGTTGTCTTTTATTAAACTAAATGGATCAGCTAGAAAAGTACCCGACTTTATTTTTATGAACCAAGATAGTTTGTATATAGGAAATGAGGATTTTTTTGGAAAAGTTTATGTTGCTGAGTTTTTTTTCACATCATGTCCATCAATTTGTATAGAAATGAATCAAAACATGAAAATATTAGATAATGAATTTGGAAATAGAGAGGATTTTGGAATTGCATCATTTACAATTGATCCAATCACTGATACTCCAAAAAAATTAAAAGAGTACTCAGAAAGGTTAGAAATCAAATCAAAAAATTGGCATTTTTTAACTGGAAAAGTCGATAATATTTATGAATTGTCTAATAGTGGTTTTAATATTTTTGCTGGTGTTAATCCAGCTGTTGCAGGTGGGTTTGAGCATCAAGGATTTTTTGCTTTAATTGATAAAAATGGATTTTTAAGATCCAGAAGAGATATTAATGGTAATCCAATTGTTTATTATTTAGGTATTACGTCAGTTGGAAGTGAAATTCAAGGAATTGATATGATAAAAGAGGACATAAAAAAATTATTAGATAATGGATAAGAATTCTAAGCTATACAACATATTAATTTGGATTGTGTCTGTGCTTGTACCTGCTGTAGTTGCACTTTTATTATTTACTAAATGGGAACAAGATAAATTAATCTTTGACATGCGAATTCCTAATAGTGATCCAATCATTCTTCTTGAAAATTTACCAATTGCAGAGCCCTTAACTTTTTTACCTCCCATTTATGCTACAATAAATGGACTTACGGGCATATTATTGGTCGCAGCTGTTTATTATATAAAAAACGGTAAAAGAAAAATTCATGAGAATCTAATTAAGGTTTGTATTGCACTATCATTATCATTTTTAGTGATGTATATTGCATATCATATTACCTCAGACCCAACCCCATATGGTGGTTCGGGGCCAATTGCTTATGTCTATTTTTTCATTTTGATTACACATATTTTACTCTCTATAGTGGTAATACCCCTGGTTTTAATAAGTTACGTAAGAGCATTTCAGTCAAAATTTGTATCACACAGAAAAATTGCAAAAGTTACCTTTCCAGTGTGGCTTTATGTTGCAATAACTGGTGTAATAGTATATTTAATGATATCTCCATATTACGTATGATATATTTAATTCAATGTTCAATGTGTAAGGCAGTTCTTGAATCAGGTGCTGATCAACAAACTGCTGAGAGTTTAAATGATGGAATTGCATACTTGGCGGCTATTCCATATATATTGGCTGCAGTGACTATAATAATTTTGTATAAAAAATTTTACAGTAAGAAAAAGTTAAATTAGGAGGCTTCTTTTAAACCTGAAAAGTTAAGTCCATCAAGCTTACCTTCAATATACTTTTTGTTGATAGATAAGCTCTTTTTATTAGACCCCGGCATATTAAACATATCATCAATAAGAATGCTTTCACAAATCGATCTTAAGCCTCTTGCACCTAATTTAAATTCAATTGCTTTACGAACAATATAATCAAGGGCATTATCATCAAAATCAAGTTTTATTCCATCAATTTCAAACAACTTTACATATTGTTTGATAAGAGAGTTTTTTGGTTCTGTTAAAACTTTCTTTAAATCCGCCGAGTCTAATTCAAGCATATATGTTAGAATAGGTAGTCTCCCCAAAATTTCAGGAATTAAACCAAAGTCTTTTAAATCATTTGGAATGATATTCTTTATTATATGTTTAGACTCACCAACAGCTTTGATTTTGGAGTTTTTAAATCCTACAGCATTCATGTTAAGTCTTTTTGATATAATTTTTTCTATACCATTAAAAGCACCACCAGCTATAAATAAAATATTTGATGTGTTTAGCTTTATAAAGTTTTGATCTGGATGCTTTCTACCACCTTTTGGTGGGACATTTACAACCGCACCTTCCATTAATTTAAGCAAAGCCTGTTGAACACCTTCTCCAGAAACATCTCTTGTTATTGATGGGTTGTCACTTTTTCTAGAAATTTTATCAATTTCATCAATAAAAATGATTCCTCTTTCAGCTTTTTCAACATTGTAATCGGATGCCTGTAAAAGTCTAGTTAAAATATTTTCCACATCTTCTCCAACATATCCAGCTTCAGTAAGGACTGTTGCATCAACAATCGCTAACGGCACATCTAATAGTTTTGAAATTGTTTTTGCAATTAATGTTTTGCCAGTTCCTGTTGGACCAACCATAACTACATTGCTTTTTTCTATTTCAATATTATCCTGACTCTCTTGAGAAATTCTTTTATAATGGTTATATACAGAAACAGAAATAACTTTTTTGGAATATTCCTGACCAACAACATAGTCATCTAGATATTCTTTGATTGCTTTTGGATTTAATGTTCTACTTTCATTAGAGATTGAAACTTCCTTGGACTTATTTTGATGATTTAGAATTGAAAAAGCCTGTTCAATACATTGATCACATATATGTGCATCCTGACCGGCAACTAATATTTTAGTTTGGAGCTTATTAAGACCACAAAATGAGCAGGACAATCTTTCCTCAGACATTATTGAAATTATTTTTTAGATAGAACTTCATCTATCATTCCATATTTTTTGGCTTCTGGAGCTTTCATCCAATAATCTCTATCTGAATCCTCATAAACTTTATCGTATTTCTGACCAGTATGGCTAGCGATTATTTCGTATAATTCTTTTTTTAACTTCCCAATCTCTCTAGCTGTAATTTCAATATCAGATGCTTGACCTTGTGCTCCACCCAGTGGTTGATGAATCATTACTCTTGAATGAGTAAGACCTGATCTCTTTCCCTTTTCACCAGCACATAATAATACAGCTGCCATAGATGCAGCTATACCTGTACAAATTGTTGCAACATTGGGGCCAATAAATTGCATTGTATCATAGATGCCTAAGCCGGCATAAACAGATCCTCCCGGAGAGTTAATATATATTTGAATATCTTTTTCCTTGTCTGTGCTTTCAAGAAATAGTAATTGTGCTTGAATAATATTTGCAACAGAATCGTTTATAGCAGTTCCTAAAAAAATAATTCTATCCATCATTAATCTTGAAAAAACATCCATTTGAGCAACATTAAGTTGTCTTTCTTCAATGATGTAAGGTGTCATACTACTGACTATCTTGTTATAATACATAGAATTAACACCATGATGTTTTGTAGCATATTTTTTAAATTCTTCAGAATAATTCATATATCAAAGTTAATTATTTTTCTTGTAGGCTATTTCAATATATTCTTCATAAGAAACTTTTTTATCTTTCTTGTTTATCTTTTCCTTGTAAATTAACAAAAGTTTTTCACTGATGATTTGATTACTTATTCTTTTAACTTCCTCCTGATTTGATAATATTCTACTTAAAATTGAATCCAGTTCTTTTTGTTCTGGTTCCTTTTGACCATAAGCAGCCATTTGATTCTTAATCATCTTAGTTGCAAATTCTTTTATTGAATCAGCATTTATTTGAATGTCATTTTCAATTAGTAATTTTTCTTCAATTAATTGATACTTTATTCCATTTTCAGAATTTGAATATTCTTTTTCTAAGTCTTCATTTGAAATTTCCTCTTTAGAATTAAGTTTCATTAATCTTTTTAGAAAATCCTCAGGTAATGAAATTTTAGTTTCTTTTATAAATGAGTCAGTTACATCATTTAAAAATTTTTGATCTGATTGATTAACGAATTGTTTTTCTATATCCTCTTTAATTTTACTTTTAAATTCATTAAGATTTTTAATTGTTTCGTTTGGATATACTTTTTTGAAAAAGTCATTATTTGTTTCAGCTTTTTCATTTTTATTCAGCTCATTTATTTTAAAATCAATTTCATTAACTTCATTGAGTTTCTCCTTTTCTATTCCGGTAATTTTATGAAGGTCATTCTCATCTTTAAATATTTTTGATGTATTAAGTTTTAAACTATCACCCACTTTAGCATTTAAAAAGATTTTTTTAAATGTGGACTTCAATAATAAGTCAGACTTAAAATTTGCATCTTTTGTATGATCTATTTTTTCACAAGAAAAGACCCCTATTATATTTGTATTGTCTTCAATATTTTGAACAGAAATTAGTTTGCCATATTGATTTTGATAAGCTTCGACTTGGTTATCGATCATAGACTTATCAGCTGCGATATTAAAATAAACTATGGGTTTTTTCGGTTTGAAATTGATTTTAAAAGTAGGTTTTGTAGCAATATCAAAGCTCAGTTTAATATTTTCATCCTTCCAGTTAATATCATCTCCTTCAGAGGGAATTGGACTTCCAATTATTGATAATTTATTTTCAGTAATATATTTACCTAGCTCGTTTTGAACTAATTTATTTATCTCGTCGACTTTGACCGGGAGTTCATATTGTTTTTTTATCATTCCCATTGGTACAAAACCCTTTCTAAAACCAGGGATATTTGCCTTTTTTCTATAGTCATTTAAAATGTTCTGAACCTTTTCCTGATAATCTTTTGAAGATATTTCAATTGCAATAACCGATATATCCTTATTCTTTTTATTTAAATCTATTTTCATGAAAAAAAATTGCGTTCAAAAGTAATCTTTTTTAGATTTTATAGCAATTTTAATTTTACAAATTACTTATACAAATTGAAAAGAATTCATCAAAATTATCATGATGAAGCCAATGCCCAGCATTCTTTACTATTGATAATTTATATTTTGGGAAAATATTTTGAGTTAATTTAAGATTAGTCTCATCAATATAGTCTGAATTTTCTCCTTTAATAAAAATAATTTCCTTTTGGTATGTATTGTTATAATTAATTTCACCAGTTATATTATTTATTTCTTTTTGTAAGACTTTAATATTTGATTTGAATGAGAATTTACCATCATTCGATCTTTTTAAATTTTTAGATAAAAAAAGTATAAAAGAATCTTCTTTAAAATATTTTTTTAAATGTAAATTAAAATCATTTCTCGATTTTATACTGGTTAGATCAACTTTTAATAAAGAATCAAAAATTAAATTATAATCTCTATTGTAATGAATTGGTAAAATATCAACTACGATTAATTTGTTTACAAAATCAGGATAGGTAAGAGAGAATAGCATCGCAGTTTTTCCACCCATTGAATGACCTACTATTGAAACATGCTTAATTCTGTGATAATCTAAATAGTTTTTTAAATCATTGGACATATGTTTATAGCTAAATTCATCAGAGTGAAAACTTTTTCCATGATTTCTTTGATCAATTAGATGAACTTCATAATCTTTTAGGGATAGTTTTTTACCAAATGAGACCCAGTTATCCAATGACCCTAATAAGCCATGAAGTATTATAATTTTCTTATTACTAGACCCAATAATTCTACTATTGAGGATCATTTATTTAGCTTGTTGATATAAAGATTTATTACATTTTCTAATCCCATGTACAATGACTCGCTTATTAATGCATGACCTATAGAAACTTCATCCAAAAAAGGCATATTTTTAGAGAAAAATTCAATATTTTCTAGGCTTAAATCATGACCAGCATTAACTTTCATTCCAATCTCATTGGCAAGGATTGAGCAATCTGAATAAATTTTTACTGTTTTCTCCCTTGAGCTATGGTAGTTGTTGGCATAAAGTTCGGTATATAATTCTATCCTGTCACAATTTGTTTTTTCAGCATATTTTATGGATTCAGTCTCTGGATCTACAAAAATAGAAGTCCTTATTTTCTCTTTATTAAATAACTCAATAACATCCCTCAAATATTTATATTCTTTTTTTGTATTCCACCCAGCATTTGAAGTTAAAACATCAACAGTATCTGGCACTAATGTTACTTGTTCAGGTTTAACTTTTAAAACCAATTCGATAAATTTATCTACAGGATTTCCTTCAATATTAAGTTCAGTATGTACCACATCCCTGAGATTAATTGCATCAACATATTTTATATGTCTTTCGTCTGGCCTTGGGTGAATTGTTATTCCGTTAGCACCAAAGCCTTGTATATCGGAAGCTACTTTTAATAGGTCAGGATTATTCCCTCCCCTAGCATTTCTAATAGTGGCTATTTTGTTAATATTAACACTTAATTTAGTCATAATTAATGTTCAAAAATACAAACTTTAAGAGGTCTTATCTATTATTTTTAGTTAATTTGTAGTAGAAAATTTTTTTAATGATTTTAGCCTTATTCTCTCAGGAAATTAATGAATCTGTAAATGATGTCGTTCAATCATTCTTCTCATCAAAGTTTTCTAAAGAATCAAAATTTTATGTTGAAAAAAAATTACACGATCAATTAGCATTTGATGGTGATTTAGAATTAATTCCGTTCAATAAGTCTAAAGATTTAGATTCGTCAATAGATTTATTAGTAAGTATTGGGGGTGATGGAACATTTTTAAGAACCATCGAATATGTCAGAGACCTCAATATTCCTGTAATGGGTATAAATACAGGTAACTTAGGTTTTTTAGCAACAATTAAAAAAGAAAATTTAGATCAAGCAGTCGAAAAAATTTACAACAAGAAATTTAAAGTAGAAAATCGTTCAGTTATTAAAGTAAATTCAGAAGAAATTGGTTTACCCAAAAACTTATTTCCATACGCTTTGAATGAAATTAGTGTTGTAAGAAAGGATACAACTTCAATGATTAATATAAAAACAAGCCTAGATGGTAATCATTTGAATTCATATTGGGCTGATGGTTTAATTATTTCAACTCCAACAGGGTCCACTGGATATTCATTGAGTTGTGGTGGTCCAGTAATTTCACCCTCTAGTAGTTCTCTTGTTCTAACCCCTATTTCACCACACAATTTAAATGCTAGACCGTTGGTAATCTCAGACGAAACAATGATTGAATTAAGTGTCTCTGGAAGAGAAGAAAATCATCTGCTTTCTATTGATTCAAATATTTTTACAGTTCAAAATCAAACTAAAATAACCATTGAAAAGCCAAACTTTGATTTTAAGATTGCTCATTTTTCTAATAATAATTTTTATAAGACTCTAAAGGAAAAGTTGTTGTGGGGAAAAGACAAAAGAAATTAGTTTGAAAAGAAAATTATACATACTAGTTTTTTCAATTTTTGCATTTAATATTATGAATTCTCAGGATAATGAGATCGGTGTATTTTTTGGAGGAACAAATTATATTGGTGATGTAGGTCCAACAACTTATGTCAATCCTTTTCCCATTACTCATTCTGTAACTAATGAAAAAAGTTCATTTACAACTGTCTTTGGAATACTTTATAGAAAAAATCTTACTAATAGATTTGGTTTGAGAGTAGGCTTTAATATAGCTGAAATAGAATCTAGTGATTTGTGGAAAGGTAGTTCAATATACAGGGTTGAAAGAGGTAAATCATTTGAAAATAAAATCAATGAATTTCATCTTGGTCTTGACTTTAATTTTTTGGAATTTGAAACATCATCTGATAATTTTGAATTCACACCATATATTCATACAGGCTTATCATTTATAAGGTATGATGATCTTCATTATCCAATTGGCATTGATGTCGCGCAGTCATACGGTAAAAAAAATGATATTGCTTTTCCTATTACTGTAGGAATAAAACTAAAACCTCTTAACTCATTTATATTTGGATTTGAGGTTTCTGCTAAGCATAGCTTTACAGAAAATTTAGATGGGAGCTTCCCACAATTTGAAGATGCTAATATATATTCTCAACGACCATTTGGAAGTAATTTGAGTCAAGATTGGTATGTTTATTCAGGAATTACATTAACTTATTTATTTGGAACATATGAGTGTGACTGTACAAGATAAATTGTTTGAGCAAATTGATAAAACTAAAGTTCCTAATCATGTTGCGGTTATTATGGATGGTAATGGAAGATGGGCAAAAAAAATAGGTAAAGAAAGATTTTTTGGACACAACAGTGGAATTAGCTCTGTTAGGGATACTATAGAAGCTTCAGTTGATATTGGTATTAAGAATTTAACATTATATGTGTTTTCAATGGAGAATTGGAAAAGGCCAGAGACTGAAGTTAAAGCGTTAATGCATTTATTATTTAGTTCAATTGATAGTGAACTAGAAAACTTAAATAAGAACAACATTAAACTTGATGTAATTGGAAAAAAAGACTTGCTTCCCAAAACAACAAAAAAAAGACTAGAATCAGCAGTTGAAGAAACTAGTAATAATAATGGGTTGAATCTAAACCTGGCAATTAGTTATGGATCAAAACAGGAAATAATTGATGCTGTAAAATCAATATCAGATAAAGTTAAAAAAAACATAATTTCTCTAGAAAATATTGACGAAAAGATAATAAATGACCATCTTTACACTCGAAATTTAGATAATGTCGATTTATTGATAAGAACTGGTGGAGAAATTAGGGTTAGTAATTTTCTATTGTGGCAAATATCATACGCTGAGTTGTTTTTCTTAGAATTATTGTGGCCTGATTTCAAAAAAAGACATTTTTTTGAAGCAATAGTCGAATATCAAAAAAGAGCTAGAAGATTTGGAAAAATTTAAAATTAAAAATATCACATTTTGTTTATTTGTGATTTTATTACTCGTAAATTCAAAGTTTTCATACTCCCAAGAAAATGATTTTATAAAGGGAGCTTTTTACACACTTGACGAAATTAAAGTAACAGGATTAAAAACGTTTAATGAACAAACAGTTGTTACTTATACCGGATTATTTGAAGGTCAAAATGTAAGAATTCCAGGTGAGGAGATAAGTCAGGTAATTAACAAGTTGTGGAAACTAGAATTATTTAGTGATATAAATTTTTTTGTTACTAATATTAGCGGTGATAAAGCAAGTATTGAAATAAATATAGTTGAGCTACCTTCCTTATCTGAATATAAAATTACAGGACTTAAAAAATCAAAAGCTGAAACTATTGAAAGTGATATAGAAATTAAAAAAGGTCAAAAAATAACAGAAAACTTCATCGAAACAACTAAAAATTATATTATAAACAAGTATCGAAAAAATGGTTTTTTAAATACTAAAGTTAATATTAATACGATCCCAGATACACTAGGTTTAAATAGTGAGAGAATGCTAATCAGTGTTGATTTAGGTGAAAGAGTAAAAATTAATAGTATCAATTTTTCAGGAAATGAACTTTTCAAGAGTAAAAAACTCAAGAAACAAATGAAGAATACAAAATCTAAATTACTTGGACGTTTTTGGAAAAAATCAAAATATATAGAAAGTGATTACGATGATGATTTAGATGCAATTATAGATTTTTATAAAGAAAAGGGATACAGAGATGCTAGAATCCTTTTGGACACCGTTAAAATAAATGGAAATCAAATTGACTTAGATATTCAGCTTGCTGAAGGTAATAGATATTACTTTGGAGACATAAAATTTTTAGGAAACAGTGTGTATTCAGATGATCAGCTTGCAAGAGTTTTAGGTTTATTTGAAGGTGACAGCTATAATGGGGTTCTTCTTAAAAAGAGAATTCAGGATAATTCAAAACCAGATGGTGAAGATTTGACAAATTTGTATCAAAATAACGGTTATTTATTTTCAAATGTGAATGCTGTAGAAATTGCCGCTGAAAATGACACCATTGATTTTGAAATAAGAATTACTGAGGGTAAACCTGCATTTTTCAATAAAATATCAGTAGTTGGGAATACTGTTACCAATGACAATGTGATATATAGAGAATTAAGGACTAAACCCGGTGAGTTGTATAGTAAAGATAAGGTTGTTAGAACAGTACGTGAGTTAGGTCAACTTGGTTTTTTTGACCCAGAGCAGATTAGCCCTGATTTTAAAAATGTTGATCCTAATAATGGTACAGTTGACATCGAATATGGTTTAGTACCAAAAGGAGCAAGCCAAGTTGAGTTGCAAGGAGGTTATGGAGGAGGAGGATTTATTGGTACTATTGGATTATCGTTCAATAACTTTTCTTTGAAAGGCATGAAAGATCCTAAAGCTTGGAAACCTGTACCTAGAGGTGATGGACAGGCAGTTTCTTTAAGGCTACAGGCCAATAGGTTTTACCGTGTATACAGCGCCTCATTATCTGATCCCTGGTTTGGTGGTGTTCAGCCAGTTCAGTTCTCAACATCTTTTTCACACACAAAACAATACAGATATAATTATTTTACTGGAAGAGTAGACAAAAGCCAATCTTTTGAAGTTACAGGGGCAAATATTGGTTTAGCTAAGAGATTAAGAATTCCAGATGATTACTTTACTTTATCACAATCTTTAGGATATCAGTATTACAATTTGAAAAATTATTATACGGGACTATTTCCATTTGGTGATGGAAACTCTAACAACCTTTCATATACTGTTGCTTTATCTAGAAACAATACATATACTAACCCTATATTTCCACTTGGTGGTTCTGAATTTGTAATTAGTGCAAGGTTTTCGTTACCATACTCTCTTTGGAATGGTATTGATTATGCAAATCTTGGAGACTTAGAAAAATATCAAGATGATGATGGAAACCCTGATCCAGCTAAAATCGAACAAGAGAAGTTTAGATGGTTAGAGTTCTATAAAGTTAAGTTTAAGGGCACGTGGTATACAAGATTGTTTGACAAGTTAGTTTTAAGAACACATACTGAATTTGGATTTTTGGGAGCTTTTAACAATGACAGAGGTGTAATACCATTTGATAGATTCTTTTTAGGTGGAGATGGTATGTCACAATACGCAATGGACGGAAGAGAAACAATATCATTGAGGGGATATCCCAATCAAAGTTTGTCGACCCAAGATGGATCTACAATATATAATAGATTTTCTTTAGAATTACGTTATCCAATCACACTCAAACCTGCTGCTTCAATATTTGGCTTAACATTCCTTGAAACAGGTCAGGGTTATAATAGTTTTAGAGAATTTAATCCATTCAACGGGAAAAGATCACTTGGTTTAGGTCTTAGAATTTTTATGCCAGCATTTGGTCTTCTGGGTATAGACTTCGGGTATGGTCTTGATGCAGTTAATGAATTTGATTTGACACCAAATGGGTGGGAGACACATTTTGTAATAGGACAACAATTTTAGATTTTAATTTTATGTTCTCACTTGAAAGAAAAATCCTAATATTCTTCTTATTTCTAATCTCTTTCTCTGTTTTTTCCCAAAAACCTCTTCGTGTTGGGTATATAAATATGGATTACATATTATCCAACATTGATGATTATAAAATCGCTAATGAAGAGTATAGCACAAGACTTGATATATGGAGAAAAGAAATAGAATCTAGAAAAAATGCAATTGAAACTAATAGAAAAGAGCTGGAATTTAAGAAACCTTTATTACCAGATGAAATATATCAAAATCTCTCAGATGAAATTGAATTTGACCAAAAAGAACTTGATAAATATATCCAAAAACGATTTGGGCCGGAAGGTGACTGGCTTGTTCAGGAGAAAATCCTTATCCAACCCATTCAGGATGAGGTACTTGCAATTGTTCAAAAAATCTCAGAAAAAAATAAATTTGATTTTATATTTGACAAATCATCAGCCATAATTATGCTATATTCGGAAAAAAAATACGATATTAGCGAGCTAGTTTTAAAAAGCATTTTAAGACAGGAAAAAATAGAGAACTTAGAAATTAATTTTGAAGATGATAGAAAGAAAGCTCTTGAGGAAAAGATTCAAAAAAGAAGAGACTCTATTTTAAGATTAAAAGAATTAAAAAAAATAAAACGAGACAGTTTATTAAGAACTAAAAGAAATAACTTAAAAAGTAAATAGTATGAATTATTTAAAATTATTATCATGTGTTTTTTTCCTTTCAATTTGTAGCATTGGCTTTTCACAAAGTAATGTTGCCCATATTGATTCACAATCTCTAATCAGTCAAATGCCTGAAGTTAAGGAGGCTCAAGCTCAAATTGAAAAGCTACAAAAGACTTATCAAACTGAAATTGAAGCTTCAATGAAAGAGTACCAAACAAAGCTTCAAACATATTCAGCTGATGCTCAAAATCAAACTGAAGTTACTAATCAGGCTAGACAGAAGGAATTACAGGGTATGGAACAAAATATTCAACAATATCAACAGACTGCTGCTCAAGATATTCAACAGAAGCAACAGGATCTACTAAGACCATTGATTGAAAAAGCTAGGGCTGCAATTCAAAAGGTTGCTAAAGCTCAGGGATTTGATTATGTTATTGATGCTACACCAGGTGGTGCTTTAATTCTTTTTGATGGTAAAGATTTAATGGCTGAAGTAAAAACTGAATTAGGTTTCTAAATACCTTTTATAAAACTGTAAACTTAAAGAAAACTATCCGTAATTTTATGGGTAGTTTTTTTTATGAGTTCATATCCAATAGGTTTTTTTGATTCAGGAATAGGAGGAATTACCTTATGGAAAAAAATTACCAGTTTATTACCAAATGAAAATACCATCTATATTTCTGACAAAAAGAATTGTCCATATGGTGAAAAGTCTAAGAAAGAAATTGATGAAATATCAATTTATAATTCCCGGTTTTTAATTGACAGAAATTGTAAAATTATAGTTGTCGCATGTAACACTGCAACTACAAATTCCATTTCAAAGCTCAGAAGTAAATTTAAAGTTCCATTTATTGGAATCGAACCTGCCATAAAACCTGCAGCCCTAAATTCAAAAACAAAAAAGGTTGGAGTATTAGCAACAAAAGGTACTTTAACAAGTAATTTATTTTTTAAAACAAGTTCTGATCAAATAGCAGACGTGGAATTGATTAATACCTACGGAGAAGGTTTGATAGAATTAATTGAAAAGGGTGATTGTGAAAATGAACTCAATGTTTTATTAAAAAAATATCTAATTCCAATGATTGATTATGGTATAGATCAGCTTGTACTTGGCTGTACACACTACCCTTTAATAAAAGACTCCATAAAAAATATAGTTGGTGAAGGTATTAATGTAGTTGACTGTAACGATGCAGTTGCAATGCAAACAAAAAGAATTTTAGAATTAAATAATCTTATACACAACAACACATTAGATTTACCAAATCATTGTTTTTTTAATAGTGGCGAAGATGACATTTCTATTAAAGAAATTCTTCAAAATAATTATGAAATCTTTAAATTTGAATAGTGAAATTTAAGTTTGAAATATTAGAAAATGAGGACAAAAACACTTTAGTTTTATCCTCAGATAACGAAATATATACTAAAAGAGTTTCATTCACTGATGACTCTGAAGCTGAGCAGTTTCCACTTGTAAAGCAACTATTTTTTTTACCATTTATCAAGTCAGTTATTTTAGATAAACACTTAATATTAATTGAAAAACTAGATTTTTTGGAGTGGAAAGATGTTCAAGATGAGGTAGTAGAACAAATAGAAAATTTTTTAAATAATGGGGGGTTAATTTTTCAGATTAATAATCCAATTACTATTTATGCGGAGAATACTCCAAACCCAGCTGTTATAAAATTTGTAGCAAATAAAAAACTGGTAAATATTCCTCACGAATTTAAGGATGCCGAAAGTTCAGGATATTGTAAAATTGCCAATGCATTATTTAACCATGACTTTGTAAGTGAAATTTATATTGATTTTAATTTTATTTCTATAACCATTAATAAAAATTATAGTTGGGATGAACATACAATGGAAATTAGAGAATTTATCTTGTCATACATAAGAGATGGAAATGAAATTATTGATCCAAACTTTGATTTAGAAAATAATATTAGTCATTCAATTGATATCGATAAAATGGATGAGACATCAAAGCAAATTGCAAAACTTATTGATGATCAGATAAAACCTGCAGTTGCTTCAGATGGAGGTAATATTCTTTTTCAATCTTATGATCCAGAATCACATGAGGTTAAAGTAATTTTACAAGGAGCATGCAGTGGGTGTCCATCCTCAACTTATACACTTAAAAATGGAATAGAATCTATGTTAAAAGATTACTTGCCAGGAAAAATATCAAATGTGATAGCTACAAATGGATGATAGTTAGTTTGTCCTAAATTCCTTTAAATACTTTGGCTCAAAATATGCTAAATCTTCAAATTTATGTTGTTTGAGTTTTTCATTTGCAATACTATACATGTATTTTGATGATGGCTTAAGTATTTTAGGATTGTACGTTATATTTTCGTTATTATCAATAAGCTTTTTACATTTAATTTGACCATCTCCAACAATTAACAACCTATTTTTTGATGCAAGATCTGAGTAGGAACTATTATTTATGACCTCTGGCTTCTCATCACAAATTACATTTAGTTTATTGTTAAATACACACGAGTAAACCTCATCTCTTCTTGCATCCATTGTTGAAACAATTAATCCATCAAATTCTACAGCATTTGCTATAACTTTTAATGAAGAAATAGATATTAATGGAATATCTAACCCAAAACATATTCCTTTAGCTGCCGACAAACCTATTCTCAGTCCAGTATAAGATCCTGGTCCTCTGCTAATTGCACAGGCCTTTAGTTGATTAAGTTTTAATTTGTTTCTCTTCATTAAATCATCA
>Ga0209503_10000408_pt1 | contig 27928 bp, 37 predicted proteins | sample SouAtlMetagenome_2_FD_187448 | JGI IMG/M metagenome (GOLD analysis project Ga0209503, IMG submission 187448) | Marine eukaryotic phytoplankton communities from Atlantic Ocean - South Atlantic ANT15 Metagenome (SPAdes) (version 2) | ecosystem: Environmental > Aquatic > Marine > Oceanic | place... | reverse complement strand
TAGAAAATATTATAAGTATGGTAATAGCTTAATAGGTTTAGAGCATGGCGACGGGGCTAAAGTAGATAACTTACCCTTACTTATGGCTAACGAACGCCCTACGGATTGGTCTAGTACCTTATATAGATATTGGTATTTGCACCATTTACACCACAAAATAAAGTATAAATATAGAGACGCTAAAGACTATATAGGAGTAACTATTGAGTACTTACGCAGTCCCTCGGGGTCGGATAGTTGGCACTCTCGTAAAGGATATACGGGTAGTAAAAAAGCCGTAGAGGGTTTTATTCACTCTAAAAAAGACGGTCAAATAGCCCGACTTACCCACTACTTTTAAAATTCAAATGTAAAATATTATATATTTTATTTTAGGCTATTTTTAGCCCCTCTAAGAGACTTTGTACTTTCTCTAGTACGAGTACATCAAAAACAAAAGATAATAAAAAACCGCATAAACACTAAGGGTCTAGCGCGGTGTTTGTATATGTAAAATATATTTCGTATACGCACCTACGCACCCCTACATATTTACGGCGCAGAAATTCAAACGTAAAAAAAATATTGCTTGCGTGCTTGCGTAACTGTAAATTTTAATTTACATTTGCGTATGCTTTCGAGATAGGGGGCACGTTATTTGAAATATTGATATAGTTATATACGTAAAATGCTACGGACGGCTAGGGGCTACCCTACTAGTACAAACGCTAAGTACTTTAATCGTTAGGACGTTTATAACTTATCAAGCTGACGCCATAGGGGGCGTATCGAAATACCCGTTATACTGATGAGCCTATAAAGGCGAAACGCTAGTAGCAAGTTGCTAGCGTCTATAACTAACTAAATTTTATTAAAATGACAAATTACACTATTGAACAAATCGAAAAAGAATGTGAAGTATTAAGTAATAACTTACATACACAACTAATTTTTTGTATGACTAGCCAAGAGTTTAACTATACTAATGAGGCTAACGAGTTAATGAATGTATACCAAAAAGTAACTAGCGGTTTATACGATAAAGTATGTTTAACTAATTTAAAAGAACTAGCCGACCAAATAGACGCGCTTAAAAGAGCTAGCCGTTTATACTCGCAAGCTCAACAAGAAGAGACTAGAGTACTACAATATATTTATAAAATGGAAAGGAGTTAAACTGATGAGACCTTAAAGGTCGAAACGCTACCCTACGGGGTGGCGTCTTTAACTAACTAATATTATTAAAATGAAATACGTAATTAAAATTACATTTGTTCAGATATGGAAGTATTTAACGCTTAATACTAGCTACCCTTATTATAAGATTAAAAGTACTTTTTGGTCTTGGAAAGTGGACGCTAACGGTAACGTAAAATATAACCAACTTAAAACACTATTTAACTATTTAACTAACTAAAATTTATTATTATGAAATACGGAGTATTAGAGGGGGGTAAATTAACTAGGTTTAAAAACCCTACCAATTTAAAAGAACTAGCTAAAAGCGTACTAAGTAGAGAAATACTAAAAGATTGTACTAAAGATAGTAGACCTAAAAACCTTAAAGACGGTATATGTAAATATATGGACGAATGGGTAGTCTGGAGCTACGACACCGAAGAGCCCGTAGAGATGCCTAGCCAAATAGTAGACGTAGCGGTAGATACTATAGTGTACTCTAATAAGCATTTTATAGACTTACGTACTAAGGTAGAAATAAGCAACGAAAAGCGCGCTAAATTAAACGAGTATATACTAGACTTAATACTAGAAAACTTAGACTAATGTTAAACTGATGAGCTCAAAAGAGCGAAACCCTAGTACAAGTTGCTAGGGTCTTTAACTAATTAAAATTTATTATTATGCGAGAAAACACGCACCTAACAAGGTTACTAGCGTACTTAAAAGAGCACCCTAGTATTACACAAAAACAGTGTACGGACGAACTAGGTAACACTAGGTTAGCGTCTACAGTATTTAAACTAAACCGACACTTTGAAAGTAACGGGGACGACTTAACAATTATAAGCCTACCGCGTAAAGTACCTACAAGGTTTAGAACTAAAGACGGTAGCCCTAAAGTAACTACGGTAGCAGAGTATAAACTAGTCTCTAAGGCTAAACATATTTTTAACTCTGACTATGACCCCGTAGGCGAAGTAACCGACCTTATTAACTCTTTAAATATTAAGTAATGACAGAACAAGAGAAAAAAGGACTACTAGAAAACGTAGTAAACTTACTAGAGGGTATACATAATAATACCGCTATAGATACAGACCCACAAAAAACACTTATAGAGGGGTTAAATAAAGTCTTTAGCGACAATAGACTAAACCGTACTAGGTTAAACTACGCTATAGAGAAACTAAACGAACTAAAACTAAACTTAAATTTACCACAATGAGCCGATTATTTGAACAATTTGTAGAGCAAGTATTTGCTAACAACCCGTACGCGTACGCCGACGAGGTACAAAAAGAGCTAGACGTACAAGAACAAGAATATAAACACCGACAAAAGCGCCTTATACTCTGGCAAAATGGAACGGTAACGCTATTAAATGGCGGTACGGTTAAAGAGTGGGTAGAGCTTGGGCGACCTAAAAACCCTAACCTATGAAAGTAAGATTAAGAACTAAGCGCGGGCTCGTACATAATTGCGAGACGCCTAAAGCGTGGGCGGTAAAGTCGGGTAAGGATATGGTATTTGTACCTAAAAGTAAGAGCGTAGTAACTCCCGTAGAGGATAGTAAGTATATTAACTGCGATAAAGAAGAGTATCTATATTACGACCTTGTAGTAGCTAACGGTTTTTTAGAGGGTAAAGAAGACCTTATAGAAACGCTAACGGATATATACCACTTTAATAAAATGTATAACGATAACGTAAGCGATATACCCTATACAGTTAAAGAGGATATAGAACAAGAGCTAATAAGGTGGGAGGCTGAACAAGAGCACCGCCAAAACGAAAGCCTAGGTATTAACGACGACTATATAGAACGTGCTAGCTATGACAGAAACGCGTAAAGAGTTTATTTACCGTATGCTATCAATGATTAGCGAGGTACAAGACAAACCTAATTTTAATATAAAGGACGTAGTAAACCTACTAGAGTTTCAGTTACACGCTAGAGACGTACAAGTAGCTACAGACTTTAAAAACAAAGCGCTAACTAAATTTAGCCTCTCGGGGTTACATAAAAACAGTTACGCCGATTTAAACAACTATTTAGAACTAATTGCAAAAAACTATTAAAATGGCAGAAATTAAAAACGGTACAGTAGAGAGCGTACAAAGTAACGGCTCTTGGAGTACAAAAGACGGTAGTAAAACCTTTCACAAATTTGAAGTATTATTTACCGACGGAACGGTAGGGGAATACTCTAGTATTCACGTAGACCAAAATAAATTTGAGGTAGGCGCTACAATGGACTATGAATATATAGGCGGTAAGTTTCCTAAGATTAAACCCGTATACGCTAAACCTAGCGTACCTTATGGTAACCCCTCGCGTAGCTTTGGTAAGTCTGACGACGTGCAAGTAAAGATAGTACGCCAAAGTATGTTAAAAGCCTCGGTAGACTTTTGGGCTATAGACCCAAAACTAAAACCAACTATAGAGGACGTTATGAAAACCGCCGAGCGTTTCGTACAATTTGTAGAGGGTAACGACGCGGTACAATTCTCTAAGGAGTTTACGACGCCGTCAGCAACGCCAGAGGCAAAGCCTAAAGACTTAGAAGAGGATAACCTACCCTTTTAGTTAGTTAGTTAAGGTAGGTTAAGTAGAGCCCCCTAGTGGGGCTTTACTCTTTTTTTAATTTAAACTATATCAAAATGAACTTATACAAACCTAGAAATAAACAAGAGGTATACCTTTTTAAGTATTACAAGAGTAAGACGGATATATCTAAAGCGCTAAAACTAACGCGCCCTACAGTAGATAAAATATGTAAAGACCCTACGTATTTTATTAAGTATGCCGACCGTATAGCAGAGGCAACAAAACGACCTTTTAAAAAGGTTATTAGATACGTTAATAATGGTTTATAGTTTCCATACAGACCACGCAAAAGCCTACGGGGTAGATGAGGCTATAGTAATCTATAATTTATTGTTTTGGATAGCTAAGAACAAAGCCAACAATAAAAACGAGTACGACGGTAGTACATATACCTACAACTCTATAAACGCGTTTAGGTCTTTGTTTCCGTTCTGGAGTGAACGACAAATAGGTAGAATACTTAAAAGCCTAGAAACTCAAAACGTAATAAAGGTAGGTAACTATAATAAGGCTAAGTACGACCGTACTAAATGGTACGCATTTGTAGACTACGACACAATATACCAAACGGTAAAAAGCAACTTACCGAACGGTAAAAAGGAATTTACCAAACCGTTAAAAGCAAATAACCAAAAGGTAAAACCTATACCATATACTAAAACTACAGATAGTAAACCTAATAATAATAACATATATAAAGAGTGTGTTAGCGTCTACGACGCTTTTATTAAAAATAGGTTAGATATGCCCGCAAAAATAAACGGGGCAGAGGGTAACGCTTTAAAACAGATTATAGCGTACTTAAAGAAGTCGGCTAGCTCAAAAGGTTTAAACGACGAAACTACTATAGACGGTTTTAAATATATCTTAAATAGTTGGGACAAGCTCGAGCCGTTTCTACAAAAACAGATTAAGCTAACCCAAATTAACAGTAACTTAACTAACATTATAAACGACTTAAAAAATGGACGCGGACAAAATAAAGCAAGCGGTAGCGCTCTTAGGGACAAGCTCAGAGCAAAGTACAAGTAATTTACCTAGCGCGGTAACAACCTTTAACGAGGTAAGCCTAGTAGATAACCCCAGAGCTTTTAAAATACAAGTACTAAACCTAGACGAAACAAGCCTAGCGCATATAATATTAAAGCATAAGCCCAAGAGCTTACAAAAAATAGCTAAAGAGCAAAGCAACGAAAAGGTAGTAGACCTAATTAGTATACTTATTATAGAGGTATTAGAGTGGTATAATGTTAAGAACTCTATGAGCGACACGCAGATAGTAGACGCCTCGTATATGATATATAACGAGTTTAAAAGGTTTAACCTATACGATATAGGGCTATGCTTTAACCGAGGTAAAACGGGTAAGTATGGTAAAGTATACGACCGTATAGACGGGGGTATATTATTTGAGTGGCTAACTAGGTACGATATAGACCGAACGGGTAATATAATAACCATACGAGAACAAGAGAACGCACTACATAAACAAGCCTTTAGAGAGCGTAGTAGTGAGACAACTATAAAAGAATATTTAAACAAACCCTTACTTTAAACGGTAGGGGTTTTTTTATGCCCTAAAAATTAGGCGTTTAGCTATTGTAAGGGTATAATTTTTGTAGTATTTTACCGCTATGAAAATTAAGAGCCGTAAAGCTGACGAGTATACACTACAAAAAAACGTATGTATATACTTAGACTTGCAGTATAAAAACGTATTCTATAACGGTAGCGCGGGCGGTCAATATCAAAAGTACGTAAGCCAAAGAGTAAAAAATAAGGCTTGCGGTTACAAGTCGGGTTTTCCCGACCTTTTTATATATGAGCCTCGCACTATTGACGGGGTACTATATAACGGTCTAGCTCTGGAGCTGAAAGTAAAAGGTAACTACCCTAGTACTAACCAAAAAAAAGTACTAGAGATACTAAACGCTAAAGGATATAAGGCGGTAGTATGTACGGGGCTAGAGCAAACACTAGAAACAATAGACAACTATTTAAAAGTTTAATATATGCCTATACCTAAACCAAAAGCTAACGAGACAAATAAAGAATTTATAGAACGGTGCATGATAGACGAGGTAATGAATAGCGAATATAAGAACGAAAAACAAAGGCTAGCTATATGTAGTAGCCGTTTAAAATTAAAACCATTAAAAGGCAAACGATAATAGAGGCACTTTACGAGCATTTTAAAGCGCTCGTACGCTTTGCTACTCCACTAACAAGAGATAAGGGGCTAGCCGAGGACGTAGTACAAGACGTATACCTACAACTATTAACTAGTGATACTAACCGCTTACTATGGATATATGCAGAGGGTGGCGGTCTAAATTATCTAAAGAAAATAATAGCCGTTAGAGTGCTTAGTAAAAAGTCTCAATTTTACCGTAAGAGAATACTATATAATAAAAACAAGGTAAAAACAGATATAAGCGATTTAGAGCACTTTCTAAATGTAAAGGTAATAGATACACCCCAAGACTATAAAGAGCGTTTAAAACAAACCCTAGACACTACCCTAGAGACGTTTAACTATTACGAGCGTAACCTATTTTTATTATACTATGAGAGTAACCTAACGTATAACGAATTAGCAGACGAGACGGGTATACCTAAAATATCAATATTTAATACAGTAAGAAAAGTAAAGAAACAACTAAAAGATAAAGTAAATGTTTGCACCGACTGACGTACAAAACCAGAGGCTAACAACTTGCCGTAAGTGTAAGTTTTTTAAAAAGAAAAGTAATACTTGCGGTACGCCAATAGTAGGCGATACGGTAAAGTATAGAAAAAAGGAGTATAAACTTTGCGGGTGTTTTATGAATATAAAGACTAGGCTAAAGTTTGCACAATGCCCACTAGGTAAATGGAACGAAGAGGCAAACATAACAAAGGCAGAATACAAAGAACTAAAAGAGTTATTAAGCTATACAGTAGATAAAGTAACAAGAGAGCAAAATAGACGTATAGCTATGCTACATAGAAAGTATTTAAATAGTAACGCTAGCCCGTCTAGTTGTGCGCCTTGCGTAGTAAAATTAATTAACGACCTACATAAAGTTGTAGAACAATACGAAGACTAACACGTCAAAGAGACACAATTTGACACAAACCTAAAACTATGATATATATATTTATTTTAATACCGCTTACTATAGCAGTATATGTATATACCTACAAACTATTAAATAAAGATTAAGCTATGAGTTTTAAAGTAGGTAATAAGTTAGCGGGTAGTCGTAAGGGTGTACCTAATAAAGCTACTAAAGAAATACGCGAGGCTTTTAAATTATTAATAGAGGACAATTTACCCAATATGAAAGTTTGGCTATCTGACGTAGCAGAGGAAGACCCCGAAAGAGCTCTAAATATCTTATTAAAGATGAGCGAGTTTATAGTACCTAAACTACAACGCCAAGAGATAGAGCACGAAATAAGAGACAAGCAAGTAGTAATAAACGTAACTAGTACCGAAGACTAAACAAGTGGAAACCCAAGCCGTAAATATTAAGCTATTCCCTAAACAGTTAAGAGCGCTAAAAGTACTAGAGGACAGTACGACGACCGAGTTACTATATGGCGGTGGTGCGGGCTCTGGCAAAAGCGCTCTAGGGTGCTTATGGCAAATATTCAGACGGCTACAATATGCGGGTACTAGGTCGGTTATAGGTAGGTCGGTTTTAAAGAACTTAAAAGCCACTACCTTAAATACGTTCTTTGAGATGAGCGAGCTAGTAGGGTTAGAGCCTAACGTAGACTTTAGGTATAACGGTCAAGACAGTACTATAACATTTACTAACGGCTCTATAATATATTTAAAGGACTTATTTAAACAACCAAGCGACCCCGAATTTACAAGCCTAGGGGGTTTAGAAATTACTGACGCTTTTATAGATGAGAGCGCAGAGGTAACAGAAAAGGCAGTAGATATACTAAAGAGTAGAATACGTTATAAGCTGACCGAAAATAATCTAATACCTAAAATACTATTAACGTGCAACCCGTCTAAAGGGTGGCTATATACAAAGTACTACCGCCCCGAGGTAGAGGGTAAGCTACCCGAGTATATGAAGTTTATCAAAGCGTTAGCTACTGATAACAAATATTTAAGCCCTCACTATATAAGCCAACTAGAAAAGCTAGACCCTCTAACAAAGTCTAGGCTACTATATGGTAATTGGGAATATGCAGACGACGACGCCCTACTATTTAATTATAACGCCCTAGGCGACTTATTTACTAATACCTTTATAGAGGGGGGTAGTAAGTTTATAAGCGTAGACGTTGCCCGTTTAGGTAGCGATAAAAGTATAATTTGTGTATGGAATGGCAAACGCTTAGAGCATATAGTAAAAATAGATAAAAACACTATAACACAATTAGCCCAACGTATTAAAGATATGGCTAACGAGCATAGCGTACCTATGAGTAAAATAGTAATAGACGCGGACGGCGTAGGGGGTGGCGTGGTAGATATGTTAAGCGGGTGCGTATCATTTGTAAACGGGTCGAAAGCCTTAAAGGGTCAGAACTACCAAAACCTTAAAACACAATGCTACTATAAATTTAGCGAGGACGTAAATAACGGTAGGGTATACATAACAAACACTAAATACCGTAAAGAGATAATAGAAGAGCTAGAGGTAGTTAAACGCGACAAGGTAGACAAGGACACCCAAAAGCTAGCTATAGAGAGTAAAGATATAGTAAAGAGTAAGTTAGGACGTAGCCCCGACTTTGCAGACGCTATTATTATGCGGTGGTGGTACGAGGCTAAAGGTAACTACGGCGACTATGCTATTATTTAATAACTTTTAACTAAAATAACCTTTGTATATATAGAATGAAAAAAGAAGTAATACTAAACGTTCCCCAAAATTGGGGCGAGGTAACGCTAGGTAACTACCAAAAGTACGTAGAGACTAGCGAAAGTAAAGACCCTACCGACGTAATATATAATACTATAAGTAGCTTTTGTAACGTACCTACGGAAGTAGTAAAGCGTTTTAAACTAAAGGACTTAAAAACAGTATATAACAGTTTAAACAAACTAATAAAGGTAGAGCTTAACAAGACCTTAATAAATAAAATAGAGTTAGACGGTGTAACCTATGGTATGCACCCTAACCTTGATAGTATGACTTTCGGCGAGTATGTAGACGTTGAAGAGTTTACCAAAGAAAATATAGGCGGTTTTCACAAAGTACTAGCGGTATTATATAGACCGATAATTGAAGAGGAAAACGGTAAATATAATATAGAGCCGTACGAGGTTAAACACCAAGACAACGCCGAGAAATTTAAGGCGGTTAATATGGACGTAGTAAACGGGCTTACGGTTTTTTTTTACAATTTAGGGAGCAAGTGCTTACTAACTTTTCAAGCCTCTATAGTGGAAACTCAGACCCCGACGGGTCAGACGTCGCCAGAGCCTACGGGTGGTTTGGTATCATAGATAGCCTAGCCAATAACGACGTAAGCAAATACGAAGAAATAACAAAGCTACCATTTAAACAATGTTTACTAAAGCTATGTTATGATATAGACAAAAACAGAGAACTAAAACGCAAGCGTAAAAAAAATGATAACGTACAACGGAATAATAGAGTATTTTAAAGAGGTCGCAAATAAGCATACCCAAATAAATAGCTTTAGCTTTGGCGATATAGACGACGCTGACCTAGAGAAAATAGAAGAGTACCCACTATTGCACGTTGGCGTTACGGGTGCAAATATAGACGAGCGAGTAATAAGCTACGATATTAATATAATGTTAATAGAGATAGTAGACGATAAAGACAAGCGCAAGGATAACGAAAAATACGCCCTATCTAATACGCTCCAAATATTACAAGACTTACAAACTGAATTTTTAAAAGGTAGTAGCATAGTAACACCCGACACAAAGCTAACGGGTAACGCTCTAAGTTGTACCCCTATAACGGGTAACTATAACAACCGCGTAGTAGGGTGGTCTACTGTAATGACTATAGAGGGCGCTAACGAAAGCGAGCCTTGTAATATTCCTTATATGGCTATGTTAAGTTGGGACTATGAGACACCTACCCCGCCTATAGGTAAATTAGTAACGGGCGGGTATACTTGGTATAGCGCTACAGAAAAACAAGAGAGTAACATAGACTACGCTACTAATGAGTATGTAAGAGAATGGCTACCAATAGTAGACGGTAAAAGTTTAGGCACTTTATACGGTAGCGTTAGCTCTGAAAGTAGTATAGATTATCAATTTAAAAATAAGGCTATTAGTATTATAGGTACTGCTCCCGCTATTTTTACTAGTTCACAAAGCGCTTTACTTGTAAATGATATTTATTTTATTAAAATAAACCAAATAACGGGTAGCGTAAATAAAATATTCTCGCTTATATCTAGTACGGGCTACGCTGACTTACTTATAACTAACGGAATTATAGCCATAAAAAACGAGGACGGTACGGCTCTACCTTTTGCGAGCGGGTATATAACGGGACTACAAGCGGGCAACCCAAAACTAAGCGACCAAGACGCTATAATAAGAGATACGCCGTATACTTTTGCTATTAAAATACAAGAGAGTAAAAAAATACGTCTATACTACGGTGGTACTGAATACGCTGAACTAACTACAGTAGGAAATATAACGGGCTCTACGGTAAACCAAATAATAGACGGCGATTTTTCCCCTACTAGCCCTAACGCGCCTAATTTTAACGATTGGACTAAAGGCTCGGCTTGGACTATTAGCGGGGGCTCGGCAAATTGCGACGGCTCAGTAGCGTCAAATATAGAACAAACCGCGCTAGATGTTAATACGTTATATACTGTAAAATTAACAGTTAGTAATATGACTACGGGCGCTTTGTCTGTAAGGCTAGGCGGTACTAACGAAATTACTAACATAACCGCAAACGGTACGTATACAGTAACGGGTACGTCTGACGGCTCGGTATTTAGACTACGCGCTCAAAGTGGGTTTGACGGGTCAGTAGATAATATTATAGTAACCGAGGGTAGTTATGGGTATTTTACACTAGGTAACAGAAACATAAGTAATAGTACAACCAACTTTAACGTACAAGAGGTTATATATACTAACGGTACTATGAGTGATACAACAATAGAACAAACTATAGAATGGCTAAACGCAAAATAGGGGTAATAGATAATAACACTATTGACGCTATGAACTTATACGCCAAAGAGGTAGTAAAAAGAGCAAAGCGTAACCTTAAAATAAAAAAGAAAATAGAGGGCAAGTATAGGGTAACCGATAATACGGGAGCTCTAGCTAAAAGTCTTAGCTATAAATTAGTTAAAGGTACTACGGGTTTAAATATAAAATACTATAGTACTAAGAAATACGCGGAGTTTATAGAAGAGGGGGTACACGGTAGTACGTCTAGTTATATATCGGCTAAAAAAAGTACGTTTAAATTTAAACAACAAAACCTAGCCGAGGGCGTAGTAGAAGAGTGGATAAATACAAAGCCTATAAAACTAAGAGACTTAAAGACTAACCAATTTATAAGCCCTACAGAACAAGCAAAAAAACAAGCATCTTTTTTAATAGGTAGAAGTATAGCTAATAAGGGTATAGCGCCTAGACACTTTTTTAAAGACGCTATAGAAGAAACTAAAAAGCGCTTTGTAATGGACTTAGCGCAAGGTATGATAAAAGACACGTTTAAAACTTTTAAAGATATAGTAGAGTAATGGCAATAACAGAAGAAAATTTTAATAATACCGACTACGCAAAAGCCTCGGGTAAACGTATAATAACTTGCAGTAGCGATAAGATAGGTACGGCTAACGTATTTAATTATAGGTTTTTGTTAGAGGTAGTAATAAATAGTATTACTTACTCGTACACTTTTAGACCTAATAACGAGGGTTACGGCTTTATAAATATTACTAAAATATTACAAACGCACATACAAGACGCGGGCGACGTTCAACAACGTGATACAGTCCCAGAGTTAGCACCAAGTAACTATAGCACCGTACAATTTAGGCAAAATATACACTCTATGCCGCATAAAATATCTGCTACAAACCCTTTTAATAACTCTATAAATGAGCATACTAAAAGGGTAAACTTAAAGCTCTACGATTTTTACGGGGACACCGCAACCGCAGTACCTACTAAGCGAACGGCGGGCTTTGTATCGGGGGGTTTATATGTTATTAGCGGTTACGATAAAGAGACTGATTTAATAAACGTAGACTATAGCGACTACTATTTAAATAATTTTGATAGAAAATATTTAAATAATAACTATCATTTCGACGGTACTAGATATATTATAAATTGTTCGTCTAGTGATTGGGGTACTATTTCTATGTTTCGCCCTACTGCATTTAACAACCAAGACGCTAGATATACTGTAGTAAGATACTATAACTATGCTGGTATAAATTTGCAAAACGAAACTTACTTATCTAATACTAATACCCTCGTAACAGATGGTTTAATAACTACGCTAGGTATATACCCTATGAACTTAGATAAAACGGGTACTACATATACCCCCTCTAGTTTTGGGAATAATTTAGGTTATTACGACGTATACCAAAGTGATGAAATTTACCCCGACGGCGACGAATTAAGCGCTACGTATAGGTTTAAATTAACACACCCAGACGGGGCTTTTGTTTTTCCTTGGACTGCGGACTGCAATAAATACGACCGTCAAAGGTTTGCTTATATTAATGATTTTGGCGTATGGGAATATATTACTTTTACCGAGCTCCGTAGAGATAATATAAGTAGTAGCCCTACAAATATAAAAGGGTCAGTATATAACTACGACGGAAATTTTGAAGACGTAGCAAGTGGCGATATTTATTTTAGAGAGGTAGGGTATACGCCAAACGTGGCACACCGAGGCGAAAAAACAGTATCAACAAACTTTAGCGAAACCTTTACAGTAAATACGGGTTATTTAAGCGACGGCGATACTCAAAAGGTTAGGGATATGTTTTTAAGTAATAAAATTAGTTATATAAATGACGACGGGTCGGCTAGAGCGGTTATACTAGAAAACTCTACTATAAACTCTATAAAGAATATTAATAAACAATACGAACAAGTAAGCTATCAACTTACTTTTAGGTTTAGCGTACCTACTTACAACAATATAATTTTTTAATATGGCTAGTACTTTAGTAGCAATAGATAGCGACGGTAATAGTTTTTACCTAGACGTATTACAAGGGCAACCTATTACGGCGGACTTTAAGTTTAAAGATATTACCGACCTTAAAACAAAGGGTAGCCATACCTATAACTTTAGGCTACCTAGCACACCTAAAAACGATAGCTATTTTTCTAATTACTTTATGGTGGGTAGTTATTGCGCTGACGACGGTACAAACGGTAATTTTAACCCTTATTTTAAAGCAGAGGCTTACCTATTACAAGACACTATAGAAGTCTTTAAAGGTTACCTACAATTAGTAAACGTATTTTTAAGAGACGGCAATAGTTACGAGTATGAAGTAATTTTGTATAGCTCTGACGTTTCTTTAATGGACGAGCTAAAAAGCGTTAATATGAGCGATTTAGACTATAGCGCTTACGACCATAACCCAACTACAGATAATATTTACAATAGCTACCAACAAAACAGTATAGCAAACGGCGATTTAGTATATTCATTTTTCGACTATGGTACGGGTATGGCAACTAGTCAGAGCTCGGGCTTTTTCGTTCCTGTTACAAATGGTTTCCCTTTTCCAGAATATAATAAAATAGATATAGAGTTTTTACGCCCACAAATAAGACTTAGCGCTTTATTAAATAGAATACTAGAGCATAAAGGTTATACTTATTCTAGCGACTTTTTTAGTGGTACTTTAGGACAAAAAATATATTGTGATATAAACTATAGCGGTAGCGATAGCTTAGTAAGTAATACGCCTTTATCTTATTACAAAGTTAAAGCACGTAACCCAAGTAGTCAGATTATAGAGTACGGGAGTACTGTAAACATACTAAACACCCCTACCGAAGACCTAGACCTAAACAATGACTTTGACCCCTCAACTAACCAATATAGCCCGCCCTATGGTGGTGTATTTCAATTTACTATACGGGCAACCCTAAACGGTCAAGCGGGCGATATGGGGACTAATAGTCCCGCTAGGTTTGGTATATATTTAAAGACGGGGGCGTTCTCTTATTTGTTAATAACCTACGCGGGTAACCAATTTAATATAGGGGCGGGTACTACCCAAACTATAACCGCGGGCTTTGATACATCAGTGCCTATATCTCTAGCAAACGGCTCGGCTTTACAAATAGGCTCCGCGTCTCAAATAGTAGTAAGATTAATAACCGAAACTAACAACGCCTACCCCGTAGGCGATAATATAGAAATAACAGACGCATCTATACAAGTAGACGTAATAGACGCAAATATTACGGGTCAGCAAATTAACATAAACCAACTTTTTGGTAGTTTAAAAGCCGTAGACTTATTTAGTAGTATTATACGTAAATTTAATTTAACAGTAATACCCGACCGTAATAACAGTAAACACGTTTATATAGAGCCTTATAACGACTTTATGAACGCGTCAAGAGGTACTAAAGATTGGAGTAAAAAAATAGACTTTACTAAAGACGTGCAAATAATACCGCCTAGTAAAATAAGCGGGCGTAACGCTTTATTTAAAGACACACCTAGCGACGACTATACCTACCAAGCTATAGCGCGCTCTCGTAGTTTTACTTACGGCGAATACGACTATAATATAGGTAACGAGTTTAGCGAAACTACTAACCATTTTACTAGCGTATTTAGTCCTACAATAAACTACCCAATACAAGACGCGGGTTTATATAGTAGCCCTATTATAACTATAGACGCCGACGGTTATAAAAACGTAGGGGGTATAAGATTAAGTTTTTACCATGGTACGGAAGTGGTAGACAACGGTCTAAAATATGCTTTATATTATGATGACGGAAGTATTCAAGGCGACTATCTGCACAATAAACAAATATACCCGTACTTTAGTGCATTTAGTGAAATAGGTTTCCAAAATAGCCCTACAGTATTTACTATAAATTGGGGGTGTACTCTAGGCGAGCAGTTAGGTCTTTGGGAACAAATACCGCTTTTTGGTTTGGCTTATAAATATTGGCTTAGTTATATACGGACTAACTTTGATAAAAACGCCCGTATGCTTACGGCTTATATGAGGCTAACCCCTAGCGATATAGAGGACTTTAGATTTAACGACGTAATACATATTAACGGCGACGACTATATAGTAAATAGTATAAAGGGCTATAATATAAACGCTACTAGTATTTGTAAGGTAGAGCTTTTAAAAACCTATATAACCTTTGGAAGTTACCCCGCCGACTACGACCCTACAAGCGCAGATAATTGCCCTACCCCTCTCGAGGTAGCATTTTCTAACGGAATAGTGTATAATGTTGATACTAACGCAAGTTTAACAGAGGGGTGTTGTGCGGTATATAGACAACAATACGGAGTAGGTTTTTACTATAATAACAAATGTTTCCAAGACCCACAAAGGACAGTAAACAGAGTAGAGCGCCCTATAAACAACAACGTAATAGGCGTAGAAAATAAATTTAATTTTATAGAGGGTGGCGAGATACAAGGAAACCGCAACAACGTGGTAAGCGGTGGTAGAGATATTAAAATAAACGGTAACGAAAATAACGTAAGGTCTGGGGTATCTAAAGTAGATATAACGGGCGATAGTAATATAGTACTAGATAAGTCTACCGACGTAACTATTATAGGTACGGGTAACATAGTTAGACCCGCTAGCGACAACATAGAGATAAATAACCAAACGGTAGTATATAATAACTCGTTAAGTAACATACGTATAACGGGCGACTACGGGCTAGCTTTAAATAACAACGAAGTAATAGTAAGTACGTCCGAGCCTTTAAAAATAGGAACTAGCCAAAAGGCAGAGCATATAATACGTACTACGGTAGCGGGTGGCTCTCGCGACGCTTGGATAGGTCAGCTAGGCGCATTTACTACCTACCCCGTAGGTAATACTTATAACGGCGACTTAGGTATAAACGCCTTTAGACTACCCGCTAAGACTTTAATAACTTTAACTATAACCCTACAAGCTACTACGGGAACTACTAGAAATACGACTAATACGCAAAGTTGGGAAACTGTAAGAGAGTATAAAATACTTAGCGGTACTGCGCCTATTATATTATCTAGTAATACAGTAAGCCAAACACAAAGTAGCGAATTTAATACTGCCGATATTCAATTACACCCTAGTAGTAATATACCTTATTTATATAACTCTTATTTATTATGGCTACGTTTACCAAGTTTAACACTCGTAAACGATAGTACGTTTGTAATTAAAACAAATTACACATCTAGTATATTAAGCGGTACGGTTACATCTAACGTAGTACCTACAGATATAACGGGGTGCGTTCTTTGGCTAGATAGCGCTAACTTTGGTAGTCTTAGCTTTAACTCTACAGTAGGTAGCGGGCAACCTATAACCGAATGGTACGACCGTAGCGGGGGTAATAACCACGTACTACAAAATAATAGTACATATATGCCTAAATGGTATAGCGGTGCGGGTGCGAGTGGCGGACGTCCTTACATAGAGTTTGACGGTAGTACTGCGGTAATGTTTAACACCGACGCCGACCTAATAAACTTAGCTAGTAGCGACAACACGTTTATAGTAGTATTTGAGAGCGATATAACAACAAGCGAGACCTACGGGCAAGTAGTAGCGGGTATAAATACGAGTACGGGCTTACCTAGGGCGGGTATATCTGTAAATAATAGCTCAACGTATGGCGGTGCGGGTAGTGATAGCGTTAGTTTTTATAACGAGAATACTACAACTAATATGTTTAAATGTAACATACCTAGCGCGGGCGTAACAGATAAAAAAATAGTAGTAGGTAGACGCGATAACACCGACCTAGATATAATAGACGAGAACGGTAATACCGATACCTATACAACGGCTAGCAGTCCTACAGACGCTTTTTATTTTACCGTTGGGGGACGTTGGACGGGCTCGGTAGACTATGCAGAGTTTGACGGGCGTATACATGAGATTATAGCCTACGACAATAAGATAAGCGACGCAGACAGAGATAAGTTAATATTTTACCTAAAAAATAAATGGAATATACAGTAGAACTAACAGACGAAAAACAAACTTTAGACCTAGAGTATCTTTATACTTATGAGGACTTAACTAAACACCTTAACGAGTGTATAAGCGTAATAGCCCCTACCTTGGATATATTGCCAGATTTTAAAGAGCATTATACCCCTAGTAATATTATGGACTATTACGACAAGCTAAAACGCAACTACGAGGTAAAGCTAAAAGAGTGGATAAATAGAGGCTCACTATGGAAAAATTAGTATTTGATATAGAAATAAATACCAAGCTAGACAAGGCTATAGACCAACTAGAAGAGGTAGCCGACGCTACTAAAGAGATAGCAGAAAATAGCGAAGAGATTAAAAATGTAAGCAAAAGCACTAATAAAGGTATAGGGGGTTTAGCTAAAGGTTTTAAAGGTCTAGGTCTTGCTATGAAAACGGCGGGTATAGGTTTACTTATTGGCGCGTTTACTACGCTTAAAGATATTATTATGCAAAACCAAACCGTAGTAGACTTACTAAACAAAGTTACGACGGCTATAGGTATAGTATTTAACCAAGTAGCCCAAACGGTAGTAGACTTAGGGGGCGATATATTCGAGGCGTTTAGTAACCCTAAACAAGCTATACTAGATTTATGGAGCGTAATAAAGGAAAACCTAGTTAATAGAGTTGAGGGAATGATTAACCAATTCGGAGCTTTAGCCAAAGTAATAAAGGGCGCGTTCTCTTTAGATTGGGATATGATAAAAGAGGGAGCGGGCGAGAGTGCTACCGCGTTCGTACAAATGGCTACGGGACTAGATGAGGTACAACAAACCCAAGCGGTAGAGTTTTTTAAAGAAACGGCTAAAGCAGTAGTAGAGGTTACTACCGAGGCTATTAAAACCGCCGACGCTTTAGTAGAGCAACGTAAAGCGGTAGAGTTATTAGAGGCGGGGCAACAAAAACTAATGCTACAATATCAAAACCAAGCCGAAATACAAAGGCAAATAAGAGACGACGAGAGCCTAACCTTTGAACAACGAAAAGAGGCTAACGACGAACTAGGGCGAATACTAGACGAGCAACTAGAAAAAGAGCAAAGCCTAGCACAAAAAAAACTAGACCTAGCTAAATTAGAACTAGCACAAAACGAGAGTAACCTAGAACTACAAAAAGCAGTTATTCAAGCCGAGACAGAGCTAGTAGATATAGAAGAGCGTATAACGGGGCAACGCTCGGAGCAACTTACAAACACTAACGCCCTAATAAAAGAGCAAGCTGACGCTATAAACGAGTTAAGGGTAGCGGGACTAAGCGAGCGAGAGGCAGAGATAGAGCAACTAAACCAAGACTATCAACACAAACTAGACTTAGCACGTAAAAGCGGGGTAGATACCGTAGCAATTACCGAAGAGTATAACCGTTTAGTAGAAGAGGCAAACGAGAAATTTAGACAAGAAGATTTAGCCAACCAAAAAGCCGCAGACAATAAACTAAAAAAGCAAAGACAAGCAAACGTACACGCTTTAGGTCAAACTATCAAAATGGCGGGCGCTTTATTTGAAGAGGGTAGCGTAGCTCAGAAAGGTTTTGCGGTAGCTAGTGCGGTTATGGACACTTATAAAGCCGTAAATATGGCGTTATCTAGTGCACCGCCCCCGTTTAGTTATATTCAAGCGGGTATAAGTTTAGCTATGGGTCTTAAAAATGTTAAGGAAATAATGAAAGTAGACCCTAAAAGCCCTAAAGCGCCTAGCGGTGGCGGTGGCGGTGGTGGTGCAGGCGCGGGCTCTGGCGGACAAAGGCAAGGCGTAAATATGAGCGGGGTACATAGTGGTATAAACCAACTACAACAAGGAGCAGACTTTAACCTAGGGCAAAGCCTCGACGCGTTCGGGGGCGATAGTCCTATACAAGCCTACGTAGTACAACAAGACGTAGAAGAGCAACAACAAGTAAGTACACAAATACAAGAAAGAGCAACTTTATAAACTAAAATTATGACTAAAATAGTAGAACTTATTATAGACGACGAGGCGCTAGAAAACCAAGACGGCGTATTTGCTATAAGCCTAGTAAACCAACCCGCTATACAAGAAAATTTTATAGCACTAAAACAAGCTAGCAAAAATATAGAGGTACAATTTAACGACCTAGACAAAGAGCAACAACTACTAATAGGCGCGGTACTAATACCTAACAAGCAAATACTAAGAGTAGACGAGGACGGTAAAGACTACTACGTATACTTTAGTAAGGAAACAATACGAAAGGCTAGCGAGCTCTTTTTTATGCGTGATAAACAACACAACCACACGCTAGAGCATAATAAAGATATAACTAACCTAACAGTTGTAGAGAGTTGGATAAAAACAAGCAAAATAGATAAAAGCCATGAGTACGGTTTTAAAGACTTGCCTATAGGGACTTGGTTTGTATCGGTAAAAGTAAACGACCGTACGGTATGGGATAAATACGTTAAGAGCGGTAAGGTACAAGGCTTTAGTATTGAGGGTTATTTTACAGATAAGCAGACAACACTAAGCGAAGACGAGAATATACTAAACCGTATACGTAAAGTTATTCGCGAGAGCGGGCTATAAACTTGTCTTTACTTTGAAAGTCTAGGGCATAATGACACTCGTAACAGAGTAGTCTAATATTGTCGGGGTCTAGTCTTAACTCGGGGTATAAGCCTTTAGGTTTTATATGGGCAAAGTGCCACGCTTTAGCCTCGTTACCTAAATGCTCTTTACAGTTAGTACAAACGTGCGGGCGTGCTTGCCAGATTTTATAAAATAGGGTTTTCTCGCCCGTCTTTTTTCTACGTTTCATTTTTTATTTAAAGATAAACTAACTTTTATAAAAAGCATCTTTGTATAGGTGTAACTTATACTTAAATATGAAAAACACTATTAACCAAATTAAAGCCATTTTAGGAATGGAAACTAACGAGGTCGAGCTTATGGCTGAGGCTATGCTAGTGGACGGTACTAAAATTGGTACAGATGCTGAAAAATTTGAGGACGGCGTTCTAGTATTTGTAGTAGGTGAAGACGGCGAAAAAATGCCATTACCTACGGGCGAATATGAAGTAGAGGGCGGGGCTAAAATGGTAGTAAGCGACGGAGAAATTACAAGCCTTACGCAACCCGAAGAGGACGGCGAAGAGGCAGACCTTAAAAAGGACGAAAAAGAAGAGGAAGAGATGAGCGCGGAAACCGTAGACTTATCTAACTACGTTACTAACGAAAACTTAGTAGACGCCTTAGAGATTTTACGTTCTGAATTTAAAGACACCGTAAAGGGTCTTACTAATGAGAATACAGAACTTAAAGAGACTGTACAAAAACTTAGTAAATTATCGGCAGTAAAGCCACTAAAACACAATGCACCAACAAGCCCTAGTAAAATAGAAACGGGTAACAAGCATTTAGATATTATTTTAAACGCTAAAAACAACTAAATAAAATGGCAAATAAAAAATACGATTTTACAAATTTCCCGACGGTATCAAACAATACCTACGCGGGCGAGTTGGCACTACCTTACATTACTAGCGCGGTAGCATCTAACTCAATAGAAAACGGTTACTTAACATCTTTAGCGGGTGTTCGTAACAAAGCAGTAGTTTCATCTTTAGTAAGTGCTGACCCTATCGTAGGTTCGGCTTGTGGTGTAACTAACGGCGATAACTTAACTTTAGATGAGGCAGTACTTACAACTACCGACGTAATGGTAAACGAGGCACTTTGTAGAGGTAAACTGTACCCTACTTGGGTAGCGTCTCAAATGAACGGGTCAAGAAACGGCGAGCCTACAGACTTTATAGACTTTGCGGCGTCAGTTGTTGCGGGTCAGTCAGCTCAACAAGTTGAACAATTTATTTATAAGGGGTCTACTGGTTTAGGTACGGGTCTTATTTCTAACGACGGTACTATTGACAACGACGGAGTACAAGCGGGTCAATTATACCTAGCGGCTAACTATATAGACTTAGGGGCGGCACTTGCAGAGGGTAATATCTTAGCTAAAATGCAAGCGGCATACGACAAAGCCGTAGACCAATGCGCGGGTATCTTAACACATGACGACTGTCAATTCTTAGTAAGCCCTAAAACTTACGCTTTATACTTAGGTAAATTAGCGTCTAACGGTGGCGGTTACGAGCAAAGAGGATATAACCAAAAATTTGGTGCAGTATCTTACTTAGGCGTAGCGGTTAATATGGCACAAGGTATGCCAGACGACGCTATTATCTTATGTAGAGCGTCTAACTTGTTTGTAGGTACTAATTTAGGTACTGATATGACAGAGATGCAAGTAATTCCTAGATACCAATACGACGGTAGCGACTTTATTCAGTTAGTTATGCGTTTCGGAATTGGTGTACAAGTAGGTCTAAAGTCTGATTGTATTCTAGCAGTTAATCAAACTATATCATAGTTAGTACGACTTATTACGGTAGGGCTTTATTGCCCTACCTTTTTATAACCTTTAAAATATAAAAATATGAGTTGTTCAATAACGACGGGTAAAGGTATACTTTGCCAAAATGACGTAGGGGGTATAGACCAAATATGTTTAATAAGTGGTGTAAGTTCTAGTAAATTATCTTTAGTAACTGCAAGTAGTGGCGAAGCTACGGCGGTAGCGACGGCAGACGCGGGCGACGGTCTTTGGTACGTAATAGACTTAGATAAATACCAAAGTAACTTTAACCAAACTATAGTAACAAGCGATAGCGGGGTAGCATACCAACAAGACCTAGAGATAGTTTGCAGAGGCGTACAAGCTAGTACGATTGATTTATTCGAGGATATAGTTGCGGGTATATGGCAAATTATGGTAAGAGACAATAACGGTATTTTCTACCTAATGGACTATAAAAAAATGGTACGTTGTAGCGGTGGGTCTTTTATTCATAACGGCGATACGGCACTAGGCGACCCTATAGGTTTTACTTTACAGTTTAGCGCTATGGGTACAGAGCCCGCAATAAATATGACTACTAACCCAGAGGATATAACTACGGATAAAATATCTTTTAGCGCAACGCAAATATAAAACGGTTTATTAATTAGTTAAATTAAAGGTGGTAGGAGTTGAAAGCCTTACCGCCTTTTCTTATATTTACAGATATGAAAATGAAACTAAAAAAGAAGTATATAGGTAGCGCGGTATATTGTCCTAAAAAAACTATACTTAGCGATAACTTACCCGAGCATTTACTTAGAACTATTTATAAACTAAACCCTAATTTATTTACTAGTGTTAAGCCTAAAAAAGATACCGAACTATCGGAATAAAATAACGGTTAATTACTCTAGTAATTTGTTTAGTAACGCAATAAACAAGAGTAAACCCGTATTTATACCTAATTCTACGCACCAAGTACCTACGGTATTAAGTGCGCCCACACATTATTTAATAGAATTAATAGAACAAACTACGGGTAAGGTATACGATACACTACTACAAAAGTCTAAAGAGAGTAGTAACGCTAGGTATATTACTTTTGACCTACGTATAGATTTAGCAACGCTAGAAACCCCAACGCGTAACGGTGTAATAGGCTTAGATAACGCGGGTAAATACGACTATAATATATACGGCGTACTAGAAAACGTAGACTACCCCGCAACGGTGCAAGGTAAGAGCGACCAAAACGCGCGTATATTGATAGATAAAGGGGTAGCTATGGTTTACGATAGTTACGACTTTACTAATACATATTATAACCCCGATAGGCAAACTATACCTACGGTAATATCTTATAAGAATGAGTAAGCTACATACATTTAATAACTCTTACGAGTATACAGACGATAGCGAAGTAGTAAAGAGCTCCGACGAGTACGTAAGCTACGGACAAAACAACGACTACCCTAGTTATCTTATAGACTTATACCAAAAGTCTAGCGTACATAATGCGTTATGTAATTCTATAGCGTCTTGGATATACGGCGACGGGGTAACAAGTCCCGACAAAGACGTAAAGGTAGAGGCTTGGGCTAAGTTTTTGCAACTATTCGATAAGGGTGTAGGTAAAAACACAATACAAAAATGCGTTTTAGACCTTAAAGTACAGGGCGGTTTTTACTTGTCTTTATCTTATTCCCTAGACCGCACTACTATAACAGACGTAGAGCATATACCGTACGAGAATATGAGAACGGGCGAAGAGACCGACGGCAAAGTAGATTTTTACTATTATTCTAAAGATTGGGCTAACGTAAAAAAGGCGGGATATGACAAAGTCAAAGCCTTTGACCCCGAACAAAAACACGCTTTTCCTAGTCAAATAGCTTGTTTTAAAATGTATAGCGTAGGGTCTTACTATTACCCAAAGCCAGACTATCAAGGGGGACTAAATTATATTAACCTAGATAAGAACGTAAGCGAGTACCACCTAGCAAACATACAAAACGGTCTAGCCCCTAGTTTTTTACTATCATTTAACCAAGGTATACCTAGCGAAGAGAAACGCCGAGAGGTAAAACGCCAAATAGAAAACGAACTAAGCGGGTCTAAAAACGCGGGTAAGTTTATACTTTCATTTTCAGACGACCGCGCCAACGCTCCCGAGATAACGAGCTTTGCACTCTCTGACGCTGACAAGCAATACCAATTTTTAAGTACTGAAATAACTAATAAAATTATGGTAAGCCATAGAGTAGTAAGCCCTCGTTTATTTGGGGTAAACTCTGACGGTGGCGGACTTGGTAATAATGCCGACGAATTACAAACGGCGAGCGTATTGTTTGAAGAGACAGTAGTAACGGGTTATAGGGATTTATTGACCGAGGCGCTTGAGCTTATAATGTTTGAGGCGGGCGAGGGTATAAAGCTAGAGTTTGAAAGTGCGCAACCATTTACGGAAGAGTACGCAGAAGAAGAAATAATAGACGATAACACCGAAGTAGATAACCCTATAGTAGACGAAGAGGTAAGCGAAGACGAAATAGAGCAAGTAGACGCAAGCTATAACGGTGCGCAAATTAGTAGCGCTATAGATATTATAGCCAAAGTACAAGAGGGTATTTTAACTGAAGAGCAAGCAATAGTATTTTTGATACAGTTTTTACAGTTACCGCCAGAAGTTGCAAAGGGTTTTTTTAAGTCTGACGACTTAGCGCTAAGTCTTTCTTTATTTGAAAAAAAAAAGAAGAAACGCAACTATAAAACCCAAGACGACGTAGACCGTACACCTACTAAAGGTATGGTAGAAGAGGCTAAAAGAGGTTTAGAGTGGCGTAAAGAATATAAGCGAGGCGGTACAGAGGTAGGCGTAGCTAGAGCTAGAGATATTAGCAACGGTAAAGACCTTAGTATAGATACTATAAAGCGTATGTACTCTTACTTTGAACGCCATGAGGTAGACAAAAAAGGGCAAGGCTTTAACATAGGCGAAAAAGGTTTTCCAAGTGCGGGGCGTATTGCTTGGGCTCTTTGGGGTGGCGACGCGGGGCATAGTTGGAGTAGAAAAAAAGTAAAAGAGGTAGCTAATCTAAGCGAAAACGTACACCTATGCGACGAGGACGCTAACCTATGGCTAGAGTATTTAGACAAGGTAGGCGAGGTAGTTAATACTAATAGTTGGGAACTTGTAGAAGAGACAGAGATAGACGACACGCAACTAGAGGCGCAATATCATAACGAGCCGTATAAGTTTTTTAAACGATACGCTAACCCCGAGGACAAGAGTAAAACCGATAAGGGACTATTTAAAGTACGTTATAGATATAGTAGAAACCTAAGTAAGAATAGTCGTTTATTTTGTAAGAATATGGTAGCAAACGCAAAGCTAGGCGTATCATATAGGTACGAGGATATTATACAAATGGGTAAAGAGGGTATAAATGGCGACTTTGCCCCAGAGGGTAAAAGCACGTACTCAATTTGGGAATGGAAAGGCGGGGTATATTGCCACCATAAATTTATACGGCAAGTATGGAAACGTAAGCGAAACGCTAGCGGGCAATTTTTACCTAACGACGGGCTAAATAACGATACAGAAGTAAGCCCAAATACAAGAGGTACGGGTATAACAAACCCTAGAGGGTGGCGTAAGTCTAGTACCCCTACAATAGATTTACCTAATAGAGGAAGTTTAAAACATAAAAACAAATAATAAAAATGGCGTTAGATACAAGACAAAAAAGTAAAGCTAGATATACCAAAGGCGAAGTAGCCCAAGAAGTAACACCAAGCGACACCGCAAAAGTAAGCGACGTACCGTTTAATATTTTTATAGGTACGGGCGGAGACTTAAAGGTAGATACAATAGACGGTCAAACAATAACTTTAAAAAATATAGCTAGCGGTACTTACCTTGATTTTATCAAAGTAAATAAAGTATATTCAAGAGGTACAACCGCGCGCGATATTATAGCAATACACTAAAATTATGGCTTTACCTACTCAAGTAATATTTGTAGATGCTGACTATATAAAAGCATATAGTCAAGTAGGGGGCAGTATAGATGAAAAATATTTTTTACCCGCTATACTAACCGCTCAAGATAAATACATACAACCAATACTAGGTACTAATTTGTATAAGTATCTCAAAACAAATGTAGCTAGCTTATCTACTGCATACGCTACGCTTATGGACGATTATATAAGGCGTACGGTTATGTATTGGTCTTTAGTAGAGTTATACCCTTATTTATCTAATAAGGTTTTAAATAGCTCTATATCGCAAATTAGCGGGGACAACGCAACGCCAATAAGTAAAAGCGAGGTAGATAGTCTAATAGCTAAAGAACGTAATAACGCGCAATTTTATAGCGAGCGTTTAATAGACTATTTACAAAATAACAATAGCACCCTAGCAGAATATAACGCGGGTAGCGGTGCGGATATGAGCCCTATTACTACAATATACTACGAGAACGGTTTAACTATTTCGGGAGCTCCGACCTATAACCCGTATATGTGGATAAAACCTAAAAAATAATGGGGCGACCTAAAGGCAGTAAAAACAATAAAGAGCAATACGAGAAATTGCTAAAGCTATACCTAGAAAAAAAGGGTAAAAAATGCAAGACAAAATAGACACTGTAGTATTTAATACTATTAATGCGGGAGCGGTAGGTATTACCTTTGTAGATATAGAGCAAGCGCTTACTATATTACTATTAAGTACGGCTTTATTGTATAACATTAAAAAGCTATTAGACAAATGATAAAGCACTTTAGCCCTAAAGAGTTTACTTGCGACGGCGTAGAATGTTTTAGCAAAATGGACGACGAGCTTTTAATAATGTTAGATATGGCGCGCCAGACTGCGGGAATACCTTTTATTATTAATTCTAGTTGGCGGTCAGAGGCTAAGAATAAAGCCGTAAAAGGAAGTAAAAACTCGAGCCACCTACGAGGCTATGCGGTAGATATTCGTTGTACTAACTCGTCGGATAGGTTTACAATGTTAGACGCATTAATTAGCGTAGGTTTTAAACGCATAGGAATAGCTAAAACTTTTATACACGTAGATAACGACCCTAGCCTACCCGACGGCGTTACGTGGCTTTATTAATGGGGTGGGAAATTTCTATAGGGTTTTATACGGGTATACTCTTAGGGGTATACTCTAAAAGATACCAAGACGGTACGGGGCATTATATATATATGCCTTTTTGTTTCATTTGTTTAGACTTATATAATGACTGATTTTATTAGTAATAATTGGGGCGAGCTTATTATAGGCGCGCTAGCATTTGCTAAGGTTATAGTAAACCTTACTCCAACAAAAAAAGACAACAAAGTATTTGCCAAGCTAGACGGCTTAGTAAACCTATTAGTAAAAGACCGCCTTAAATAATGCGCCCGCTACTAAAAAATATAGGTAAGGTAGCGGACGTTTTTAAAGAGGGGCAACGTAATAAAAAATGGAGCGCAAAGCGTAGCGTATCGGGTGTACTTGTTACGGCGAGCGTTACCGATATGGCGACCAACGGACTAACCGAGTACAATGTATTACTATCTTTTATAGCGGTATTGCCTTTGTGCTTTAGCGTTTTTAAGAATGAGTAAGCCCGATAGTTTTAACCGCATGAGGTTAGCACCCGAAGAGGTAGACCTTATAAAAAAACATAGGGGCGAGTACGTCCAAAATATAAACGATAACTCGTTACTAACCTTACACCTTAAAGAGCGGGGAATACATAAAAAAGACGTTGTAAGCGTTAAGCATTGGCAGAACTTTAAAGGCGAGCCACGTTTTAGCATTGTTACAAAACAAAACCGCGACGACCTACAAGTATTTAAAAAGGTACAAGACTACGTAAAAGCACACGCACCAACCTACAAGTATATACAACGTAAAGCTAAAGACGGGCATCTATTGGTAATAAACCCCGCCGACGTTCATATAGGTAAATACGCTAACGCTTTAGAAACGGGCGACGAGTACAACGTAGATATAGCAGTTAAACGCGTTTTAGAGGGCGTACAAGGGCTTATAAATAAGTCTAAGGGTTTTACAATAGATAGAGTTTTATTGTGCTTAGGAAACGATATACTACATATTGATAACGTATATAACACTACTACAAAAGGAACGCACCAAGACACCGACGGCGGTAAATGGTGGGAGTTTTACGACGTAGCCCTAGAGCTCTACGTAAAAGTTATAGAGATGCTACGGCATATTGCCCCCGTTGATTGTGTGCACTCTATGAGTAACCATGACTACCAGAGCGGGCACTACCTAGCCAAGACTATAAAAGCGTGGTTTAGAAAAACTAAAGACGTAAGAGTAGACGCGGGCGCGTCCCATAGAAAATATTATAAGTATGGTAATAGCTTAATAGGTTTAGAGCATGGCGACGGGGCTAAAGTAGATAACTTACCCTTACTTATGGCTAACGAACGCCCTACAGATTGGTCTAGTACCTTATATAGATATTGGTATTTACATCATTTACACCACAAAATAAAATATAAATATAGAGACGCTAAAGACTATATAGGAGTAACTATTGAGTACTTACGCAGT
>Ga0209503_10000407_pt1 | contig 27930 bp, 51 predicted proteins | sample SouAtlMetagenome_2_FD_187448 | JGI IMG/M metagenome (GOLD analysis project Ga0209503, IMG submission 187448) | Marine eukaryotic phytoplankton communities from Atlantic Ocean - South Atlantic ANT15 Metagenome (SPAdes) (version 2) | ecosystem: Environmental > Aquatic > Marine > Oceanic | place... | reverse complement strand
ATGTCATTATTGTTTACTACAGTGACTGAGGGATATGGTCCCCAATCACCATTATGAGTTATTGTCCATGTTGTTGCTGATGCAAAAGAAAAAACACCGGTTCCAGCTCCAGAATTTGTTATCCATGCTGTTTTATTACCAGTAGAACTTAATATTTGACCAGCTGTACCAGTGCTACCTGAACTATCTTTTATTGCTCCGGTTACTTGAAGTGTTCCTGATACAGTTATTTGAGTACCACCTGGTACTGCATCTTGAGATATTATAGAATCTCTAAGCTCACTGTGAGTTTGGCCTGTTACAGGATCAGTTACATCTAAAAAAACAGGTATTGTTTTCGATGTGCCGTTAAATGTTGTAATAATAAACTTAGCCAGATCACTTACTAAGAAGTTTTTAGTAGGATTTCTTAGCGATGCATCTTTCTCAGTACCCAACAATATATCATTGGCCTGTGGAAAAACAGTTGGATAAGTATATATTATTGCCATTTGTTAATTTCTTTAAAATGCAGTTATATCTAGTACTTGGTATCTTAATTTTATCTGCATTGATGTGTTTCCGCCAGCTCCAACTGCTCCGCTAGTAGTTAAAAGTATATCGTCGTTGACTGCTGCTTTACCAGTATTAGGTGTAATGAAGTAAACAGTATCTGCTATTGACTGACCTATAACGGTAGGTATAGTTCCTATTATATCAGCAGTTAAATTTTTGTAATCTATCAAAATTGGTTGAGCAAAAGTAAAAGCTGCAGTGTCAAAATCTAAGAATACTGATATTTCTAGTATTTTTGTAACTTTATTTGTTCCTTGACCTTCTATTAACACGATACTTGTGCCTTGTAACGCTGTCAACTGTGCGTTTGTGACAGTCACTGTAGTCTCTAAGTAGTTGTTTGTTGCTAAATTTGCCACATCTTGTATACCAAACTGAACAGTTTTGTTCTCCTCTGTTATTGGATCTACCTGTGTGCCAATAATATTGTCTGAAGCTGAGGGTGTTCCGGAAGGATATGTGTAAATTATTGCCATTTTTGCGCGTTTTGTTTGTGAATGCTGTACAAAGTTAATACTTACACATATTTTACTAAATTTACATATAATTATATCTATTATATAATATATTATATATATCTAGATATTATACGTAGTATAATATCATAAGGGGGAAGATATTTTTAAAAAAACGTTACGTAGTCTGAGTGTTGGTGTCCCCCTCCCCCAAAAAGCGTGCCAAACTCCAGAAAAATTCAGCTTTTTTGCCCCGGGGGCCTATTTTTTATTACTTTTTTAGTATATATTTTAAAATTTCGCAAGCGAATACGAGTTATATTAGATAATATAAATGTAAATAAACTAAATAATTACTATGTATATATATTTATATGACAATGTGTCACATCATGACATATTGCGCAATGACATTATGACAATAATAAATAGTAAATAAATATACACTTATTAAAAACGAAAGTTAATACTAATAATATTAGATAATATAATAAAGAAAATATGATAATAACAACTCAAAAATATCAAACAATTAATATAACTAAATTAATTAATACATTAAATTTAAACTTTATAATATTAAATAATAAATTAATATTCACACATAAAATAACAAATAAAAATTTAAAAGATATTAAAAAATTACTATCAAATAAATATTCAACTTGTTATAAAATATATAAAAAATAAAACGAAACTAAATACTAATAACATTAGATAATACTAATATAAATAATCAATTAATAATAACTTAAATTAAAATCACAATTATGAACACAATTAATTCTAAAAGATTTGTTATTCGCAAATCACTAATCGGCAAAGACACAACTATTAATGTTGAATTCAAAAACGGTAAAACTTGTACTTACAATCACGATAAAGTGTATGAAATTATGAAAGATAAATTAAATACTCTTCCATGTTTCATCAAGTATAACTCATACACAAGTTCAACTAATGTACCAGTGTCTGTAAGAAGTGTTGTCGAAGTACAGTAAACAACACTCTTAAATTATTGTCTTGGAGCAGAGATGAGTTTCGATTACTCATGCAATAACTAATATTAAATAAATAACTATGAATGATTACTATGACTTCTTCTTAATGTATATTAATGAAGAGATAACTGAAGAAACACTAACTGAATTAATAAATAACTATGTATAAAGATTATGATGCGAATAAAATCGCGGCGAAATTAAAACAAGCACAAGACTTTGAAGCTAAGTATGGCGCGAATGATACAAGTAAAGCTTGGATAAAATGGTGTACAGACTATGAATATCGCAAGCGTGAGTGGCAATGGCGACAACATCTCGCTGCTGCAAATCAAGAAATATATACAAAGAAAATATTATGAGAATAAATACTAAACAACTATTTGAATATACATTAGCGTGTGGTATAGCGTTTTTTATAGGCGTATTTACTACAATGTATAAAATAGATAATAGATTATGGAATGAAACAGTTAATAAAGCGTGGGATATAGAAAATAGATTCTATAATTATCCTGGTGGCGAAGACGACTGTTATACACTAACAGACTTAGAATTAATTGTATTCGGTGAAATACAGAAAGGATATTAATTCGAAATTAAATACGATTAACTACAGATAATATAATAAATTAAAATATGAATACAATTAAGTTTACTTCAAAAACTACTTGCCGCTTAAATGGCATCGACTACAAAGGTTACACAGTAGGTAATCTACCTAACTCATTTGGCTTTAAAGAAAAATATCTTGGTCAAGATGAAGAAGGAAATGACCAATACAAATACGGTAAATCACACTGGTTTAAGTATAAAGGTTTAACATTTATAGAAGCACCACTGAAATGGTAGTTACTAATATGAAAGAATTATGTGAATACGTAGCTAACAAGCGTAAATCTAGGTCACATCAACACGTTGAAAATATTAGAATATATGGAGCGTGTAGAGGTATGGGTAATAGAAGATATAAATTGCCGCAAAAATCTTCATTCCCTAAACAGTATAAAGCGGCATATAATAAAATATGGAGATGAAAATAAATAAAAATCTACGTAGAGTTGTAGTAACTCTATCTCTTATCGGTGCAGGATTTGTATACGGTAAACAAACTGGCGAACAAGAAATATTAAATAGATGGGAAGATAGATGGTTTGACTCTGAATGGTATGACTATAAATCAATAGAAGATATACTATACGATAAAGAGTGGGATAATTATCTATTTACTAACAATGACTAATCGAAACATAATACGAATCAAGTCAGATAATAATATAAATAATAAAATATGTATTGTAGATGTGGAAACACTGTGCATCCAGTAAGATTAGAATTAGGTTATAAAAATTGTGTTAGTTGTAGTAATACTAAAACTTACTCATACGTACCTATTATCACTCATAAAACTGGTAATACTATACAAATAGTATCACAAGAGGTTTCCGCATCAGTACATAAAGCATGGAGACGTAAATAATATGGAACAAATTAAGAAAAGACAGTACGTATTTGTACTTGACTTTGAAATAGGTTATGCTTATAGATACGACGTGTGGACAAATGACGGTGAAAAGATAGAAGAATATCTAACCGATTTAGGTCACAATCTAGGTAACTGTGAGTGGATGATAACAAGAAACAAAAAACTAATTAAATAATATGGATAGTAAAAAAGCATACGAGATGATTAAAGAAGATATAGTTGATAGAGAGTCAGCATATCTTTGTACTGAACTAGAAAGAGCATTGGATAGAATTATTAACTATACTGATCCACTTGATGACACTATGTTCAGAAATATAAAAGCACCAGCCATTAAATTATTAAAAGAATGGCACTTGTAATCATTGATAGATAGTTAGACGAGTAGGTTAATTAGAGTGATGCTACGGTACTAAAGTGCAGGTTCGACTCCTGCCATCACTACATAACTGAATAGCTAACCGTAACTTAGATGTAGCGATTTAGTGGTTCTAAGTTTTTAGGTATCAATAGATTACATCTACCGGCTTAACAGTAAACCGACGCCTTGGCTTCCTTAAGGTATCAGTTGTACAAAGCCAGTCGTAGTGACAGCCGGTAAGATATTAGGTAGTAAGAATAACAGTATCAACCAGGGAATCCCGTGGTGATGAAGCAATCTTACACCATAGACGTGGATGCGAGTGTGGCATTGTTACTCGACCCAAAAACGTACGAGCACGTCTAAAATATAGCGGATTGGAGCAGTGGTCAGCTCGTCGGGCTCATAACCCGAAGGTCGGTAGTTCGAATCTACCATCCGCAACTAACATGACAAAATGTCATATCGAAACATAATACGAATATAGTAAGATAATAAAATAAACAATTATGAAAAACACATGGCAACAACTAAAGCCTCATTATCAAATTAAGATTAGACAGGCTTCACACAAGTATAATTCAGCTAAAAGACTTAAGTATAAACTTATGGCTTCAGATGGCTGGTATGACTTGCAGCTAAATACTATTAGAGATATACTAATGTTCACTGATAAACATAGTTATGATGTTAATGGTGCAGATATTATGTATGGAAATGAATTTTTAAAACCCGACTCAAATGACTAAATGGAGACAAGAACAATTACGACTAGAAAATGCATACGCACTCGCTATGCTTCACGAAGATGGTATCGTAGAAACTACCACGAAAAGACAATGGCGCAACGGTACACGTCAATTTAAATTACCGACAGGTCAAACACTAGCAACATACAAATCAGGTTATGTACGAAGATGTGACAGTAGCGATAGAATATGGCAGCTGAATCATAAGTATAAAAGAAAAGTTAGATGGACTATGCTTGATGGTATAGAACTAGTTACAAGAGAATATGATATGTGGTCAAGAGCTAAGATCTGGTCAGGTTTGGCTAGATTAAACTTCTTACACAAATACGCAAAGAAAAATTACTTAAATAAATAAATATGGCAGAACTATTAACAGATGATATAATCATTGAAAAATTAGAACAAGATGGCTTTATGGAAGAGCCAGATGGACCTTGGATATTAGAGTATATCGAAGAAGAACATGGTGGTAAATTAGACAATACAAGCGATTACATTGATGACAAATGGACTTTAAAAATATACAGTGAATCAACTTATGATAGCTATGATATATACTGGTGTACTCATGAAGATAGACCTTATGTATCACAAGACGGTTATTATTATGAAGATTATTCTGATTGGTCAGACAAAGCAGTAGATGAATTAACTAGTGGCTCAGATGTATGGATAGAAAACCACATATGGGACGATATGGAATATGACTTCAACTACAGACTTGGAGAGTGGTGGCAAGATGTATATCAAGAACTATTTGATGAAAGAAAAGAAGAGTTATTAGACTCAGGAGATTATTATGTAGAAAAAGAAGATTAACATGGAGTTCTTAGAAAAAAACAGATTTAAAGGTATTACTTTTTTAGGTAACGGTACAGTCCACAACGGTTACATTGATAAAGTACAGAAATACGATGATTATTTAAAGTGGGCAGCAAAAAATATATACTAATGAAAGAAACAAAACACGTATTACCTGACTGGTTTGACGGTACAGTCTATGATGAAGGTGACACAATAACAAATCCGTTTAGCGGTGAGTCTTTTTACTTAGACGCAGCAGAGACATCTATGTACGACCTTATTATGGGTATCAACTATGTTGGTGATCATAGAGGTTGGGACGATGAGATGATTGATTTACACAGAAAAGCTTTAGATTGGTTTAGAACTACTAATATTAAAGCTTATATGGTATTATTAGATTAAAATACGGGCGCGATAAGGTATTGACCGAGACGTGGTAACAGTAGGCTCTTCAGTTTAAGTATTGTAGTCGAATCCAACCGAGTCATGGTAACGCAGGTTCGAATCCTGCCGCGTCCACTAAAATTTAAATTATGAGCACGAGACACAATATTATGGTCATAGACCGTAAACATAGTAGTAAATTCGAAGAAGGATTTGCTGTAAGTCCTTACGCTGTAGCAGATAAGGCATATGTAAACATGTACCATCACCACGATGGTTATCCTCAATGGCAAGGAGTACAAATTGCTAACTGGTTGTTAGCTAAAGGTAATGGATGTCAAGATGGAGAAAGATTAACTGCTAAATTAGTACATGATATGTATTATGATAGTTGTTATTTACAAAGAATAGATCATTTCCAATGCGATATAGAGTACATCTATGTTATATGGAGCGGTAATAGAGATAAAATGTATGTAACTTGTTGGAATGTTTATCAAAACAAATGTGAATTTGTATTAACACCTGAAAAGATTATATCTAAATATATGGACGATATGGAATATACTGATTTTACAAATAATGAGACTAGATTTGACCATCAAAACAAAAGAAGACACAGTGAAGATGATGTAAAACCTGAAAAATACAGTAAAAAAGAAATAGCTGATTTTAATAAGGTTATGAGTCACGCTCGACAAATTATAGATATACTAACCCATGAAGATTAATAAGATAAATATTTCATATTTATTATGAATATAATTATATTATTACATGTTTAAAAATAGAATTACAAATCGAAACTTAATACGATAAAAGCCAGATAATATGACTGATGAACAAATTGAACAATTAGCTCAACGTGTAGCTAAATTAATAATTAATAACTTACATGAAGGACTGATTGCTGAGTGGCAACCTAATGAAGAAGAAGACTTACTAGCCGAATTAGCTAAATGTATGACATTGCTTGATAAATATTTAAAAGCAGAGCAATATGAAAAATGTGAAGTATTAAAAAATAAAATAAAAATAATAGAAACTAAACTGAAAAACTTATGATAAAACCGATGTTAGCACAAGTGTATGATAGTAGTAAATTTACTATTGAATTACACGATAATGTAATGGTGCAACCTAAACTAGACGGTATAAGATGTGTTTTCACAAAAAATGGTGCTTATTCAAGAGCAGGTAATAAATTTATGAACCTAGCTCATCTTGAACTAAAACTAATACCGTTTTTTAAGAAAAATCCTGAAATTATACTTGATGGCGAGTTGTATAACCACAAACTAAAAGATAATTTTGAAAAGATAGTATCACTAGTTAAAAAGCAAAAACCTACAGCAGATGATAGGCTTGATGCTCAACACTTAATACAATACTATATATACGATGTAATTCCTGCTAAACCGAGCATGAATAAAATACATGTTGAAAGACATAATTTCTTATGTAAAGAATTTAATAAAAAGAAATACGCTAAAGTTATTGAAGTAACACCGACATATCCTATTTTAACCGAAAAAAATATGAAAAAGTTTCACAAAGCTTTCTTAGAAAATGGTTATGAAGGCACAATAATTAGAGCTAATCAACTATACAAAAACAAAAGGTCACCGTATCTACTAAAAGTAAAAGACTTTAGTGACACGGAAGCTACTATAATTGGCTATGAAGAAGGTAAAGGTAAGAGACAAGGCACGCTTGGTAAGTTTTTGATGATAGATGACGAAGGTGTAGAGTTCGGCTGTCCACCGGGCAAAGGATACACCTACAAAGATTTGTCAAACATACTACTTAACATTCATTACTATATTGGTAAACGTGCTACCTTTACTTATTTTCAAAAAACTAAAAAAGGTAGTTACAGACATCCTTTATTTAAATCACTAAGAAACTATGAGTAAATTAATATGGCAACTATACAACGACAACTTAATATCAGAAGAGGTAGCAAACCTCTTATTAGACAAACATTATAATAGATTAAATCATAAACGATATAGATGAATATATTTTATTTAGATTCTGATCCAGTTAAAGCTGCGCAGATACAATATAATAAGCATGTGGTTAAAATGATCTTAGAATCAGCCCAAATGCTTTGTACTGCTCATCATCATTATGCTGAATCATTAAAATATAAACCTGATTATGTGCCATATAAAAAAGCACACTATAATCATCCGTCTACTATATGGTGTAGACAAAATGTTAAGCAATATTATTGGTTATACAATCATATGTTAGCGTTAGGTGAAGAATATACTAAACGATATAGTAAAACACATATGTCTATTGACAAGTGTAAAGACCCATTAAGTTTATGTCCATTTGGTATGCCTAATGGTGAGTTTACAGAACCACCACAATGTATGCCGGAACAATATAAAGTTCCAGGTTGTAGCATTACAGCGTATTGGAATTATTATGAAGGTGAAAAATATTTAGTAGCCGCAAAAAATGAAATGTTAATAACAAGAGATAAATTATATGACAAGAAGAAAAATATATGAACACTTAATTGGTACCAACGTTTTTGGTATACGAGATAAAATAAAGCAATTTAAAAAAGCAAGACGAAAAAGAAAAAATGAAAAAATATAACATAAGTAATTATGTAAGGTATAAAGAAGATTTAAAATCTGTTATGCCTCAGGATAAGCCTTATGAAGAGTATACAAGAAATGAAATGATAGTTAAGTTCATGCCTCTTGTAGAAATTATGGCTAGAAAATTTTCAACCAGTGATCAAGCATCCGGTATATTATCTATACTTGATATGCTACAGTGTGGCAACGAAGCATTAACAAGAGCGGTAGATAAACTAGACTGGGTCGAACTGAGAAAAAGTCAAGACATAGAAAAGACTTTAAAAAGTTTCTTTAGTAAGAGAATAAAAGGAGCAATAAGAAGAAGAATAGATATGCACAGAGGTAACATGAGAATACCCGAGCATCAATTAAATAAAATTAGAAAAGATAATGGTAAAGACAAAAAGATGGTTAGTATGTTTTTTAACAGTATATTTTTGTCTATCGATGCTAAGCCAAGTACTGATGAAAATATGATGTATCAGATACCTGATAAATCAGAACCGTATAATATTCCACTACTAAACGTTTATTTAACTAGTTTGTTAAAAAAGCATTTAAATGATAGAGAATACGAAGTACTAAGGTTGTCATACGGATTAGACTGTGACAAGCATACAGCCAAAGAAATAGCTAGCAAATTAGGTATTGACGGAGCAAGTAATTATGTACGTGTTTCAGAGCTAAAAAAGCAAGCTGTAAATAAACTTATAGATAATGTAGATCACTCGCAAGTGCTTGATTATCTGTAAGTTAGAGATGTAAATTAACGATAAAATATGTAATTATTATACTATGACCATATACGAAAAATTATCACAAATTCAAACAAGATTTAAATCGAAAAAGAGTAGATTTAATTCTTTCGGCAAGTATTACTTCCGGTCAGCCGAAGACATTCTCGAAGCAATTAAACCCTTTATTAAGGAGTTAAATGTTACTGTAGTAATAAATGAAGAGTTAGTAGATTCTTCTGTTATTAAAACTATGGCAACGTTGACTGATGGTAAAGACACAATTAATGCTACTGCTGTAGTAGGAGTTGACTTGGATCAGAAAGGTATGCAAATGCCTCAAAGATTCGGTGCTGCATCGAGTTACGGAAAAAAGTACGCATTAGGAAATTTATTTCTAATCGATGATACTCAAGACAGTGACGCAACTAATACTCATGGTAAAACAAAGAGTAAACTAACTGACATTAGTAAAGCTAAAAGCTATATACAATCAGGAGGCAAAATAGATGCTATCAAAAATAAGTATCAATTAACATCAGCTCAAGAAGCTGAACTTAAAACTCTCTAATGAATAAAGACAATGTAATTGAAAAGCTACGCGATGACGCTAATTACTATGGAGACTTCGGTAAGAAGTACTTAAGTAATTCAGACATCTCGGCTTTACTTACAAATCCTTTAGCTTTAGGAAAGCCTAGCGAGCCTAGGCCTGCATTCTTAGTTGGCGGATATTTTCATACCGCTATACTTGAACCAGATAAACTCAAGAAATACCGAGTAATACCTTCGTCAACTAGGAATACTAAAGTTTATAAAGAGATGTCCGGTGGAGAGTTATGCTTGTTACAACACGAAGTAGATGCTATAGAAAAATTAACTGACACTATGTTAGATAATAAAGTATGTAAAGCTATGATACGTGATAGTAACACAGAATATGAAACACCGGGTATAAAAGAGATTGAAGGTGAAATGTGGAAAGGTAAAGCAGATATTATAAATCACAATGAAAAATTAGTTATTGACTTAAAAACAACAGCTGATATTCAAAAATTTAAATGGTCTGCTTCTAAGTACAACTACGACTCTCAAGCTTATATTTACAGCGAGTTGTTTGGTTATGAAATGGTTTTTATTGTAATAGATAAAAACACAGGACAACTCGGTATATTTGACTGCTCACCAGAATTTTATGCTAAAGGCAAAGACAAAGTCCAACGAGCAGTGGAGTCTTATAGATTGTTTTATAAGAATAAAGACTTTGACCCTAAGCAATATTTTATTAATAAAACCTTATAAACCATGGCAAGAACTAGAAAAAACCAATTAAAAGTATGCAGTGTAACTGGATTAGAAACTAACGTAAATAACTTTTACAAGAATCAAAACCACGTTAAAGCTGTAGATAATTTAAGAAGAACTACTAATGCTACAAAAGAGCAATTAGCTAGAATGTTTAACCAAATTAATCAATACGCATAATATGGCAGGAATTATTAAAGGTAGTATTAACTTATCTGAAATACCTAAAGATAAAATTATCGAAGGTAAAAAAGGTAAGTATCTACCAATATCAATTACGATTAATGATGAAGTAGACCAGTTTGGTAACTTCGGACCAATCATAGTTGATCAGTCAAAAGAGGAAAGAGATGCTAAAACTGCTAAGAAATATCTTGGCAATATTAGAGTTGTTTGGAGCAACGGTACTTTCCCTGAAGCAGTAAAGCAAGGAGCACCAGCTCCAGCTTTAAAAGCAGCAGCAGTTGAAGCAAAGGACGATTTACCATTTTAAATTAAATTAAATGCAAGTAGAACAATACGAGATCAATGGATTTGTTATTGACCAGTTCAATCAATATAATCTAGAGCAGAAGAAACAGGGCGTATGTCCTCTTTGTTCTCATGATAGAAAACCCGAAAACCGTAAGAAGAAATGTGCTTCATACGACTGGGAACGTGGTCTTGGAACTTGCCACAACTGTGATTCAACATTTCAACTACATACGTATCAACGTAAAGGAGCAACTGATAAAGAGTATATCAGACCAGTTGATCCACCAAAAGAGGAGTTTAATATTCCTCGTACAAAAGTAGCTGAGTGGTTTGAAACAAGAGGTATATCTACAGAGACTCTCATTGATTTACAAATCAGTGAGGGTCCTGAGTATATGCCACAAACCGGTAAGACCGAGAACACTATCAAGTTTAATTATTATGTAGGCGATCAGCTTATTAATGTAAAATATAGAGATGGTAGAAAAAACTTTAAATTATATAAAGGTGCTGAAAAGGTATTCTATAATATCAACAGTATCGTGGGTTATGATAATTGCGTTATAACCGAAGGAGAAATGGATGTACTTGCTTTGCATGAAGCAGGTATTAAAAACTGTGTATCTGTACCTAATGGTGCTACGATAACACATAACAACTTAGATTATCTAGACAATTGTATAGATTATTTTGAAGATAAAAAGAAAATTATATTAGCGTTAGATACTGATGCTCCAGGTTTAGCATTACGTACTGAGTTTGTACGTAGACTAGGTGCTGAAGCTTGTTTCTTAGTAGACTTTGAAGATTGTAAAGACGCTAATGAATATTTAATTAAATATGGCACAGATAAACTTAAACAAACAATTGAAAAAGCAAAAGCATATCCACTTGAAAACGTCACAACATTTAAAGACATCGAGGGAGACGTTAAAGACTTCGTTAAAAATGGGTTCAAACCAGGTTATCAAATCGGATTATCCAATTTTGATGCAATTTTTAGTACGTATACCGGTCAGTTTATCACTGTCACTGGCATTCCTAGCTCTGGTAAATCTGATTTTGTAGATCAGATGTGTGTAGGTTATAATCAAAACTATGGTTGGAAAACAGGTTTTGCATCACCAGAAAATACTCCAAACTATTTACACGCACATAAGTTAATGCGTAAAGTATGGGGTAATATGCCTAACGTAGATGATATAGACACAGATAAATGGAAAGACGTAGCACAACATGTTAATGATAATTTCTTTTTCATTGATATGGATAAGTATAGTCTTGAGTCTGTATTACGTAAAGGAGCAGAACTTGTTAAACGTAAAGGTATTAAATGTTTAGTCATTGATCCTTTTAACAAAGTTAGAGATAAAAATGCTAGTTCGTTAGATGTTAATACCTACACTATGGAATATTTAACTAAAATAGAAAACTTTGCTAAGAAGTTTGATGTGCTTGTATTTATTGTAGCGCATCCAACTAAAATGTATAAAGATAAAGACGGTCAAATTGAAGAACCTAACATGTACAACATAAAAGGTGGTGGTGAATGGTATGATGCTAGTTATCACGGCATACTAGTTCATAGAGACTATGATGCTAAGACTGTAAAAGCTAAAGTACTTAAAGTTAAGTTTCAAAACCTTGGTGAAAACGGAGCTGAGTGCCATTTTAAATGGGAACCAAACTCAGGTAGTTTTATACCACACGTAATAGATAAAATAAAAGAAGAACCAATGCCGTGGGAATAAATGCCTAGAAAAGTAAATGTAATGGGATTGTACTCACAAACCAGTGAAGAAAAGAAAGCTTACCATTGGTGTATAAACAATGGTATTTTTATTTCTCCATTTGCTACAGGTGAAGGAACATGGTATATAGATATTAAGATAAACAATAAAACTCATAGATCGCCAGAAGCATATAGTCCAGTAACTATATGGATAAAGCTATATGAGTATTACAAATACTATTATAATAAATATGCGCAGAAAATTTAGAAATGCAGATGAAGCTTATAATTATTTTCACGATAAAATAATAACCGATGGTAAAGACTTCGGTAATACACAAGCTTTGTTTAACGTAGGTTTTACGTTAGAAAAACCACTAGAAAATTATATATTTAATAAAGAACGTAATTGGAAACCTGATTATGCTGAAGCTGAATGGCAATGGTATTTATCCGGTGATCCTAGTATTGATAAGCTTGGTGAAATATACGGTAAAATACCACCGATATGGGAACGTATGGCTGACGATGAAAGATGTGTTAATTCTAACTACGGTTGGCAAATGTATCGTAACAATCAATTAGATTATGTAATTAATAAACTTAGAACTGAAAAAGACACAAGACACGCAGCGATTAGTATATATGATGCTAAAGAACATAAGTTTTATAGCAAAGACACTCCATGTACTTATGCAATACAATTTACAATTTATGATTACGTGTTAAACATGTCTGTTCTAATGCGTTCTAATGATCTTTGGTACGGTTTCTGCAATGACCAGTACTGTTTTAGTATGATACAAAAATTAGTTGCAGATCAATTAAATATGGAAGTTGGTGAGTATTATCATTACGCACATAACTTACATTTATATAACGATAAAATATAATGTATTATTTATACCACATTCCAGGTAAAAAGATCGGTGTTACATGTAATCTTAATAGGAGAGTTACGTTAACGCAGGGTTATACCGCAGATGAATATGAAGTTCTTGATCAATCCGATGATATAGATTATATATCAGAGAAAGAGATAGAACTTCAAAAGTCTTACGGCTATAAAGTTGATCGTAAGAAATATAATGAATTAGTTAAATTAAATAAAAAGATGAATATAAACGTAACAGAACAAACTACTACGTTTCCATGTCCAGTTAATAAACTAAAAGGACAGCTATTGGATAATATTGGTATGGAGTGGAAAACTGAACACGGTACTCTACATATTACCAAACAAACAATTAAATGGATAATGGATAATGTTAAAACATCTATGTATAATAATAATAGATGTTATGTTTACAATAAAGCTTTTGCAAGAGCTTATGACAATAGAGATATGTTCACAGAACCTAAAATGGTTCAATGTGAAGATGACGCTATGTTTAGTAGAATTAGAGAATGGGCACAAGACAGAGGATTATATGATGAAGGTAATGCACATACTCAATATGTAAAGCTTCAAGAAGAAGCTGGTGAATTAGCTAAAGCTTTATTACAAGATGACAAAATGGAAATAATGGATGCTATTGGTGATATGGTTGTAGTGTTAACTAACTTAGCACATTTAGAAAATACAACTATTGAAGCATGTATTGAACAAGCTTATAAAGTTATTGCAAAACGAACAGGTAAAATGATTAACGGAACATTTGTAAAAGATGAATAAATACGTAGTAAAAACAGACGATCAAATCGTACAACAAGTAATCGAAAAGATAGACCAACGTAGTCTGATTGGTCAAGCTAAGTACGGTGCAATGATGATGGAAGAAGTTGAAGGCAAAGACAAAGACTTAAACGACTTTCTAATTGATGTACAAGAAGAAATAATGGATGCATTGTTATATATACAAGCAGCAAGAGCTTGCTTACGTGATGAAGTTGAAGAAGCTATGTTAAACAGAGCTAAACGTTTCAACGACAATATATCTAACATAAACGTTGATGAAGAAGAACTATAAAAGAAAAAAACGCGGACCTGTACAAGCAAAAAAGGTAACGTACGACGGTATCAAATTTGCTTCAGGTCTTGAGCGTTATATGTATCAAGCTTTAAAGAAAGCTAAAATCAAAGCTACCTATGAAGGAAAGACATTTGAAATAGTAAGTGGCTTTGAGTTTGATACAACTTGTATTGCAAGATCAGCAAATGGAAAAGGAGATTATAAAGATAGAGGTAATAAAAAAATATTACCTATTAAATATACTCCAGATTTTATTGGTTGTAACTTTATAATAGAATGTAAAGGTAGAGCTAATGAATCATTTCCGCTACGCTGGAAGTTATTCAAGAAACATTTAAAAGATAACAATATAGATACAACTCTATATAAACCACAAAATCAAAAAGAATGCGACGAAACAGTAAGGTTAATCCTAGACTCTCAAAAATAGTAGCTAGACAAAACTACCGTGATCGTCAAATAGATAAATGGTGGAAATGGTCTTGGCAACAAAGAGGAAGAATAAAATATAAAGAACTGGTTAATTATCAAGACCAGTATAAATTAAAAGTATATGAATAAAGAAAAATGGAACTGGTCTTTATCAATAGGTTTTTATCCAGGTGTATTATTTGGAACAAGAGCTTATGAGGAAGAGATCAGTATAACTTATGTGTTTTATATTCCATTTGTGGATATAGCACTAGAAATACCTTATAATAATGAGTCTATTTAAAGAAAGAATACCGTACAAACCGTTTGAATACCCTATATATTATACCGAAGGTTGGTTAAAGCAAGCTCAAGCATTTTGGTTACATACAGAAATACCTATGTCAGGTGATGTTAAAGACTGGAACGAAAAGCTTACACCAGCTGAAAAAAACTTAGTTGGTAATATACTATTAGGTTTTGCTCAAACTGAATGTGCAGTATCTGATTATTGGACTCAAAAAGTCGTATCATGGTTTCCAAAACATGAAGTGCAACAGATGGCTATGATGTTCGGCTCACAAGAAACAATACACGCTGTTGCATACAGTTATTTAAATGAAACACTTGGACTCGAAGACTTTGAAGCGTTTCTTCACGAACCGGCGACGTCGGAAAGATTTGATAATTTGGTTAGTTATGACGGCTCTGATCCTGTGGGCATTGGTAGAAGCTTGGCAGTGTTTTCAGCATTTGCAGAGGGCGTTAGTCTGTATTCAGCTTTTGCTGTTTTATACTCTTTTCAATTACGTAACCTTCTCAAGGGAGTAGGACAACAAATGAAATGGTCTGTAAGAGACGAATCATTACATAGTAAAATGGGTTGTCAACTTTTTAGACATATGTGCGAAGAAATACCTACGTTAAAAGAAGAATGTAAAGAAGATATTTATAAAGCAGCTAAAATAATGATAGAGCTTGAAGAAAAATATATAGATAAAATGTTTGAAATGGGTGATATTGAAAACCTTAAAGCAAATGATCTAAAACAATTTATTAGAAAAAGAACTAATGAGAAACTTATGGAACTGGGTTATACAGATAAAAGACGTTTGTTTAACTTTGATAGAACTAGGGCTGATGTACTTGATTGGTTTTATCATCTTACTGGTGGTCACACCCATACAGATTTTTTCGCAATTCGTCCAACTGATTACAGCAAAGCAAATGAAGGAGAAGATTTCGAAGATATTTGGTAATAAAAATTGGCCAGTACGTATAGGTTATATGGGTGCTGGTATGATACTAGCCGCGCACTGGACGTTAGAACCTATATTATTTATATGTGGTTTTAGTTGTGTACTAGTTCAAGTAACACATAGAAAACAATGGAATCTAGTTGTTTTAAATATAAACGGCTTAATTGCATGGATAATACATTTTATAAAATGAAAGAATCAAAATTAGTAGAATTAAAAAACAAAGTAGAACGTTTAGGTAAAGTGGTACAAGCTTTAATAAACGAAGTACAAGCTAACGCGACACTTGTACAAGGAACATTAACAGCTTTTCAATTACATATTGGTAAAGATGAATGGGAAAAAGTTGTTGCTGAGTTAAAAGAAAGAGAAGAACGTAGAACTAAAGAAACAGAAAAAAAGTTAGATCTTAATGACGACTAAAATATTTTGGAATGAAGAAGAATACAACCATGAAAAAGATGGTAAAGTAAAAAATGTAAATGGAGGATTTATGTTTGTTCCTTATATGTATGGATTAGATGATCCTATATATAAAAAATATATAAAAGAACTTTTAAAATTAAACTGGTTACACCACAAACTATATATTGTAGGTGGTATACTTGAAGGTTGGCCAACAACTGATATAGATATATGCGTAACTGGTAAAGTTGTAGATCAAACTAGAGATCTTATGCTTAAAGCTAGAGAGATAGGACCTTTAGATATGTATTGGGTTAAGAAATACGATAAAATATTTAGAGGAAAAGATAATGGCATTAAAGTATGGAAGTTCGCTAAAGCTCACGATAGATGGACTATAAATGGAAATCAATGGAACGGTAAATGGAAAAAAGATGGACTCTTTCATATGAGTGGTTTGTTTACAGTAAAAGAAAATAGAAAATACACAAAAGACGCTAAACTAATAAATTAATATGTGGAATAATGATTGGAAAAAAGGTGTTGATTACCCAGAGTGGGGTGACAACGAAGTTTATAAAAAAACAATAGCAGGAGGATATTTATATAATGGTGAAACACCTAAAGATGCTTATAAAAGAGTTTCAAAAACAGTTGCAAAAAGGTTATACAAACCTGAAATGGCTGATGTCTTTTTTGAATACATATGGAAAAACTGGTTATGTCTCGCTAGTCCGGTATTATCTAACACAGGTACTGATCGCGGTCTTCCTATTAGCTGTTTCGGTATTGATGTGGCTGATAGTATCATTGACATAGGACAGAAAAATTTAGAGATGATGCTACTCGCAAAACACGGCGGTGGAGTTGGTATCGGTGTAAATCAAATAAGACCCGCCGGAGCAAAAATAACAGGAAATGGAACAAGTGATGGAGTTGTACCGTTTTGTAAAATATACGATTCAACAATACTTGCCACTAATCAAGGATCTGTCAGACGAGGAGCTGCATCAGTTAATATCAACATTGATCACCCCGATTTCGAAGAGTGGCTCGAAATACGTGAACCTAAAGGCGACGTCAACAGACAATCCCTTAACTTACATCAATGTGCGGTTGTCGGCGATAAGTTTATGCGACGACTTATTAGCGGAGATGGAGAAGCTAGAAAACGTTGGGGAAAATTACTTCAAAAGCGTAAAGCTACTGGAGAACCTTACATCCTTTTTAAGGGGAACACAAATAAAAATAACCCAATAGCGTATAAAGACAACGCGCTTAAGGTGCATATGACAAATATCTGTAGTGAGATAACATTACATACAGATGAAAATCATTCATTCGTTTGTTGTCTGTCTAGTTTAAACCTAGCTAAGTACGACGAATGGAAAGATACAAATATCATTTATGACTCAATATGGTTTCTTGATGGAGTACTTGAAGAGTTTATACAAAGAGCTAAATACAGAAAAGGTTTTGAAAACTCTGTAAGATCTGCTGAAAAAGGTAGAGCATTAGGTCTTGGTGTACTCGGATGGCATACGTACTTACAAGAAAAAGGTTTACCATTTGAGGGTTTATTAGCACAATATGAAACAAGAAGAATTTTTAGCCAAATCAAAATCGAATCTGAAAGAGCTAGTATGGCTCTTGCTGATGTTTATGGAGAACCTCTTTGGTGTGTTGGTACTGGGTTTCGCAATACCCATTTACGCGCTATTGCTCCCACTGTTAGTAATAGTAAACTTTCTGGAAATGTGTCTCCCGGAATTGAACCGTGGGCAGCTAACGTTTTCACTGAGCAAAGCGCAAAAGGAACGTTTATACGCAAAAATCCTACACTACAAAAAGTGTTGGACAAAAGAGGATTAAATACAAAAGAAGTTTGGGATAAAATATTAGCAGATGGTGGTTCGGTACAAGACATAAAAGGATTAGACGATGAAACCAAAGAAATATTTAAAACATTTAAAGAGATTAACCAACTAGAGTTAGTCAGACAGGCTGGCATACGTCAGCAATATATAGATCAAAGTGTAAGTTTAAATTTAGCTTTTCCAGCTATTGCAAATCCTAAATGGATAAATCAAGTACATTTAGATGCATGGAGAAAAGGAATTAAAACTTTATACTATATGAGGACTGAGTCTGTTCTTCGCGGAGACATAGCCGCGAAAGCAATGGACGAAGCGTGTTTAAGTTGTGATGGATAGTAACTAAAAAAGGGGAGCTCAATTGAACTCCCCTTTGGTTACAGGATCTTCGGGTATGGTACGCCCGTTATATTTTGATCCTTAACAATTCCATCTACGTCTTGCTGCTCTACCTCTTTCACCAGTCCAACCTTTAGATCTAGCACAAAACGATTTTCTACGCTTAGCAGCTTTGCTTCCTGGTTTAAGCTCTGATGGCTTTTTAGTTACAGCAGTTTTTAATTTACTACCGGGATTTTTTCTTTTATATTCATTAACACCTTTCTGTGTCATACCTCCTCCAGCTGCACCACCCGTAGCGCTTTTATCTTTAGATACTTTATTAAAATTCTTACCTTTACCAATAGTACGTCTTGGCTCTGCTTTATTAGCGGGACTATCAAATGGCTTATCAATTTTGTCATAAGTTAATTTTGTATCATCTGAATATACAGGACGATTAGATAATACACCATCTTCAGGATCAACATTAACCCCATATTTAGGACTAAAAAATGGTTTATCATATTTATATGCTTCACCTTGTAAACTATCTTTAGTTTTCTGATTTAAAGCTTGGAAATTTTTCTTGTCAGCTGGATCATATCTAAATCTTTCACCTGACTTATGTCCTTCACCACGACTTTCTCCATATTTTTTTTGATCTAAAGGAGATGTCATAAAGTTTCTTCTTCTACCACATGAAGTGACGGGAAACGGATTACTTTTTTGTTTATACATTACTCACCACATTTTTTACTAGGGTCATCAACTCTTCTCCAGTCTTCTTTTTCAAACCAGTCTCTAAGTGTAGCTCCTTTTTTACGAGCACCCTTTACATTTGTTTTACTTGATCTTTTGTAAGCACCTCTTGAAGCTGCAGACTTCTTTGAGCTAACTAATTCTTTTTTCTTTTCACTAGATAAACTTCTGATCTTAGCTGCAGGTAAACATGTTTTTGATGTTCCACCACCTTTTTGTTTTTTAAGAGGTGATGATTTTCTACAACTACCTTTTGCTCCAGCTTGTGTGCCGGGTACTCTTTCATATCCTTTCCAGCATTTAAAAGGAGAATTATATTGTATATATGCCATTATGTTCTTGTTCTTTCAGTTGTTGTATCACTTATTACTCTCCAATCACTAACGCTACCTGGTGTTCCGCCTTCAGAACCATCTGTTCCACTACCACCTTTACATTTTTCAGGAAACTTTTTGCAATATTCTACAGCTTCTACTTCAAAATCTTCATATGTATCAAATCTACTTCTTACACCATCTTTATTATTTTCCCATGCTTCTTTAAACGTAGGTAGCTGTGACTTGGTCGCGTCTACTATTTCTCTTTGCTCTGTTATAGTTCTTACTAATTCTTTGTTTAAGTCTTTAAACTCATTTGCCTTTTTAATACTGTAGTGTTCATATAATCTATTGTATTCTATATTATAAAAAGCTTCTTTATGTTTTCTTTTTGTTTGATCTCTTAAAAGCATTAAATTTCTTTTCGCTTTACATAGGTCTTTCCTTATATTTTTACCAAACTCATAAAAATTTCTTCCTAGAGTAGATTTTCTATATACAGTATACCCTTGTTTTTCTGATTTTTTCTCATCAACCACACGATCACCATTTGCATCATATAAATAAAATGCTTCATTTCTAAACTTACCTTTAGTTTCTTTATTATAAGCGGTCATTCCATCTTTAAATTCTTTAAACCATTTTTTATATTGATCTATATTTTTTTTACTCATATCTTTACAATCAATACTCCGTCCACCGCCAGAAGTTTTTATGCTACCACTGCCAACTTCTGTTCGCGTTCTAGTTTCTATTCTTGGATCACCAGTATTATTTAAAGGCGAATTAAATGGTGTGTTAAATACTCTCATTGTTTTGATTTTTATAGTGTTGATAAAGCGCATCACCTAATTCTACACCGTTTTGTGAATCAGATGGGTAATGTACTCTACCTATTAATCTGCTTTTTGAAATATTATCTGCCGCTTGCATAAAGTCTCTTTTATATTTAGGATATATATCGCTAAATACTTTAGCAAATAATCTAGACTGTGCTGAGTGGCCTGATGGATATGATTTAGTTTTAGCTGTGTCCATATCAACCACATCCACACTCATACCAAAGCCACTAGCTAAACCATTTGGTCTAGTTCTATTATGATAATTTTTTAATTTTTTAATAACAGGATTACTATCATTATTTAATTGTTTAAATAATTGATCAGGAAATTTTAAATTATTTTTTTTAAATATATCTTTAAATACTTTTTCTTGATCATCATTATATTTTACAAACTTTTCATTTACAGGCATTTTATTTATTTCATTTATCTCCTTGAATGTAGACATAGAATTATCTGCAGGAGGTTTTTTATTTTTAAACGTCTGTATATTGAAGTTATTAAATAAGTTCATGCTATTTTTTCTTACCGCCACCGTATTTACTTGGTCCACCAGCTTTAGTACATCTTACACCCCAACCAGAAGCATAAGCACTTGGCCATACTTTAAATTTCTTTTTAGCTGCAGCTTTACACGGACCACTAATTTTATTTAATGGACTTTGTACACCAACCATTTGTAATGGTGATTTCATAGATGGAGCTAACTGCCAAGATTTAATACCAGATGTATCTCTTCTTTCGGCATCGTCAGTAGGAATAAGTCTCATTTTCTTTTTATTAGTATCATAATAAAACTCATTTTTTTCTCTATCATATTCAGCTTGATTTTCTTTAGCAGAAATAGGTTTACCCATTTTTTCTGTCCTATCCATATAACCTTTCTTAAAATTTTTCCAAGCATTTGACGCAGCTATACTATCGTTTTTTGTGTTCATGTTTAAATTGTTTTATATTTTGTTCTGCCTCTATCGTCTTTATAAGCTTTTAAGCAACGATTTCTATTTTCTTCTTTTGAAACATATGATACATGTATCCAGTTAGGATTCATATCTGTACCAAACTCCCATATCACTTGATCAAAATCAAGCATTTCTCTTATGTAAGTAAACATTTCAGCATTAGATCTTCTACCATAAACATCATCAATATCAATTGCTTGTCCTTTACAGTGTTGACTAGAAGGGACGCCTCCAATAGCTGTATTAAGTTCAGGTGATCTAAAAAATGAATTTACTTTTATTGGTCCACCAACCCAACTACGTAATGGTTCAAAAACTTTTTCAGCAGTAATTTTCATATTTTCTAACTGAGTGGGGTTAGGTGTATTATCTATACCTTTACGCTTAGCTGTATTTGAATGTATAGCTTCAGCATAAGTTATATGTTTACTTATATTTTCCATATTATTCTATTTCGCTAAACACCGCATAGACTTTAACTTTGCGTTTTTTTCCAAAAGGTATTGTAGCTATTAAATCTTTTCTATCTTTTGACTCTTCTTGTTGAGGATAATATTTAGGATTAGTGCTATTTAATTTTCTTTTTTTCATTTTTTAACAGGTGGTCTTGCAAACCTAGGTGTTTTACCTATATTTCCTCTTTCGATGTTTCTCATTTGGCTAGCTCTATCAACCCTACCAAAATTAGTTTGGTTTTTAGGACTATCAGGTCTAGCTTTTGGTTTAGCTTTTGGTTTAGCCGTTCCAAATCTTTGCGCAAAAGCATCGTTAATAGACTGTGTATCATATACTTTACCATCTCTATGCATAGGTTTAAAAAATCCTTTCTTAGGAGGTTTTTTACCTAAAAACTGTCTTGCTTTACCAATAAAACCTTTTGCTCCTTTTACAAAACCTTTTACTGCACCGCCACCTAATAAATCTAAACCACCTATGGTTCCACCCATTCTGTAATCAGCTTTATTAACTTTTACTAATTTTCCTTTTTCTTTTTTTTCTGAATATGCCATGTTATTAAAATTGTGAAGCCTTGTTAACTTCGTTTATTGCCTCTTGTATTTCACTTATATCAGCAGGCAAGGTTAAATCTAAGCCAGCTTTAAAAACAGTTTCTTTTATACCGTCTTTAAATATAATAAGTGTTGGTGCCATACGCACTCTATATTTTTTCTTAGCAGCAGGACACAAACCTATATCTGCTCTATAATATATAACATCTTTTAACTCTGACCATTGCTCAAACTTATTAGCATCGTTAAACTTAGCGTAAAACTCTACAATAACAGGTTTGTTTTGATCATCACCAAAAGCTTGTCTTTCATTTATTTTATTATCAAAATTATCATCTGTAATCCACTCTTGAGCAGACGTATTAAACGATAATAATAATAAAATTATATTTAAGTATTTCATACTATTTATTTGTTAATGTATAAATAAGCCACGTTAAAGTTGTAAAGCTTAAAACCTTTAATATATTTTTATCTTTATCTCTTCTTTCTAAATCTTTTACATTTATAGCTTCAAACAAAGTATCTGGATTAACTCTATCCCAGGAAGGCTTGCTTGACGCGCAGCTTGAAAATAATAATAAAATTATAATAAATTTTTTCATTATCTTTGTTTTTGTATCTCGTACAATCGTTGATCTATTTTATCAATTGTTTCTTTTATCTCTTCAACATCTTCTTGCGTATCCATAATTGTTTGACGAATTAACTCATCTTTTAAATCATATTCGATTCTATCAATAACAGGAGCAGGTAGTTCTTTAGCTTCTGCAATATCAGCCTGCAATGTATACCACATACCAGCAATCATTATTACAAAACCCACTATCATACCTATTGTTTTAAGATCTAATATTACTTTAGTTTCTTCACCTATTTGCTTTGCCATTTTATTTTAGTGTTATATTTAATCCTACCGAGCTATTATATATCTTACTATCCCAAAACTTAGTATATTCGCCTTCAACAAATAACCCTATGCTTTTGCTAAGTTTCCAACCAAATTGAACACCGGTTTGATAATCTTCCCATTGTTCTTTTTCTGCATCTTGACGTAGTCCACCGAGACCCCAGTTGTTTCTATTATGATAACTAAAAGCCTCATCACCTTTTACATAGTTGTGAAACGGTGGTAAATAAGATCCATAAGCATGAAGCCAAAAGTTATTTTTATAATGATAATAGTCAAAACCGATGATAGGTGATATAACTCCAAAAGCATCAATATCTTCCCATACTTCTTCATTATAACGATTCATAAGATCAGTGAATACAGTTTGTCTAAACTGTAAATCTGTATAAGCTACAGTTTCACCTTCAGGATTTATCCAGTACCAATCAGATACTGTTTCACCTGTATAATCATCTTCATATGTATAATATATATCATCATAACCATAATAAAAACCAAGTGTATACCATGGATTCATAGCATAACCGTCCTCATTAGTTTCATTTAACCAAATCTCTACTGGATTATAACCATAAGGACGCTCATGAGTTCTATAAATGGCGCCTGCACTCAACGAAAATTTCTTTCCAATAGGTAATTTAGCTCTGATCTCAGCTGACTTATAATCAAAATTAATTTTACCTTGTTTTCTGCTTTCTATTTTTGCTATATGATATTTTCCACTGTGTTTTAAAAAATATCTATGATTTTTAAAAACGTCATCTCTGACTCTTTCTTTTTCAGTATGAAATACATATTCAAAACCTTTAATAGCTGAATTAGGAGCTGTCATAGCAACGTTAGATTCAGTACCATCATAGTATTGTTTACCTTTTATTTCATAATCAAACCTCGCAATTTTACGTATACCGAATCCATAGCGATAATCATGCTCGTAGTAGTCTGTTCCGTCAACCACGACAGGCACATCATACAAGCTACCATTAGGATTTGTACGCACAAAATAATTAGGCGCATTTTCTTTTGAATTTTTAATATCACCAGAGACATATATAGTACTGTATTTTAAAAAGTCTTTAAATAATTTTTTCTTTTCTTGAGCGTTAGCAGAAACCGCAATAACCGCCACAAAGAGGACAAGTAAGATTTTTTTCATTGTTCATTATTTGTATTTTTTAAACATTAATTTATATAATAGCCCGTTCCAAGCTTTCTGTAGTTTGTCTACGAATTTTTTAAATTTTTCTTTCATTTTTTAGGTTTTATATAATATTGTATTTTGCCATCATATCTTTCTATGGCTATGTAATCAACACCAAGTTTACCTTTTGGTTTGCCTCCTTTTGGTAAAGCGTTTGCTCCTGTAAAAGGTATTCTTTTAGTAAATCCTTGGCTTTTAAATTTACGGACATCATTTTTATATTTTTCCATAAATTTTTCTTTTTCTTCAGCTTCTCTTTTAATAGTACTTTCCAGTCCCCAATATGGTAAACCTACGTTCCAACCTGACCAACCCATTAATAGCGCAACTGTTTGCCAAGCTTTAGTTTCTTCATCAAATGCTTGAGCTATGTTCATACCTTTTCTTAAAACCCTATCAACAGGAACGTTTGTAAAAGCTGATATTATTTGTGACACTGCTAGATAAGCTGGATTTTCTAAGTTCCAACCTCTCTTTTTAATATCTTCCATGTTCCATTCAAAAGTTTTAGCAGCTGATTTTAGTTTTCTAATCTTAGCATCTATAACAGGTGATACATCAAACACAGTATCCACAGCATCAATATATTTAGGACTTTCTTTTTCACTTTCACTAAGTAATCTCATGCCTAAGTTTTTAACTGTAGATACAATAGCTCCACCAAAACCTAATCCATTTAATAATGAATCTAACATACCGTTAGCTATTCTAGCTGTTTTGCTTTGTTCTTTTTTGTATTCATCATCATCATCAAATAGTTGAGCAAACAAAGCTTGTTGTAATCCGTTAAATATTAAGTTTTGTACACCTACATAGTATATAACTCCTGATATATTACTTAAATCACTTTCACGCTGAGTCATACCTGGTCTTCTACGTCTGTTGTAAAGATCTTGTATAAACTTTTTAGTCTTTCTATTGTACTGCATAGTAACATTTTGGAAAGACAATAGCAAACGACCACCATAACTAGCTTGTTGAGATGATATTTTACTAGGATTACTTGACTGTTGTGTTTCTTCTGCTATTGCATAAAAATCATCAAATGCTTTAGTTTCTGCTTCTGCTGGTGTATAGAGTTCACCAGTCTTTTCATTTACTCTATTTAATAAAGATTTTTGTCTATTAATAAAGAAGGTAGCACCACCAGTAGCAATAGCTAAACTATCCATAATTCTAGTTATAATAAAACCTTTATCAAGTAGATAACTAATCATACCTTGTATTCCACCTTTATTAGCAGCTTCTGTTAATTCAGCTTCATTTACATTTATCTTTAAACCATCACGTCTATTAACAAGATAATCAGAGTTCATAAGCTTTAATACAGTAGGTACATATTCTTTACTAGCAAAAGCTTTAGAGGCGTTATATATATTATTATCACCCCAATTTATAAAGTTTACATTAGATATTAATTGTAGTAAACCAGAACGCATGTTTAAGAACATCACAGCACCTACAGAAGCGTTAAGCCAATCAAGCATATCGTTAACTTGACGAGAACCACTTCCTTCAAATATAGGCCTATTACTACCACGTGTTTGTCTACTTATAGAATCTTTTATAGCTTCAACCCATTTGCTACCTAAAATAGACTCTAACTTGTTCAAGTTTTTATCAGACAATATTATATCTACATTTTGCTTCCATTCTGTTAATAACTCAGCTCTATATGTAGTATCTAAACCATTCATTATATCTGAAGCTATATCTCCACCAATCCAGTATGCATTTTTAGGCGCAGGATAACCATCACCTTTTTGAATTAATAAAATATTTTCTGCAAACGGTAATAATTCTAAATCATTTTCAACAGCTTCAACTAAAGCATCTACATCTTTTTGATCAATACCAGGTATTTCAGTTCCTTGTTTGTTCCATAGATAAACCCTTACAGCGTGTGACTTAGTATAAGGACCAACACCTATTTCATCAGTTAATGGATTTCTTGGTATACCTAGTTTGTTTTTTCTAGATTTTATAGTTGGAAAAGCATTTTTAAGAGCAGCAAAATCCGCAGCTATTGTAACTTTAGCTGATAATAATTCTTGTTCAGCTTTATTATAAGGTTTAATTAAGTAGTCATCAATAAATTTTAAATGTCTATCACCTTGTCTACCCGTACCCGCAACGCTATATAATAAACCTAAAAAGTCTGCTGCAGATGCAGTGATTGTAAATTGTTTACCTATTCTTTTAATTAAACCACCATCTTTTTTCCTACCTTCTAATCTAGCTCTGACATCACTTATTGTTTCACCTGCTTCTACACTGTATACCTCTTCTATTTGTTTATTCCACTGTTCATCTAGTGTTTGTTCTTTAGAGGCAATAGCTTGTTGTACTTCAGATTTAACATCTATTTGATCTAATACATTTTTAACTTGTTGAACATTTAATAATGAGTCATCAGAAAAATAAAAATCATTATAACCTTCAGAAGCTTTCTGTAAAAACCAGTCTGCTTTAGCTTGTGGCTCACCGTTACCTAAACCTGTAATATTAGCTTTAGGTATGTTTAAACCAATACCTTTTAAAAATCTATGGATAGCGTTTACAGATGCATCAGGCCTAGCTGTTACAACAAATATATCTTTTGGTCCAAACTTCTTTTGTTTTTTCCTCGCTTCATCTACCATTGGACCTTCTAATGTAGATAAGTCTACATTTTCAAAATTACTAAAATCAAACTCAGCTCCTTGAGCAGCTAAGTCTTCTGCTTGAACAGCAAATTCACCTGCAGTTAATTTAAAAGTTTTTCCTTTGCCTTCGCCTATTAAACTAAAATTAAGTTCATAATCTCCTTCTCCTTTTTTATCTAATGATACGTTGTACGTTCTATTATTTATTTCAAAAGAAGATTTAAAATTTCCAACACTATCTTCTGTAAAATTTAAATTAGAACCTAATGTTTTTATATTTTTTTGTTTTTTAGGTTTTGTTAAAGTAAAATCTTCTGATTCTTTTTTTCCAAAACCTGTAGTTTCAAACACATCTAAACTCCAACCTAAATCTTTTTTTAATTTATTAG
>Ga0209503_10000406_pt1 | contig 27955 bp, 13 predicted proteins | sample SouAtlMetagenome_2_FD_187448 | JGI IMG/M metagenome (GOLD analysis project Ga0209503, IMG submission 187448) | Marine eukaryotic phytoplankton communities from Atlantic Ocean - South Atlantic ANT15 Metagenome (SPAdes) (version 2) | ecosystem: Environmental > Aquatic > Marine > Oceanic | place... | reverse complement strand
CAGTAAAGACTGCTGCACCGACTCCAAAGAAAGAAGAGTTTAACTTAGAGGCAGCAAAGGAAATGATTCGTGGTAAGACAGTAGTATTCTGTCTACCTGGTAGAGGTTGTTCATACACGTTCTTGAAGAACTTCGTACAACTCTGCTTTGATCTGGTACAGTCTGGTGCAAGTATTCAGATCAGTCAAGATTACAGTTCAATGGTGAACTTTGCACGGTGTAAGTGTTTAGGTGCGAATGTTCTCAGAGGACCATCACAGAAACCATGGGATGGTAATCTTCCATATGATTACCAACTATGGATTGACTCTGATATTGTCTTCAACACAGAGCAGTTCTTCCGTCTTGTATCAATGGACAAAGATATTGCTGCTGGTTGGTATATGACTGAAGATGGTCGCACGACTTCTGTGGCACATTGGTTGGAAGAAGGAGACTTTAGGAACAATGGCGGTGTGATGAACCATGAGACTGGTGAATCCATGTCGAAGCGTAAGAAACCGTTCACCGTTGATTACACCGGGTTTGGATGGGTTCTGATTAAGAATGGAGTCTTTGAGAGTCTTCCTTATCCTTGGTTTGCTCCGAAGATGCAGACGTTTGAATCAGGAGAGGTCCAAGATATGTGCGGAGAGGATGTGAGTTTCTGTCTTGATGCGATCGAAAAAGGTTACGAGATCTGGTGTGACCCTGTGATTCGTGTGGGGCATGAAAAAATGCGCGTGATCTAATGGCTGGTTACGTGCTGATGATGTGCTATACTGGGTGGGGTTATAACCGCCCGTTTAAAAAATCGCGAAAAGAAACAAATGGCAAAGATTAAGAAGAGTCTGAGTGGCAACGTGATGATCGAGTCTACCCCCAAGAAGACTCGTCAAGGTTCTGGACAACATACCAAGTATGCTGCATCCAGTGGTAACCCCAAACCAAAGCGTTATCGTGGACAAGGTAGGGGTTGAATAGATATAAACAGTTGTAAACTTTTGTATGTCCCGATTGATTACTAATCTACCAGCAGTCAAAGTATGGGTACGTAAAGAATACTTGTGTGATCATAAGTATGGACATGGTGAATTTATTGAGGGCGTTTGGGTAACTGCTAAAAGCATACCTGGACGCGCTTTTTACTTTGAAACGTACCTACCAGATTATGCGGCAATGTATGATAAGTTGCCGATTGCTGCATTTGTAGCAAGACCAGAGACACCAACACCTGATTTAGACCTTCCTAACCTGCAGTTCTGGAACTGTATGGACTATAACGTTACAACCGTCTGTAAGCAGGTTGTAGCATCAATGGAGTGGGAATGTCGTACAAGACACTTTGGGTCCATCAAGGGCGAATACATCTGCACTCTGGACAATTATCATGGTGATATTGATACGATTGACGCATCAACCAGTGAAATACCTGATGAACACAAGTCATTCAACCTGATTGCACTTGAAAATGGACAGTTTGCACTGTATCCAAATAACAGATGTCGCATTTATGACATCAGTATGACTCCACAGGATGCCAAGATACCTGATTTCAAGGTTTCAACTGAATTTTATCAAGTTGAGAATGGAATTAAGTGGGGTCGATTGGGTGATTGTACCGATTATTTCTGGACAACACCCGAGGAAAGGGAAGAATATCCCCAACCAGAAATAAATAACCAAAAAGAGGATGAAAATGGGTAACTCACCAGTTGATAGAGACAGCAAGTACATGAAAGAAACATGGGGAACGACCCATTTGGTCACAGATCACTGGTCATTACCCGGTGAAGCACCTCAAGATACTCCTGTTGAGTTGAAAGAAGTGCTCAATGACGAGGCAAAACCCGTTGGTGGTGCTAAAAAACAGGTACTTTCGGAAGAATCATCTTACGATTCAATACCAAATCGATACTAACCATTATAGATAGTATGTTGAAGTGTATCGAAGCAGATGCCAATTAAGCGTTCACGTAGTTTTAGGGATATAAGTCTCTCTTTTAAGCGTCATCCCATTACAAACGATGTGACTGCCCTCAAAAATGAGGACGCAATCAAGAAATCTGTTATAAATCTCGTCCGAACTGCAGTCGGAGAGAGATTTTTCAATGATATTTTGGGAACATCTGTTGCTGATGCACTTTTTGAATTAGATACATTTGATAATGATGTATTAAGGGAAGAAATTATCACACTATTGCAGAATTATGAACCTAGAATTGATCTGACCAACGTTTTTGCTGAGGCTCAGACCGATTCTAACGACTTATTCGTTAAAATTGAGTACGATATTGTTGGATTACCAGTCCCTACACAGAATGTAGAGTTTCTATTACAACCATCTAGGATATAATGGCATTCAATCAATTTACCAATCTCGATTTTAACGATATTAGGGAGCAGATAAAAGATTATCTGCGATCGAATAGTAATTTTACGGACTTCGACTTTGAAGGATCGAACTTTTCGATCCTAATCGACACGTTAGCATATAATTCTTATATCACTGCCTACAACACTAACATGGCAGTGAACGAATCGTTCATTGATAGTGCGACATTAAGGGAAAATGTCGTATCTTTAGCAAGAAATATTGGATATGTCCCCAGATCAAAGAAATCAGCAACTGCAAGGATCACTTTTAGTGCCCAAGTCAGTGCTAGATCGGTCACATTGAAGAAAGGTGTAGTTGCACTGGGTGGTGCAGAGAACTCAAACTACATTTTCTCGATTCCAGAGGACATTACAGTAAGTCCAAACTCCCAAGGAGTGGCAACTTTCAGTAATATTGAGATTATGGAGGGAAATTTACTGAAAAAGACCTTTACAATCGATGATTCTCAACCAGATCAGAAATATATCCTACCAACTCCGAATATTGACACTTCTTCTATCCGTGTTCGGACTGTTGGAACGTCAATAGAGGAATATACGCCATATACAAACATTTTTAACGTTGATGCCGCCACTCGTTTGTATCTTATACAAGAAATTTCGGATGAAAGATATCAAATTCTCTTCGGAGACAACATTTTAGGTAAGAGACCTGCAAATGGTGCAAAGGTTGAGGTCACTTATATTGAAACAACTGGTGAAGCAGCAAATGGTGCTAGCAGTTTCACTTTCTCTGGTCAATTAGTTGCCAGAAAAGAAGGAAAAGACCGAAATGTAACAAATAACATCTCCGCTATAACGACCCTACAAGCGGCGGAGATGGGTGATGACATAGAAGACATCGATACCATCAAATACCTTGCTCCTAGGGTCTATGCATCGCAATACAGAGCGGTCACTGCCGATGATTACACCTCACTCATACCTTTTCTGTATCCTAACGTCGAATCTGTCTCTGCATACGGTGGTGAAGATTTAGATCCCCCACAATACGGTAAAGTCTTCATTACAATCAAACCTAAAAATGGTGATTTTCTCTCTGATATCGCAAAAGACAATATTAAGAGTAATTTGAAGAAATACACCATTGCTGGTATTCGTCAGGAGTTCTTAGATCTGAAATACCTATATGTGGAGTATGATAGCACAGTATCATATGACCCAGGAAGTGTTACAAACACTGAAGATCTGTTTACTAGAGTCCAAAATGCAATTGTAAACTATTCTAAGTCAACTGATATCAATTCTTTCGGTGGAAGACTGAAGTATAGTAAACTTCTCCGCATGATTGACAATGTTGATAGCGGAATTACTTCAAATATCACGAATCTGACGATGAGAAGGAATTTAGTTCCTGCATACGATACTCTTGCTAACTATGAACTCTGTTATGCAAATGCATTCCATGCTGAAGTCGAAGGTTTCAATCTGAGATCGTCTGGATTCACAGTTTCTGGTATTACTGGAACTTGTTTCTTGACTGATGTCCCTGATACTGATATTACCATTCCTGGAAGACCACAGCAGGTTGCACCAACGACTGGATCTATATCAATCTTTAAATTTAATGAAGAAAGAGAGATTGTAAACGTTATTGAGAATGCTGGAACTGTTGATTACGTAAAAGGCGAGATTATTCTCTTCCCAATCAACATTTCATCGACTGTTCTTGACAATCGTATTGAAATTGGAGTCACACCTGAGTCGAATGACATTCTCGCAAAAGAGAACCTTTATATCGTCCTAGATACTACAGGAAAAAGTGTTTTAACGTTGAAAGAAGACTTGATCACTTCAGGATCAAGCAGATCTGGTTCAAATTACGTTCCTCCTTCAAGTTACACTAGCAGCACGAAATTTACTCGATAAGAAATGTCAGATAGTAAAGTAAAAATCTCCAATATTCTGGAAAGTCAACTTCCAGATTTTATTTTAGATGATAATCCAGTCTTTAAAGAATTTTTAGAGCAATACTATCTGTCTCAGGAACATGAGTACGGAACAATCTTTCTTGCAGAGAATATTGATAGATTAAAGGATATTGAGAGTTACGTAAATCTCAAATTTACTGCGACTACACCAACACTGACTAAATTCATCGCAAACGATGAAGATGTGATTGAAGTTACCAATCATTTGGGATTTTTGCCAAAAAATGGACTTGTAAAAATTGGTGAAGAGATTTTTACGTATACTGGTAAATCATCTTTTGCCCAAAAGGTCACTTTAATCGATCCGACTGCTAATACTATCAAATTGACATCTACTGTCGGTTTAGATTCTTTTAGAGCACAAAGTATTATTTTTGATACGTCATTTTCCAATGTTATTGCTGGTCAGACGTATTATGTCACAGAAGTTATAGATTCTAACACAATTACAATTTCTGATGACCCAACTGCTCTTGATGATGTATTAGATCTTGATGAAACTAACCCATTAGGTGCAACTCTTCCTACTGCTACTAGTTTTGCATTTACTGGATGTGTCAGGGGATTTTCTGGCATTGATGATGTCAGTGGAGAGTTCTTAAACTTCAATAACAGTCGAACTTCATTCCATGAAGCAGGAACGACTCTTACTAATCTTGGTCTGGTATTCTTAGCAGAATTCTTCAGCAAGTACAAGAAGATGTTCTTGCCAGGCATCGAAGAAAGGAAGTTCCAGAGCGTTAATATCGATAATATCCTTTCAAGAGCAAGAGACTTCTATAGTTCAAAGGGAACTGACACTTCATTGAAGATTCTCTTCACTGTTCTCTTTGGAAAGTTTGTTGAAGTTCTGAAACCATTCGATAATACGATTCAAGCATCTGCTGCTAATTTCTCACAGTCAGATGTAGTGGTTGTAGAAGCAATTGAAGGAAATCCAAGAAATCTTGGAGAAACCACCTTGCTCCAGGGTTCAACTGATGCTCCAACTGCAAGAGCAATTATTTCAAGAGTTGAAACTATCCTCTTAGGTTCAAAGTATTACCATAAATTATTCTTCCCCAAGAATAGTATTGAAAATAAGTTCATGGTCAGTAAAAAGACCAGAGTCTTGGGTGTTGGTGTTACAAATACAACTCTGACTGTAGATTCAACCGTTGGATTCCCAGATGGTGGTTCATTCCTCAATGAGGACAATGAAGTACTGGAATTGGTCACATATGAAAGTAAGAGTGCTAATCAATTCTTTAACTGTGTAGGACTCTCTACAACTCTTGTAGAGAACGACCCAATCATTGATGGAAACTTTGTATATGGTTATGAGAATAATGATATCAACAAACTCGTCACTATGCGAGTTGTTGGCACTGTTATAGGGATTGCAGAAAACAAAACAGGCACGAGTCAGTTCAGAAAGAACGATATGCTTCGAGTGAAGCATCTTGGCGAAAAGGTAGAAGAGGATGATGTAAGATTTAACAGGTGGTTCTACAACAATGTAGTGCTTACAAATGTTGATAGTGTCACTGGAACAACGTTTACAACCGAAGTTGACCACCACTTATATCAGGGCGACAAAGTTGATATCTTACTGAAAAATGACAAATCAGTATTAGAATCAGATCTGCAAGTTTCTGATGTAGATAACAGAAAGACATTTACAGTTTCTGGAAATATAACCACTACTTTCGTTAACACTAAAGATTATCTTATCAAGAAAAAACTTGATTTTGGATCTACCAACCTCAATGCTGATGGTGTTCTGGCAAATATCCAAAATACTTTCGTTGACACAGATAAGAACGCATACGTCGCATTCTCGGGACTTCCTGGTTACGATAATATAGAACTGACAAACAGATCTAAAACTTTTACTGATTCGGAGATAGATCAACTGTCTAATGAGATTACCATTGCTAATCATAACTTTAAAAATGGTGAAAGAGTATACTACGAATCAACCTCTGGTGTTACTGGTATCACCACAGGAAATTACTATACTTCTGTAGTTGATAACAATACTGTAAAATTAGCATTCAGTCGTGCTTCTCTCAATAATCAAGTTTTTACTAACCTTACTGGTATTAGCGCATCTAGTGAGCACAGACTGACTCCAGCATCCTTGTTTAATAGAAGTCTTGTTAATCAGAATCAGTTTAAGAGAATTAATAGAAAACCAGCAGCAGCAACTGAACACAATGATATTATTGGACCAATTGGTGTTGCTTTGAATGGTGTTGAATTCCAATCACCAATTTCAAAGGATTCAATCTTCTATGGTCAAATAGACTCTATTAATGTTTTAAATCCAGGAACTGGTTACGATGTAGTAAATCCACCAGAAATTGGAATTGCAAATACTGATGGAAGTGCTGATGCCACTTTTGTAGGACAATTTGTGGGAAAGATTGAAGATATTGATCTTACTACTCCTGGTTTTAATTACGTAGACACTCCTGTTATTACAATTTCTGGAGGAAATGGAACAGAGGCAACTGCTGAGGCAAGACTGAGAGGATTCTTCTACGATAAGGACTTCAATGATTTTGATGGTGTAAAACTTGCTAGTAACGTTATCAGTATCCCTGATCATAGATTTGGAGAAACTGAAGAAGTTATATACTCCAGCACCGGAACTCCTATTGGTATTGGTAGTACTGCTGTTGGTTTTGGAACAGACAGACTGACATCTGAAGCAATATACTTCCTTAGAAAAATCAGTGCCACTGATGTGCAGATTCATGTATCAAAATCTGATGTGTTGGCAGGTATCAATACAGTCGATATAACTAATTTTGGAACTGGTACTCATAACTTCAGATCTAGAGATCAAAGAAAGTTTATTGATAGGATTGTTGTTACAGGTTCTACTGACGACTTCTCCACCAGAAAAGTAGTTGTAGATGCTGTGGCATGGCCACCAGCAGATCAGAAAGATATTTACAAGTCCTTTGTTGGTGTTAACGTTGAAAAGAATTTCATCTATGCAAGAAATCACGCTTTCAAAACTGGTGATAATGTAGAGTATTCATTTGATGGTACTACCATTGGTGGACTATCAACATCAGCAAATTATAAGGTAACTGTCTTAGATAAGAACAGATTCATCTTGAGTGAAGCAGGAACACCAGACGCTATCAGTAGTGTCAACTTTGATAAAAGGTCCTATGTGAACCTTACCAGTGTGGGTGCCGGTACACATACGTTCCAGTATCCATCAATCACTGTTAAGATTAATGGAATCGTTGCTGCTGGAAATACTGATGCTATTCCTTCATATTATAACGCCACTGGTTCTCCTGTAATCCTTGGAAAACTTGACAACGTATTTGTCAGAAATGGTGGTGTCGGGTATGGTGTATCCGATGTAATGAACTACAAGAGAGATGTTGAAGTCAAGGTTCAGACTGGACAGGGAGCAGACATTAAAGCAATTGTTGTTAATGGAAAGGTTGTTTCAGCATATGTTGCAAGTTCAGGTATAGAATATACTTCTCCCCCAACAGTCAATGTTATTGGTAAAGGTCAGTTAGCAAAACTGACTGCTAATATTGCAAATGGTGCAATCACCTCAGTCGATGTTATTGATGGTGGTAGTGGATATGGACAAGATACGAGAGTAGAAGTCGTTCCAACAGGTGTCAATGCTCAGTTGAGTCCAGAGATTCATGAATGGAAATTCAATGATGTAGAAAGATACAAAGTAGCACTCCAACTGGATAATCCTTCAATCCTGAAAAAGGATAGACTGAATAGAGAACTGGTTCAAATTCATTCTGGAACTCCTCTGAAAGAAACCAAGTTAGTGTCTTTCTATCCCGGAGCACATTATCGTGGTATATTAAAAGATAACCTTGATGGTAATGGAGATGAAATCACCACAGGATTTGCTCACTCCCCAATAGTTGGATGGGCATATGACGGTAATCCAATCTATGGTCCATATGGTTTTGCGAATGCAGTATTTGACGGTGCAAATACTGGTGGAACTAAAGTAATGTTATCAAGTTATGAACTTGATTTAGAAAGTTCTGATACACTCAGACCATCTGGATTTAGTGATGGATTCTTTACCCAGGACTATGTTTATAAAGCATCTGGTGATCTTGATGAGTATAATGGAAGATTCTGTAAAACAGATGAATTCCCTGAGGGAACATATGCATATTTCTCTACTATAGATAACGTCGAGACTTTCTCCTCTATTGTTGGTCTTGCATATCCATATACTACAAAGTCACACTACAATCAAACTGACGCTTTCAACTACAACTCTCTTATTAGTCAATCTGATGGATCTATCAATACTGGTGATTATAAGAGGAATGTAACTCATCTCGGATTAAATGATCCTTCTAGGGAGTATGTCTTCTTGAATGATGCCATGTCTTCTGATGTAAAAGTTACTATTCAAGACATTAAACCATCCAGGGTTGGTTCTGTTGATGTTCTCAACTCTGGTTCTAACTATAAGGTTGGTGAACAAATCAACTTCAATGAAGAATCAATTGATGTTGAAATTGCTGAAGTAAAAGGAAAAGATATTGTCTCTATTGCAACTTCTGATACTACACTGAAAAATACTATCTTTAGTGTTAGAGGTAATGTAGTCACTGGTGTTACTACAATTCCACATGGTTTCTTCGATGGTGACGTTGTTGAAATCACTGGCATTGGTTCTGCAATTTACAAAAACCTTGAAGGATTTACTCCTGTTGGGGTTGCCACAGTAATAACCAATACTACAGTTGCCATTGGTGCAACAACAGCAACTGGTATTACTACTACAATTACACTTGCTGCCTCTACATTCACAAATAAATTTGCAGTAAATGATATTGTCAAAGTTGGTAATGAGTTGATGAAGATTGTTGGTGTTGATAATGTCAATAACAACTATAAAGTTACAAGAATAGTTAATAATAGCACTGGAAGTAACCATGGTACAAATGCTATCGTTCAGTTACAACCCCAGGTATTCAGGTTTATTATTGATCAAGAGTTAGAAAATAAAAATATACAGATTGGATATCAGGCAAACTTTGCAAAATCTGCTCTTGGTATAGGTGCTACTTATTTCTCATCTGTTGTTGGAGTTGCTGGAAGTGCAAATGTTACAGTTTCAATTCCAGATCGTGCAATTTTCCTTCCTGGACACAAGTTTAATACTGGTGATCAACTAAGTATTGTCTCTGTTGGGGGAACAATTCGTGCTTCTGCAAAGTCAGACCTATCTAATAACTTTGATATCTCTACAACTTCTCTCTTTGCAGTTAAGAAAGGTACTGATTTTATCGGACTTGCAACTTCTAAGGCATTCGTTGGTATCAACTCCACGATTTACTTTGTTGCTGCTTCTACCGGAGATAATCACACACTGCAGCAGGTAAAAGAAAATCTTACAGGTACTGTCAAGAAAGTATTTGCTGATGTTGGAGTTGCAACTGCTCATGGATTGCAACTGGGAGATGAAGTCACATTTGGTATAACTCCTAATGAAGTTCAACAGTTTGTCCTTAAATTCAATTCAGATCTGAATAAACTGGTTGTAGATCCTAAGACCTTTGCTCCCACTGGAATCACAACTATTGCATCAAATATCGTATCCGTAAAACACGGATTGAATACCGGTGATCTTGTTGTTTATACAAACGCTGTTGGTGTTGCAACACCCCTTCAGAGCAGTAGAGAGTATTATGCAATTAAGATTGATGAGGATACATTTAGACTTGCAGAAACAAGAGTCGATGCATTGGAGTTCCCATTCCAGAACATCATTATTACTGAGCAAGGACATGGAACTCATGAAGTTGCAAAGATAAATCCAAAAATTGAGATTTTTAATGGTGGAAGATTTGCACTGAATACTTCAGATACAAGTCTTTCTGGATATGACATCAATTTCTATAAAGATAATGACTTCCAGTGTAGATATGAATCTATTAATTTCAAGAGAGATGGAATAATTGGTGATGGTGTTGCTGGTACACAAATCATAGTTGATATCAACAAAGATCTCTTAAACAATTTCTACTACAGAATTGAAGGAGATGATGTAAACTTTACAGATACATTCCCAACATCTGTAGATGAAACTGTAGATAACTATTCTACTATCACCAAAGTAGAATCTAAGTTCAACCAAAACTACAAAATTACAGGAATTGGAGATACTACCTTTAGTTTCACTTTAGTTGGTGCTGCTGAGACAACATCTTACACTCCTGCAGGATTTAGCACTGGATTCTATTCTACCAGTTCACTAACTGCTGTTGGTGGAATTCATTCAGTCAAGGTAGTGAATGATGGTAAAAATATTAAAAACTTCCCAGCAATTACATCCATAGGAACCACTACAGGAGTCAATGCAGACCTGAAGTTAATGAATACTGAGATTGGTGAAGTTACAGATGAAGTAGTCACCATTCCTGGTATTGATTTCTCAGAAGATCACACTATCAAACCAAAAACAGATAGTTCTCTTGTTCTGAGACTTAAGAACATCAGAACACTGAAGGGAGTTGGTATTGTTACTGCTGGTAATAATTACAACGTTCCACCAAAAGTTGTTGCAATTGGAAACGACAGCATAATTACAAAGACAACACTTGAAGGTGGTTCTGTTGGAGATGTTGAAGTTATCTCTAGTGATAGTAACCTGAGAGAAGATCTTAGAATTATTGCAACCAATAACTCAAATGGAGTTGGTGTTGTTAATGCTACTTCTGCTTCTGGCGTAAATGAAATTTCACTCAAAGCACCACAAACTCTTGCTGGATTTGGAGACAACTTCCCATTCGCTGTCGGTGATCAAATCTTTGTAGAAAACATCCAGATCACTAATGCTCCTCTTGCAGATGGATATAATTCAAGTGATTACGGTTTCAGAACCTTTGAAGTCACCGCTGTCAATAAGGTTGCTGGTACTGAAAGTGTTAGTTATAGAATCACTGGTTTAGGTTTTACCGGTGGAGACTATAACATTGCTCAGAATGCACAATTTGGTAGAGTGATCAAGGCAACCGATCTGGCAACATTCAAACCAGAATTTGATAGCATTCGATTCACAGAAGGAGAAATAATTGTTGATGCTAATGATCCAAACATATTTGGTGTTGTAGCAATGGACGGATGGGATGAAGAATCAGGCATACTGAGACTGAATGGTGTCAGTGGTAAGTTCACTGAAGATTCAGTTGTTCGTGGCACCGTAGGTAACTTTAAGGCAACTATTTCTGAAATTACTAAGTTCGACTTTGATCTTGAGGTAGGAAGCACCTCAAGAGATGCTGGAATGTGGAAAGATGATATTGGTAAGATGAATGATACTCTCCAGAGACTTCATGATAATGATTATTATCAAAGATTCTCATACAGTATCCGTGGTGAAATTCCACTAGAAACTTGGAAAGAACCTGTTGATAGTTTAGATCACACTGCTGGATATAAGAACTTCTCTGACTTCCAGATTATTACTTTCCCACCAAAGAAAGCAAATGTTTCAATTGCAGATACATCAGAATTCAATCTCCTGGTGGACATTGAGAATGAAGCATCAGTGCATTCAAGAATAAGTTATGATCTTGCTTCTGAAGATACAGAATCGGCAGGACTTTCCAAGATTATCAAATTTGATTCTAAGGTAATCACTGATTACAACGAATCTAGAACCAATAAGGTTCTGATGATTGATGATATTGGTCCTCAGTTTAGTGGTGTTGGAAACTCTGCTGGTCAACTTGTTGGTCTAAGCACCTTTACCATATTCACTGATGGTAAGTCAATGCTTCATCATACCGTCAATCCTGCAACTGGTATCGGTGCTAGTATAATCACAATTACAGACCATAACTTCAATACTGGCGAAGAACTTGTATATGACCCAACAAATGCTGGTATCAATACTGGATCTCGTCTGAGTATTGGTTCTACTGCTGTTCCTGGTATTGGTGTTACTACTCTTCTCCCAGATACGGTATTTGCAGTAAGAGTAACTAAGGACCAGTTCAAAGTTGCTATCAGTACAGCAGACTTGGCACTTGGAAGATTTGTATCATTTACCAATAGTGTTGGCATTGGTTCAACTCAATCATTCTCTACAGAGGATGATCTTGCAACCACTAGAAGTATGATTACAGTTGATAATATCATACAAAGTCCTATTGCAGTAAAACCAGTAGGTGTTGCCATCACTATGTCTGAGGCAGTTGGAATTGGTTCAACTCAGATTACAGTCAGCGATTCATCGAAGATCGTAGGTAAGTCCTTGCTCCGATTCGGAGATGGAGAGATTGTTAAAGTTGATCTTGTAAATGCAGGTAACGTTCTTAATGTCCAACGTGGAGCAATGGGAACAGTTGCTGCTGCACATACTGTCGGTGCTGCTAGCAGCGTCGTTACGGGCGATTATAGAATCAAACAGGGTAAGATTTACTTCAGTGATGCACCATATGGACCTGCTGGTGTTGTTGGTATAACAACTAGATCAACATTCTCTGGTAGAATTTTCTATAGATTGAACTATGACAAGAATGTAATTCTTGATGATATTTCTGAATCCTTCAATGGTACTACTGATCAATTTGCAATGATCAGTAGTGGTGCTGCAGTAACTGGTATTACTACCAGTCATGGTGCAGTTCTGATTAACAATATCTTCCAGAAACCATTCCTCTCACCAATTGGTTCAATTTTAGTTGCTGATTATAGAATCACTAAGTCTGTTGACGGTGAAGATATTGACTTTACTGGAACTGGACCGATTGGTGATCTTCCTAGGGGAGGCATTATCAACGAGTTTACAGCAACTTCTGGAATCAATTACACTGTTCCTGCTCGTGCTATCGGTGTTGCAGTAGTAAATGGTTCTGGTGTAATCACTGGAGTCACAGTTGGTGTTGGTAGTACCGGTGTTCGTTCCGGTGGTGGCGGTCACTTATTTGCACCTAATGTCTCGATTGCAGACACATTAGGTGGTGGAACAGGTGCTGCTGTCACTGCAACAGTTGGTGCTGGCGGAACGATCACTGGATTCACTATTAATAGCGGTGGTACTGGATATACCCAAGCAACTCCACCTCTGGTATTCACAGACGAACCTGCACCATATAAAGGTCTTACCCTAACGGGTGGCACTGGTTCTGGTGCTGAGATGGACGTTGTTGTTGGAACTGGCGGTAGCATCATCAGTTTCAATATGTCTAATCGTGGCATTGGATACAAAGAGGGTGATGTTCTTGAATTGAGTGGTCTGCCATTTGATCCAGTTGGTATTGGTTCTACCAATATGCTGGTAACTGTTGATAACAAGTTCCAAGATAAGTTCTCAGGATGGGCATTTGGTCAACTTCTTGAGTTGGACGATTTCAGTATCGGATTTAATGGTGCTAGAACTAACTTCTTGATCACCAGAACAGAAACCACCAAAGAGTTCTACAGTATTGTTGCCCAAGAAGGATCTGGTGTCATACTCCAGAATAACTTCTTGATTTTCATGAATGATGTTCTCCAGAAACCAGGAGTTGATTATGAATTCAATGGTGGCACAAGACTTAAGTTCAAAGAAGCACCAAGAGCAGGAAGCAAGTTTAGAATGTATTTCTATACTGGTTCTGAAAATGACTTCCTTAAAGTTGACGTTGATGAGACAATCAAACGTGGTGATAGACTAAGACTTCAGTATCAAGATCCATTTGCCAGTCAGGAACAGAGAGTTATCTATGAATTGATTGCTTCTGATACTGTTGAGACTGAAACTTATACAGGTGTTGGTATTAATACCGATAATTCATTCTTGAGACCTGTAGAATGGACCAAGCAGACTTCTGACGTTATTATTGATGGTCGCTCTATTTCCAAGAAGAGAAATTCTCTTGAACCTCAGTATTATCCATCAACCAATATTATTGCACCCGTTGGTGATACAGACACTTCAATATCTGTTGAAAATGCCTGGACATTTGAAAAGATTGATAATCTTGGACAAACTCAACAGGATGTCAGACTCGTGGGAGTCGCTGCCACAGACGCTAATATTCCAGTTGTCGAAACAATCCAGCAAGTTTCATATGAAGGTGACTATGGACTCATTGAAGATATCACAGAGTTTGCTGGTGGCGAATCTGGTGCAGTCAATTCATTAGCCACACTTAAGTTTAAAGTAATACCACATCCAGATATTTTCTTTCCACTTGCAAAAGCAAACAAGGTTAGATTTACTGGTATTTCTACGGGAGATTACTTCGTAGTTAGAAATACTAGAATTGGTACTGGTGTTACTTCAATTGATGGTGATGTATCCACTATCGTTGCAAATGGAGAAGATTTCATTGATAATGTTTATCGTGCTGCTTCGATTGTTGCTATTGCTGGAACAGATGCAAAACTTGTATCTGCAAATGTTCTCTCTGTTGTAGGAGTGAACACTGCTTTACCTGATACATTCAATATCAAAAAATATGGAGACTTCAGTTGGGGTAAAATCATTACTGGATCTAGAAATGGATCTTCGTTTGTATTCCAAAAGGACAATCCACTTTCTGGAGTTACTACTTCAGCACACGTTTCACGAATTACTGAGTTAAAAGCACAGTACTGATTACAGTATAAATAATCAAAAAATCGGACAGACATGCCTGCCATAATCACTGACCAATTTAGAATTTTGAATGCGGAGACCTTTACCAAGTCCGTGACTGGTATTGGCACGACTTCAAACTTTTACTATACTTTCTTGGCACACCCGAATCCCACGAATGTCTCTATTGTAGACTATGGTGATGCTGATTGGACAACTTCTGTCCCAGATCCAAGGGATTCTTTCCAGCAAGAGGATAGATATGCCGACTCAATGTTGTTCTTGAAAAAGATTGGCATTAATGATTTTGCAAGAATTATACCAAGAGTTAATTGGTCTTCTGGTATAACCTATGACATGTATAAGAATAATTATGATATTATCAATGATGCACCACAAACTAGTGCAAAGACATTATACGAGTCTCGTTTCTATGTTGTAAACTCTGAATTTAAAGTTTACATCTGTATCAATAATGGATCAAGTCCTGATTTTGTAGATGGCAGACCATCACAGTTTGAACCAACCTTTGTAGATACTGCTCCTCAGCAAGCAGGAGATGGTTCTGATGGGTATCTTTGGAAGTATCTTTATACAATCGCCCCTGCGGATATTGTTAAATTTACCACAGAGAAGTATATGCCAGTTCCTCCAAACTGGGGAGATGTCAATACTGCAGCAGTAAAGGATGCTGCTGTTCGTGGTCACGTTGAAACAGTTGTAATCAAGAATAGAGGAACTGGATATACAACAGGAACTAACACATTTTCGGATATAGACATTCTTGGTGACGGAACTGGTGGAAAGGTCTCCATCACTGTAAATGACCAGGAAGTTGAATCTATTGAAGTTACAGATGGTGGAAAAGACTACACCAAAGGATTAATCAACTTCACCAGTGGTGGTGGATCTGGTGCAGAATTTGAAGTTATTATTCCACCAAAGGGAGGTCATGGAGCAGACATCTATCGTGAGTTAGGCACATATAGAGTAATGATTTACTCTAAGTATGACACTGCTGCTGACTTTGCAGCACAAAATAACTTCTCAAGAATTGGTATTGTAAGGAATCCAAATGAATTTGGAAGTTCAACATCCATCCTAAATAAAAATACCGCAACCTCGCTCGGTGCATTGAAGTTGACAGGTGCAGGAAATACTTCTGACACCATTTACAAACTAAATGCTGAAATCAGACAATCAGTCGGTACTGCCGGTTCATTTGCTGTTGGTTATGTTGCTTCTTGGGATAGAGATACTGGAGTCCTGAGATATTATCAACCAGTTGGTTTTACTACTTTAACGGGTAATAACTTCAAGAACGTTGATTTTGAAAGTAATGGTAATGTGATCAACACTTCTCCATCTACTGATGTTGAAGGTAGTCCTTTACAACCTGATACCACATTTAATGGTTCCAGTGTAACACTTAGCAATAAGGTAGTTGATTTAGGACAAACTTTCGCTGGTGGTAAAGCAAATCCAGAAGTTGAAAAGTTTTCAGGTGATATCATCTACATTGATAACAGAGCACCAGTCGGTAGATCTGAATCCCAAAAAGAAGAAGTAAAAATCGTAGTAGAGTTCTAAGAACATGACCCAGAACACCAATCTCAATGTATCGCCTTATTTTGACGATTTTGATGAGGATAAGAATTATAATAAGGTATTGTTTAAACCTGGATTTCCAATTCAATCCAGAGAACTAACTACGTTACAGTCTATCCTGCAAGGACAGATTGAGAAGTTTGGACAGCACTTCTTCAAAGAAGGGTCAATGATTGTCCCTGGTGGCATATTCTATGATTCAAACTATCCTGCAGTTAAGATTGACCCCACCTTCTTAGACGTTCCTGTTTCTGCGTATACTGCATATCTCAAAGATAATAACATTGAGATTCAAGGTGAGACTTCTGGTGTTAAAGCAACTGTTGTCAATTGCCTTTCAAGTACTGAATCAATTGATAATGTAGATACTCTTTATGTCAAATACACTTCTTCTGGTACTGACGGCGCATCAACTAAGTTTACAGATGGTGAGACTCTGATTACATTAGAAGATATTAACTATTCTTCTACTACTATTACTGCAAATAATCCATTTGCAAGAGCAATTGTATCTGAAGCAACACAGATTGGTTCTTCTTCTTCAATTAATGAAGGAGTTTTCTTCATTAGAGGATATTTCGTAAAAGTATCTCCAGCGACTGTAATCCTGGATCAGTATACAAATAGACCCAACTATAAGGTCGGTCTTCAAATTTCAGAAGATATCTTAACTGCTTCTTCTGTAAATCCAGACTTGTTTGACAATGCCAAGGGATTCTCAAACGAATCTGCCCCTGGTGCAGACAGACTTAGATTGTCAGCAACTCTGGTCAAGAAAACACTTAAAGACAACAACGATGCTAACTTCGTAGAATTGTTGCGTGTTGAAAATGGACTTGTTCAAAGATTAGTCCAAAGAACTGATTATAATATCTTTAAAGACGAACTTGCAAGAAGAACATTTGACGAATCTGGTGATTATTACGTCAAGAAATTTGCTATTGATATTAGAGAAACTTTAAATGATAGACTTGGCAATAAGGGCATCTATGCACCAGGTCAATTAACTCAGAGAGGTAATACACCTTCTGATGACCTTCTCACCCTTCAGATATCCTCCGGTAAGGCATATGTAAAAGGATACGAAGTTGAGAAAGTTGGTTCAACTTCACTTGATAGTCCCAAACCAAGAACCACTAAGAAGAGAGAAAATATCAGTGTTCCAGTCAAAATTGGAAACAATCTTCAGGTAGAAAACCTAAGGGGTCAACCAACTATTGGATTCACCAATAATAGTGTAGTAGAACTCAGAGATCGTAGACTTGCCCAGGATGGAACTATTGACGGTGCAGCAGCACTTGTCGGTAATGCTAGAGTCTATGACATCAGTAAGAGAAATATAGCAGGTGTTGGTACAGAAAGGTTTGATTTAAGACTCTATGATATTCAAACGTTTACCACTATAACACTTGGACTTGCAGTTACTGCTGGAAATGCAGCACATGTTAAGGGTGTATTCAGTGGAGCAACTGGTCATCTTAAGGATGCAGTTACAGATGGAACAGTTCTCAATCTGTTAGACGTAACTGGTCAGTTCCAAATCAACGAACCAATTGAAATTGATGGACTTGCTGTAGGTAGAAACATCACAGTAGTCAGGGATAATGATATTCGTGATGTCAAGTCTATCGGTGCAACAAATTTTGCTTGCAACGTTTCGATGCAGCAGACTACGAATCTCATTGAACCCGGTTCGGCATTCCAAATTGGAGCAGATGCTGGTTCTGGTAGTGCTGTAACATCACCATCTGTTGGAGACTTCAGAAATGTTCCTGTAAGAGTTAATGACATTGTTTCATATACTATTCCAGGTCAAACTCTGCCCACATTCAACAGAGTAAGCGCAGTTACTGCTGGTTCACTCACCTTGGTTGGTGTTAGTACAGTAGTTGGTGTGAACACTGGTGGCACAGTAAAAGCTGCTAATGGTGGTGCTCTTGATAACGTTCAGAACTTGAATGTTGTTCAAGGTTTTATTGAAAAAGGAAATGCTCCAGGGAAAATAATCAAACTCCCTAATACTTCTATTTCGTCTATCAATCTTCTTGATAGTAGTTACATTGTAAGAAAGCAAAGAACTCTTAATGTTACTGCAACTACACTTACATTTAACATAGATGACCTTGGTGATGATACTCTGTTCTTAGAACCATATAATCAAGAAAATTATAGTTTGACCTTTGCAAATGGTCATAAGGAAATTATTCTTCCATCTCAGGTTACAATTTCCTCCACTCTTAAAGAAATTCAGATTACAGGTCTTAGTCAGACTGGTAATAATGCAGTTCTTACTATTACTTGTAGAAGAAGCACTCTTACTTCTAAAACAAAGAACATCACAAGATGTGCTAACTTAGTTGTATCAAGATCCAGAATTCAAGGTGCTGGTGCCGGTGCTACAACGTTCGATGATGGACTGACCTTCTCACAAGCATTCCCATTTGGAACAAGAGTTCAGGATGAAAGCATTTCACTGAATGTTCCAGAAGTTACCAGAGTTCTTGGTATATTTGAATCTAATGATGCTAATGCTCCAACTCTTCCATCCCTTATTGGTTCTGCTCAAAGTGACACATTCTCTAATAATGTAGTTGTTGGAGAACAGATTGTTGGTGCAACCTCAGGTGCAGTTGCTCGTGTTGTTGATGTCGTAAGTGGCAACCAACTCAACTTTGTATATGAGAATGATAGAACTTTCGAGTTGTTAGAAACAATTTCACTGCAAAGTTCTTCTATCACTGCAAATATTAACACACTTGTTATTGGTGATAGAAATGTAAGTTATGACTATAGTCTAGATGCTGGACAAAGAGCAGAATTCTGTGATATTTCAAGAATTAAGAGAAACTCAGACGCTGCTGAACCAACTAGACAACTGAGAGTTGTCTTTGATCATCTTACTACTGATGAAGGCACTGGAACAGTAGAATCTGTCAACAGTTATAATAATCTCAACTTCACATCAGAAGTTCCAGAAGTTAGTGGATTCAGAATATCAGATTTCATTGACCTGAGACCAAGGGCAAATGTATATGCTCTCAATTCAACTGATTCTCCATTCGCATTTGAATCAAGATCATTCTCCAATTCAAACTCTGAAACTGCAGTAACCGATAAAACTCTTGTTGTTGATTTCTCTCACTATCTTGGAAGAATTGATAGACTGTACTTAACTAGAGATGGAGAGTTCTTAATTAAGCAAGGAGAACCTGCAGAGTTTCCAAAACTACCAGTTGGTAACACCGAAGGATTTGAAGTCGCTGTTATCACCATGGACCCATATGTGTTCAATGCGACTTACGACACTACTCTGAAACTCATTCCTCATAAGAGATTCACCATGAAGGATATTGGTGGAATTGAGAATAGAGTTAAGAATCTTGAGAACTATACTACACTCTCCCTGCTTGAGACTGATACTAAGAATCTTTCAATCAAGGATCCTAATACTGGACTGGATAAGTTTAAGTCTGGTTTCTTTGTAGATAACTTTAGAAATCACAGTGGTGCTAACCTGCAAGGTGAATCAAGATTTGATATTGACATCAAACGTGCTGAATTACGTCCACGTTCTGCCGAAAGAAACGTTACTCTGCAGTTTGAAACCGTATCGACTGAAGCAAACTTCACAGATGCTGATTACGCTTGGGCAGATGATTTCTCTGATGTCAATGTAACCAGAAAGGGTCCTGGACTTACTCTTAACTTTGAAGAAGTAGAATTCATTGATCAACCACTTGCAACTAGAACAGAAAACCTGAATCCATATCACATTGCATTGTATGCTGGTTCAATCGACCTGTCTCCTGCAACAGACTACTGGATTGAAGAGATTGTTCTTGCTACTCCCGATATTGTTCAGGTTGATTCCGTATTCAACGGTATGGCAGAATTGCTCTCTGTTGAAGACCGTGAGAATGGTGGAATGGCAGCAAGTTGGTGGAACTCTTCTGAATTCACCTGGAACGGTGATGACAGAGTGATTGATAGCGAACTAGTCAATAGCACAACACTTAGTTCCTCAAGCGGTAGTAGCAGTCACACCAGCACCCAAACTACACTCTCTAGATTTGAACCAGGCAGAGGTCGTCGTAGAGCCACTACCACTACTACAACAGAAAGTAGTTGGTGGAGTGCTACTATCAAAGAGGACTTTATCGATACTGCTGTTGAAACTGGTGAAGAAAGAGTATTCGGTCTTGAACTTTCTTCTGGACTGGAAGAGATCAGTCTTGGAGATAGAGTTATTGGAATAGAAACTCTCCATAACTGTCGTTCTAGAAATATTCATGTAACTGCTAAGAAACTGAAACCAAATACAAAGTATTATGTCTTCATGGAAAGTGTTGACATGAATGAGTTTGCATTCCCCAAGAATCTGCCAATTTCAATGGTAAATGGTTCATTCAAGACTGGTGATATTGTTAGCAGCGTTAGTTTAGCACAAGTTGGAGCACCACAGATTACGTTCCGTGCAGCACAGCATAACCACGAGATTGGTCCATTCAATAATCCACAAGTTACTATTCCTGGACGTAGTGCTACTTATTCTGGAACTTCAGAGTTCATCAATGTTGACCTTGCAGACCTTTCCAATCAAACGAAACCAGAACACCTTGGATTCGTTAAAAAGGGTATGTTCATTGTTAACAGCGATGGAACTGCAGAAGCACAGATAGGCGAAACACAGTTGATCACTGATGATAAGGGTGAGTTACAATTCTCCCTGCACATTCCTGATCCAGTTATTGCTGCTAATCCTAAGTTTACCACTGGATCAAGCACAATCAGAATAACTTCATCTCCTGTCAACTCACCTGTATTAGATCCAGGTGGTAGTTCTGCTGAAACTGAGTATCTGTCTTCTGGATACGCCACGAGTTATGAAGAGCAAGTTCTTGCTATTAAGACACCAGAAGTCGATAGAAGATTTGTTGAGTCTCTGGATGCATTAAGACTCCAACAGAATGAAAGATCTGCAATCAGAACCGAAAGTGGTTCTTCTTCTAGTACCAGTTCCGAGACGGTTGTTGGTGAATACTTTGACCCACTTGCACAGTCATTCTTGATTACTGCTGAAAATGATAATGGAACAGAATCTGATGGTATATACGTAACTGGTGGTGAAGTATACTTCAAGACTAAGGATCCCACAATTCCAGTCACGGTTCAAATCAGAACTATGAGAGATGGCACACCAACAACCCAAGTTGTACCATTTGGTCAGGTTAATATTGCATCAAATGATGTTAACTTGTCTGATGATGGTAGTGCAGCAACATCATTCTCGTTCCCAACTCCTGTTTATCTGCAAACTGGATATGAATATGCTCTGGTTCTTATCTCACCCACAGAGAAGTATCTGACATTCATCACTAGAATGGGTGAAGAAGATCTTCAACTCAAGGCAGTTTATAACAAGCAACCATATCTTGGTTCACTGTTCAAGTCACAGAACCAGTCAACCTGGACTCCAAGTCAGTTGGAAGACCTTAAGTTCAAACTGAATAAGGCAAAGTTTGTAACCAACACTCCTGTTTCAGTCTCGTTCTACAACAGCGAACTGCCTAGAGTTGGTATTAGAAAGATCAATCCAATCCAATCGTTCTCTAAGAGACAGTTTGTTGGTATTCCTACATCAATCGTAAATTATGGACCTGGCAATTCACTTGTTCAGGGAACAACTACGGGTAATGTATTTGCTACTGGTAGTCGCTGTGGTCTGGTTGGTATGACCACTGCGCTGGTTCAACCAACTGCTGGTGTCGGTTTAACTGACAATGTTTATCCTGGTATTGGATTTACATCTCTCACTGGTTTCGGCGTATCCTGTACTGCAAATGTTACTGTTTCTGGTGGAGCAGTTACCCAAATACAAATTGCTAATGGTGGTGCTGGATATCAGGTTGGAGACCTTCTGCTGATGAATCAACTTGGTTCAACTGGAAGTGGAGTAAGAGTTACTGTCGGTGTTGCGACTGTAACCAACCTGATTGTTGTTGATGATGTTAAAGGTTCATTTGATTCTGGTTCTGCATATAACTTTGTCGATAACAATGGCACTAGCACAGCACAACCAGCAATTCAGTTCGTCAATGATGATCCAATCAGAGACGGTAAGACAATGATCTTCAGTCACTTCAACCATGGCATGCATTCAAGTCAGAACAAACTTAGAGTGTATAACATCGCAAGTGATGTCGCTCCAACAACTCTGACTGCTGCATTTAATGAAGGCGATACAGTTATTAAAGTCACAGATGGAAGCGCATTTGCTAACTTTGAAGGAGCAGCAGTTGGTAGTGGAAACACTGGTTATTTACAGATCGACCAAGAAATCCTCGGTTACCAGGTAATTTCCGGTAATGACATTACTGTTTCGGAGAGAGTTGTAGACGGCAGTCTCAAATCTAATCATGCACAGAACTCAACTGTCTTCAAGTATGAGGCAAATGGCGTAAACCTGCTGAAGATCAACACACTCCACAATATTGATCCAAGAGAGAAGACATTCAATAGTTATCATGTAAGTCTTGATAACACTGCTAAGTTATTCGATGCAACTAAAGCAATCGGTGGCAATAATGTTCAGATAACTCAGAACATTCCCTTTGAATACATTAGACCAAATATCAACCTTGTCAGTCCTTCAGGAACAGCTGTTTCTGCAAGAATTAGAACAACTACAGGAACAAGTATCAGTAGCAATGAAGCATCATTCACCAATACTGGTTACGAGGGTGTTACTCTGAATCAGTTGAATCGTCTTGATAGTCCAAGAATGGTTGCGTCTCAGGTAAATGAAACTAACCTTCTTAATGGTGAAAAATCATTTGAACTTGAAATGCTGCTATCAACTACTGACGAGAACGTATCTCCCATGGTTGACCTTGATACAACTAACATTGTTGCAATCAGCAACCTTATCAATGACCCACAAGTTGATTATGATCTTGATAGTAGAGTCAATGTTCCTGGATTTGATCCTAACGCTGCAATCTACGAAACCAAGAGAATCAATCTTGAGTTTACTTCTAATTCTGTATACGTCCAATTGGATGGACATAGAATGGGAGAGTCACAAATCAGAGTCTTCTACAGACTGTTTAGAAATGACGAAAATGAGACTGGTCAAACCTATATCCCATTCAATGGAAATGGTTTATCAGACAATACTGTAAATCCAAATATACTAGAGAATGGATTCAGCGAGTACAAGTATACCGCAGAAAACACTCCACAGTTTAATGGATTCCAGGTCAAGATTGTCATGACATCTCCCGACCAATCTGAAGCTCCAAGAATTAAGAACTTGAGAGCAATTGCCCTAAGAACATTTGATTCCCCAGTATGACCGAGCGTTTAAAAGTTGATTCCGACACATCCCTTTATAGGGATATGTCGAATGGTGCTATCGTTAATTCTAATAAAAAGGAATACGATAAATTCATGGAACTTTCCAGAAGGAAACTTAAGGAAAAGCAAGAAATGGATAAATTGAAAGATGAAGTGAAGGATATGAAGTCCGACATTCAGGAAATAAAGTCTCTCCTATTATCCATAGCGAAAAATGATTTATAAATACCAGTAGATAGATCTAACTGACTGTAATAATGGCAGCATATGTAAGCAACATTGTAGTTGACGTTGGTGCAAATTTCGACCAATCGTTCAACCTTGAAAACAACGCAAATGCTCCACTTGACTTAACAGGATTTACTGGTGCAGCAAAATTGAAAAAATCAGCAGCGTCACTGACAACTGCTGCCAACTTTGTTGTATCCTTTCCAAATGCAACAGAAGGACAATTAAAGATCTCTTTAGGGTCCTCAATCACCTCTGGACTGAAACCTGGTAGATACGTATATGATGTTCTATTAACTGACGCTTCTTCACTCAAAACTAGAGTTGTAGAAGGTAGTGCTATCGTTACCGCTGGAGTTACCACAGGTTAAAACATATGGCAGATATTAAAGTCAGAGTTGGATCACAAAATGCTATTAAGGTTTTATCCTCCTTTGCCGGAGGTGGCGGAACTTTAGGTGGACTATCTGATGTTGACATCTCGGGAGTTCAGAACGGTGCAGTTCTGGTCTATAACGGGACAACTAACAAATTTGAAGCAACTTTAGAATTAACGCCTGGATCAACCCAAAATTTGGATATCAATGGAGGAAATTTCTAAGCCATGGCAAGTATAATTAGAGTAAAAAGATCTACGGGCACTGGCGCTCCATCGAGTCTTAACTTTGGTGAATTAGGTCTTACAGTTGGAGTAGGAACCCACGGTAATAAAGGTGGGAGACTATTCGCTGGTGATAACTCACAAAACGCCCAAGTAGTTGGTGGTAGATATTACACCGACTTATTAAGTATTGCTCCTGGTCTGGTCGCCGGTCAAGCAAACCCCACAACTGCAGCAAATGGATTTGTTGCCATTGTTGACCAGACTGGAAGGGTCGATCAATGGAACGTAGATAATTTAAGATTAGATACAAATACATTATCTTCTACTGATACTGATGGAGACATCATCCTTGATCCTAATGGATCTGGTGAGATTGTTATTCCTGATGATACCAAACTTACTTTTGGTACAAGTAAGGATGTCAGTATTGAATATGATGAGAATGGCGCTAATCAAATTGTAGTCACTGGTCACGGATGGCAGTGGAACTCTCCCCAGATATTTGGTAGTGTTGGTATTTCATCTAACACTATTTCTACCAAGTCTGGTAGTGGTAATGAACTATTCATTGACCCATATCCTGATGGTCTGAGTAATGAAGGTACGGTTATCATCAAGGGTGACCTACAAGTTGATGGTACGACAACTACTGTTAACTCAAATCAAGTTACAGTTAATGATGCTATTTTTGGTATTGGTGATGTAACCAGTGTTAAGACAGTCATGGGAACTGTCGCATCTGGTGTATCTACAGTTCTTCTTGATTCAGTTGCTGGTATTAATACTGGAGACCAACTGGCAGTATCAGGTATTGATGCTTCTGGTATTGCTACAGTTACAGCATACAATACCTCAACTAAAGTTGTAACATTCACAGGTACAGCAGTTGGTGTTACTACTACATCACAAATAACTGTTACTCATGGATTTGATACTAATACAGACCGTGGTATTTCATTCAGTTACAATATAAGTAGCGGAGTTGGTAATAACAAGGTTGGTTTCTTTGGATTTGATGATAATGCTCTCTCAAATAATGTATCATCTAAAGATAACCATGGAACTCATGGTGATGCAAGCAGAAAATGGACTTATATTCCTGATGCTGCCATTAATAACAATATTGTATCTGGAACCAAAGGTTTCTTAGATGTTAAAGGTATCTACTATCAGTCTGGTAACTTTAATACTGGTGGTGCTGTCTACTTCGACAGTGATGGTCTGCAAAGATCAACCAATGCCCCAACAGATGCCGTAAATTCAAGAACTTCTACGCAAGTTCTGACTGCTCTAACTGAAATTACAATCGCCCTGCCTTCTGCACAGACGATTGCTCAAGATGCTCTGGTTACTCAGCAGAACAATGGCACAGCATTTGGTGTTTGTAAGGCATCTATTTCTAGTGGAACCACTCTTACTCTGATCGGTGTTCAAGGAACATTCGATACGTCAAATGATCTGGTTGTAAATGGTGCTAGCATTTCAGTCTCACCAAATACGGTAACTGTAGTATATGAAAACAAACCAACTTGGACAAACACTCTCGATGGAGGAACCTTCTAGAACTATGAATAGTGACGTTGACGTGAATATCTTGATTAAAAATTATCATTCTAAAATTGCTACATTAATGAATCAAAATATTCTTTTAGAAGCAAAACTAGAGTCTTTAACAAAGGACTATGTTGAATTGCAAAACAAAGTTAAATATCAGGAAGCAGGTATCGAAGAATGAGCAAACCATCGACCAGACAAGAATTGATCGATTATTGTCTTAGGAGACTTGGATTTCCTGTTCTGGAAATTAACGTAGATGATGATCAGATTGAAGACCTGGTTGATGATGCAATTCAACATTGGCAGGATTACCACTTTGATGGTTATCAAAGAATGTTCCTGAAGCATAAGGTCAGTGGAGCAGATAAAGCAGTAATAAGGTCTGGTGTCACAACAACCACAGTAACTAATTCTTCTGGTATTGGTGTTACAACAGTAGGTTGGGAAGAAAACCAGAACTTTATTCAACTCCCAGAGCATGTTATTGGGATCAATAAAGTATTCAAGATGGACAACAGCACCATATCTAGTGGTCTGTTTAATATCAAATATCAACTGTTCCTGAATGATGTGTACTACTATGGAGCACTTGATCTCTTAAATTATTCAATGACCAAGACGTATCTTGAGGATTTGAGTAGAATTATCACTCCAGATACACAACTAAGATTCAATAGAAAGAATGGTAGGTTGTACGTAGATATTGATTGGCGTGAATTCAACGAAGATAACTACCTCGTATTAGACTGCTATAGGTTGATTGACCCTGCAGATTCTACATTAGTCTATAACGACTGGTGGTTAAAGAAATATACTACTTCACTGATTAAGAGGCAGTGGGGTCAGAACTTGATTAAGTTCCAAGGAGTGGCACTTCCTGGTGGAGTTCAACTGAATGGAAGACAACTCTATGATGATGCTACGGCAGAGTTAGAAGTTCTAGAGAAAGAACTTAGGGAGACTTATGAAGAACCACCTTTCGATTTGATAGGTTGATGCGTTATGCCATTAAACTCTTACTTTTTACAAGGATCCCAAGGAGAACAAAGACTCGTTCAGGATCTCATTAACGAACAGTTAAAAATATACGGACAAGATATTATTTACCTTCCAAGGAAGTTGGTAAGTCAGGATGCAATTCTGAATGAAGCAATTGCTACTGAATTTGATGACTCATTCAGAATGGAAGCATATCTAGCAAACTATGAGGGTTTTGCAGGTAATGGAGATATTCTATCTAAGTTTGGTGTTCAGTCAACAGACCAGATTACTCTGATAATCTCAAAGGAAAGATATGAAGACTTTACTGCTCCATTTTTAGATGCAGGTGAAGTTATAGTAACATCGAGACCACAGGAAGGAGATTTGATTTATTTCCCCCTTGATAATACTATATTTGAAATCAAGTATGTAGAAGCAAAGAAACCATTCTACCAATTGAATAAGTTATTCGTATATCAGTTAAGTTGCGAAGTCTTTGATGCTGCACTCGATGAGTTGGTCGATACTGGAATTGAAGAAGTCGATCAGGCAGTATCTGACTTTATCTTCACTACTAAAATTACGATGGTTGATCTTGATGCACAGCAGGCAACAGCAACTATTCAACTTGCAAAAGACCTTGGTGGTGGTCCAACCGATCTTGCTGTAAGCAGCATTGACCTTGTTAATGATGGAACAGGATACACACTTCCACCAATCATTGGTATTCAGACTGCA
>Ga0209503_10000405_pt1 | contig 27989 bp, 16 predicted proteins | sample SouAtlMetagenome_2_FD_187448 | JGI IMG/M metagenome (GOLD analysis project Ga0209503, IMG submission 187448) | Marine eukaryotic phytoplankton communities from Atlantic Ocean - South Atlantic ANT15 Metagenome (SPAdes) (version 2) | ecosystem: Environmental > Aquatic > Marine > Oceanic | place... | reverse complement strand
GACAGAAAAGATGGCGGGGCGGGCTGATCCCCGTCGGTGGGAAGTGAGGACCGCCCCAAGAGCCGCAAAAGCGACTTCAGTTGGAAGAGGCTGATCACCAGACTTGATGGCTGTGTCCCATGCCTTTGTTCCCTCTTGAGCCATCCCAGCGGCACCACCCCAAAGACCCCAGTGAATAGCAGCAACCTGTGGAATCAACCATTGAGTCAGGTTTCAACAACGCGGTCGTTCTGCACTGATTATAACTGATGGGTGTCGTTCTCCGCGATTGTCATTATCATCGTCACCAAAATCAGCAGCAGCGTCAAGGATTGAATTGGCAGCTGCGTAGTTGGTCTGGCCGCCAAAGCCGTATAGGGAAGTTGTGCTTGAATACGCGACAAGGCTCCGCACAGGCCAGTTCGAATCAGAGCTGAGGCGTCGAAGTGAGATTAAGCCACCAGCCTTGGGTACAATTGGCTTTGAAAAAGATTCATACGTGAGCGAGGGCAGCATGGCATCCTTGAGGGTGCCAGCAAGGTGAAAAATAGTTGAGCAAGGGGGGAGTTTGGCAGCCTCGAGGTCATCGAGGCAGTGAAGGAGCTTGGCAACACGAATGCGCGGTCTTACATTCCAGCTATCAAAGCGTGATGCTGCGCGTCCGTTTCGGACTAGAAGAATCAGTCGACTGGCAAAGATCTGTGCCATGTCAACTAGCCAGTCAATAAGGGCGACCCCAAGGCCGCCCGAAGCGCCCGTGATGAGGATATAGCTCGAGGTCCCCAGTACGGATTTTGCGTGCGCATAAAGCGAAGCATGGTTCTCCACCACCGACTCATGAGCACGCGCTCGCTGCCCGGTACAAGTCCATTTCATTGAAGTGAGACTTCCATCGTCTGGTGTCAGGATTGTATCCGTCTCTCCAGCAGGGGCTGCGATAGCAAGGAAGGAGACAAGTCGGATGCGCGCCTGCTCGTCAAGGGCCCTCACGGCAGCCGAGGACACGCGGAGATAAACACGTCGGCAGTCCAGCTCAGGCACCTCAAAGCCCGCGCACTTCGCGGTTCCGGCCACTAGTGCACCGCGCATTGACGTACGACTGACTATGTACACAACGCATTTTTTCGCTCTCTCTGCGAGGGCTTTGAGGACCTGAACAAAGGAAAATGCAGCGGCCTCCTCGCGCATCAGCCATTCAGTGTCGCCATCTATTGGCCATGGTTCCAGACAGTCCAGAATTAAGTGGCCAGCATGTGTTGTGGCTGCCAAGACATGTTTTATAGCTTCTCTGTGGAGCCACCGAAGATTTACTACATGGGCAGTTGGTGGGTCTGCGTTGTAGTCGAGAAGATGAAGCTGATCCCAGCCTACGATGTAAGCTACGGTTGGTGGCAATGCGAGCGCGCGCCCAATCTTCAAGGCGGTCATAGGTCGCGTGTACTCGAGGAGCGCGACGACTTCGGCAAGGACGGCACCAATAGCGTGGAGGAGAAACCCATGACCACCGGGCATAACTATGAGCAAAGAGTCAGGGGAAGATGTAGAATCGCACCAGTTTACCGCAACGTCAAGGGAGAAAGACGAGTCGTGAGCACCACACAATACTAGCAGCGGCTTATCTAGGAGGAAGCCCACAGAATACAGACGGCACGAGAGACGATATTCAGCTCGCGCGTCTCGTCCAAGATCAGCTTTGAGCCGTGGGAGTGCGATGCGTGCAAATGCGTCAGACACCATCATGTCCTGTGGCGCAAATGCGTACATGCGCTTTATCTCGTCCTCGCTGGGAATTAAAACTGTGGGTCCGGTCCAAGTATGGAGCGGCGCACGACCGGCAAGAACAACTCGCATCAGTAACGGCCATGACTTTGAATTGATAAGCTCAAGACACAGGAGCGCACCCGCACTTAGACCCACAAAAACCCAGGGAAGTCCATCAGAGACGAGTGAATCAACAGAAATGCGTAGCGATGCAAGCTCAGACTCGTCGGTGGCATCATCTTCGGTAGAAGCCTCGTCGGCACGTGCGCCTCGACCAGCAAGCTCAATAACAATAATATCAAGCCAACGAGGAGCTAATACGCGCCATGTGTTAAACGTCGAGCTTGTCCCGCCTGCGTATGCTGCGCAGATAGCACGTGCAGTCCACGGTCCCGAGTTGGAACTCTTTCGCACAAGCGCCGAATGATTAGGCAGGCACGCAATCGCTCGTCCTGTTGGCAACTGACACAATTCGGAAGGTTTCAACGTCGATTTTCCCCCCTCCGCACACTGGCCGTCGACGGGCGCATAGCAGGATGCTTTGGGATTAGTCCAATGTGGAGTGGCAGCAAAGATATAGCCCGGGATGCCGGATATGATTTGCGGAGGCGAGCGCGCGCCGTCAGAACCGTGTGTTGCAACACGCATATTATTCCAATGAACGTCAACGCCGTGTACCCACGCTTGAGCAAGACAATTGGTGATGGCATAGGCGCCTCTTGTGCCAGCGGTTATGCACGCTGCAACTGGAGCGACAAATTGGCGACCACGCATCTCGACCAAATTCAAAGCAACATCAGCATCTTTCTGGCGTACACAGTCAATGGCAACAACGAAGGCTGGCTGCCAGCTCAGAAGTTGTTCGAGATTTTTTGTCCAGGTCGAGCCGAGATTGCACGCATGATCCTGCTCCGCGTGGCGACGCCAGTAGGCCGGGTCCCTGGCATCAAGCAGACCGAGCCATCCGTCGCCACGAACACCATCTGCGATCGGAGCACGCTGGGGCGCGCGAATAAGCCCAGGCCGATCCTGAAAACGGAGGTTGAGCAAAGTTTCAAAAGTGTCATATTCTCCGAGGTGTAGGCCACGCTCTAGAGCAAGGAGGCACGCATCATCGAGTGCTATGGCGCCATCAAGCGCTAGAGCAACAAGCTGGCCGATGCCTTTGCCGGCAACAGCGGCAAAGTAGGGGCTCAAAGGAAAGGCCGGTGCATCGCCATGCCCAAAGGCCAGGCAGGATCCGAGTGCGTAAAGAAGGGCAAATGTCGCCGGCTCGGCAACAGCAGGCCGTGCAAGCCTGCGGGGTGCGTGTCAGTCATTAGAATATTGGACAGCGATGCGCAATGATGGCGAGGTACTTTCACGATAGATAAAATATGCCCGCATTCATCACAGGAGAGCGCGTCAGGTCGGCAGCAAGGACAGACGACTTGCCGTGGGTCGCAAGCGTCGAGCGAAGGCGTGCCGCTTCCGTGTAGCCTAGTGCGTCAAGGAGGGAGTCCGGGGCAAAGGCTCGTCCTTGGGGCGTGTCGTAGGGCGGAAGACTCCGCAGTGGCCCGTCCAGGATCGATGCACAAGCACGGATCCGGCTTCGAAATGCAGCATGGGTCTCATATAGATCAAAGGCCACGCCAAAAGGAATACAAGTCAGCGAATCCTGGCCACCTGTGAACCCACCGATGGCCACACAGAGTTCTCCATTTGTTGCTGATACTGGCGAAGCTGGGGCGACAAGCTCAGCTTTTGCAAAACCTTGCGCCGCTTCTGCAGCTGTCTTCGCAACGACAGCGACACGCCATTCGGGCCAGTGATTACGACCTTCCTGAAGCGTAAAAGAAACGTCCTCAAGACTGGACTCGGGCGGAAGTTCAGTCAAGAAGTCCCGAAGCTGCGCAACAAGCCCTCGAAGTGATGCCTCAGTCCGCGCTGACAAAAGCAGAACTTCGGGCGCCCGTGGATTCTCGGCCGCACCAACGCCATCAATTGACTCCGACCGCGCTGCAGTAGCGATTTGGCCACGGTCACAGCTACGCTGTGCAGGAGCCACGCATAAAGGTCGAGACGGGGCTAATGCGTGGTCAACCTTATCAGCCAAAATGGCAGCAGTCACCTTCGCGCTTGCAGTAAGCGGCCGACCAACAACAAGTGCTGCAGACGCCGCGGCTTTTGCTGCAGCATCGCGCATAGCAGCATAGGCGATTGCTGCAAGGAGACCATTCTCGCCATCCGGTGCAGAAGGAACTACATAATGGTCAGATTGATGGTAGTTGCAGTATGTGTCCCTATTATCAGCGCGAGACAAGCCATAGTGGCCAGCAGCGTGCACAGCCACATGTGGCGCTGCACACAGCACCACATGCGCATTTGTGCCACCAACACCGAACGAGCTGATGCCAACATGGTCGATATCGTGATCCAGGTCAGAAGTAACGATTCGGGCGCCTGTTGGTACTCGTATCTTTGGATTTATGGCTTTAAAATGGGCTATAGGCGTAGCAGTATCGTGACCGAGCATCAGGCAGGCTTTTAGTAGGCCAGTTAAGCCGGCTGCACAGTTTGCGTGGCCAATATTCCCTTTGATGCAGGTAAGGCGTAGAGGCGCGTCGGTAGCCGCCTCGCGCACACCAAGTGCACGCGTAACTCCGCTGACCTCGATGGCATCACCGAGCTTGGTAGCTGTGGCGTGCAGCTCAACTGCGTCTACGTCGCGACCTGTTAGTCTGGCGCGGCGGGTAGACTGAGTGATGGCACGTGCCTGGGCAAGTGCTGATGGCGCTGAGTACCCGGCTTTGGCACGGCCATCATTAGTGACCGACGTCGCCACAAGCTGGCAGAGGATAGGCCGACCTGAATTGCCGTCGTCATCCACTTCGAGGCACAGCACACCGACGCTGTCGCCAAACAGCGTACCACTCGCAGCCACGTCAAGCGGCCTGACACGCCCATCTGCGCTGTGCACAAGACCGTCGACAAACTTGTAGCCTAGGTTTGGAAATGTGAGGCTCGCTCCACCGACAAGAGCCGCGCGGCAATCACCGACAAAAATAGCTGTTGTAGCTAAAGCACATGCAACAAGAGACGAAGAGCACGCCGAACCCACAGATACACTCGGGCCTGTCAGGCCAAGCTGATACGAAACCCGTGTAGGGGCGTAGTCCTTTTCCGAGCCAGTCTCTCCGAGCCAGACGGCACCTGGATTCGCCATATCAAGCAATGGGGCACCACCAAGGTGATGAATCAAGTAACCATCAATGCCTGTTGACGCAAAAACACCAGCATCATCAAAAATTCCGGTAGCATCAACGAAGTTCGAACGCAGCCGCACACCCCGGCCTGCACGCTCTCGCGCGTGCCAGGCAACCTCAAGAAGCTTTCGATGCTGTGGATCCATGATTCGGGCCTCCCGCACGCTAATTCCCCAAAAGAAAGCATCGAAGCTAATAACAAGCGCGCCACGAATCATTTGAGCTACTGGTACAAAGTTTGAGTCGGCAATTAGGCTTGGTTGCACATCCCTTGATCGTAGATCTCCGGCTGTAAACACTGAAAGACTGTCGTAGCTTGATATCATATTGTGCCAGAGGCTGATCAAATCATCCGCACCAGGTAGGATTGCTGCAGCGCCAACAACGAAAAGTGATTGCTGCCACGGGCCTACATTTCCTGTTGCGGCTTTCACATTTGCAAAAGGGAACTGGTCGCTGTCCCCTGATCTACGCGTACTGGCCCTGCCGATCATATCGTGGCGTCTTCTAACCAAGAGACCAGTAAGCTCCACAATACTGGGTGCCTCGAAGAGGTCGACAACGGCAAGATCAACGCCAAGCGTCGTGTTGATCAACCCAACTGTCTTGGATGCACGAAGACTATGGCCGCCGAGCTCAAAAAAGTTGCTGTTAAGCGGCACAGTGCGCTCAAGCACGGTATTGAACGCATCTGATATAGCACCTGCAGCAACGCGGCCCCAACTGTCGTAGAGGGGGTCCTGAGTGTCCCCTGTAGCAGCATCAAGGGTTGAATGACGAAAGGCAATCTCTGCTGCAGTATCACGCTTTTCTGCGAGGCGGATCACATTTTCTGTGAGTCGGTCCGCACACGTCGGCGCCGGAAGCCGTGAGTAATCAACTTTGCCGCTGCCAGGCTTACTTGGAAACGCTTCAAGCAACACGATATGGGATGGAATAGCATATTCTGGGAGCACTTCTTTGAGGTGCTGCGTGATATGTTGCATACTGAAAGCTAATGTCGCAGTAACATACGCGACAAGGCCCTTGGGCTGCTGTGACTGGTCGATGACCGGACGCACAATGCATGCATGAATGCTCGGCGCTGCTGCGATATTACGTTCAACATAGTTGAGCGCAACCTTGAACCCGCGGATTTTAATCGTGGCATCGGCGCGGCCGAGTAGAAGGAGCGAACCGGTTTCGAGAGCAATTCCCCGGTCCCCCGTGTCATAGCAGCGCACCGCCGCATCTAGTAACCATGGGACTGCCAGAGTTGCCCTCGCGACACCATCATGCGACGAAGCAAGCATTGGCATAGGATTAGTAAAGAATCTCGTCGCTGTTTTCTCGGGGTCTCCTAGGTAGCCACGCCTGCGAAGGACCCAACAGTAAAGCACGCCCCCGCGTTTTTCACTAAGGAACTATCTAGCACCAACGCTGGGGATGCTTACGCTACAGACTTGGCAACGACGTGGATAGTGCCAGGGACACCACGCGGGACAATGTGGCCAAAGGCCTTGTCCCGAACAAGAAAACACACCCAGGGGAGAGGCCTCCCGACTGGAGCGAAAGCTGAACCAGGCGGGAGTGCACGAAGCCACATTTTGGTTCGATTCTTCCTTGCTGGATCAAAAAGCGTAGTGCATGCTACGTCGAGTGATTCCCAGGTGCTATAATAGTTGACGAGCGTAGTCCGGGACGTAGCAAACGCAGAAGTGAAGTCAGCGACGAGTGTTGTTGGCACCAGTTCCCCTTCGAGTAGAACATACCTTAGTTGTGAGCCAACAAAGCGGGCAAAATCCAACCTCGGTTGATCCAAAAGATTACGGAGCAACGATGGTGTGACCATGAAGCGGGTAGCTCTGTAGTCGACAAGAAACCTGAGAAGTTGCTTCCCGTCAACGACAACGTCATTTGGCACAACAAGTGTTGATCGGCCGTAGGTGGGCGCACGCAGGGCCTCCCACACGAAAAATACATTACATGCCTCGATGTCCACCGTTGGATTTGAGTCATATGGGCAGACTGCGTTCCGAGCCCGAATGTTGTGCATAAAGCTGTGATGCTCGACAAGAATAGCCTTGGGCGCTCCAGTTGTTCCGCTAGACATACTACAATATGCGAGTGACCGTGGGTCAACGCGCGAGTCAAGGAGCCTGGAAATGGCTCCTGCATTGAGTGCGGCACGCGCAACGAGAGCCCACAGCTTTGTCTCCCAGCTCGCGTCGAGTAGCACATGGGCCAGGCCCTCGGGGAGGTGTGCCGACAGTCGCTTTTGTGTCAGTACGCATAGAGTGCCTGATGCGGCAACCAAGTCTGCAATCAATTTTCGCGTGTAATTCACCTCGAAATAAACCATGGCTGCTTGAGCCGCAAAAATGGCCAGATTTGCGATCACATACTCGACTGAAGCCGGAAGGTAAACAGCGCAGACAGTCTCGGGTAATAAGTGGAACGGCGACCCGACAAGAGCCGCAGCCAACACACAGACAAGATGGTATATTCTTGAGAAACTTGTTGTTGGCTCCCGTGTGCCTGGAGAAATAACCGCTGCCGCGTTTCGCCTCGAGGACGACGCTCCCGAAAGCAAACCAAGCTGCTCAATAACTAACGCGCTTGCGTCAGCACTCTCTGGTGCCTTCACGAGGCCATCAGACAATGCCAAGACACTCCTCTGCAGGGAGAGAAGGCAGCGCTCCTAGAATGATAAGTTTCAAACGGCAGGCACGCATGAGTGGAGCTCATGCCAAACCCAGATTGTATCGACACCGCTAGGCGCACGATGGAAGAACTGATCATTGCACGCATTAATTCTGCATGTGTCTCAATGTGAAAGTGCCCACCCCCACGCACAATTTTGACTTCAAACTCCGAATCGGACCACATACTCCAGGCATCTAGCTCCGCCTGCGATACACTTCCATCCAACTCGCCCCCAATTGCTGTGATAGGCATAGGCGTTGCTGTCGAACAACACTGGTAAGTTTCTAAGAGCCGTAGGTCCACACGAAGAGGCGGTAGGCCATATTTTACCATAGCTGGGCCGCCAATCTCGCCTACTGCGGCGCTCAACCACCCCCGTCGTGCCAATGCGGTCAGTAATTGGGCGTCAGGCATTGCCGTCAGCGACAAACTCCATCGACGCATCAGCTGGGGGGGGGGCATCGAAGATGCGAAAACCCGCAGGGGAGTCAACCCATCTGCATCGAGACGCAACGCCACCTCAATGGCCACCAGAGCCCCAAACGAATGCCCCAGAAGGAACAAAGGTCGGTCTGCAATCATGCGAATTGCCGCGCAGCACTCCGTCGCCACAGCCTCCAGACTCTCACAAAATGCGTCACCAAGGCGAGAACCACGCCCAGGGTAAGCAACGCTGTGTACTTCCAGCCATCCTGGCAATGATTGACCCCAATCAGCGTAGGCATGTGCACCTCCGCCCGTGTGAGGGAAGCAGATCAAGCGCGCGTGCGACTCGCCACGTTGCTGAAAGCATGTTAGCGCAGGATGCTCCATCGGCGCTGCGTAGGGTTCATTCTTGCGGCCAATATTTTCGCCCGCCCACCGCCAGGCACGCCATCACTTTAAAGGCATCAAACTCCGCGACAGAACCAGTTGTCGGACTGTCGGTCGTATGTACCTACGGTACCGCGTACGTACCGAAGTCACGGGGGGTGCCACCTACCGTAGGTATGTTATAAGCTATAAGGTTATGATGTAGGAAGGAGGGGGGGGGCATCACGAGTTGGAGTAGCAAGAGTCTTCGCCGGCCGCATGCCAGTGATAATAGCAACTCAAGTTCGGCAGCCTGAGTATAGTGTGCAGAGTCGGCCCGCCGGCGGCGGGCCCAGGGCGGCCGCGGCCACGGCACTCAGGCTGGCATCACTGGCATGAAGGGCCCGGGCTGCGGCGACTCGGAGTCTGAGGTATGATTGGTGCATAATCCCCCGGGAATCCAAGATAGACCGGTGCTGCCAGTGCGTGCTGACTCGGAAGGCCCCCGGAGCTCCGCGATATGTTTGTCACGTGCGGCAGAGGCGGCGGCAGCGGCGGCCCTGGGCCACCGGCGGGGGCGCCGGGGGTCACCGTGTCCGAGGGGACGCCGTCTGTGACGGGCTCCTTTCCACTCACCATTCCCTAACTTTGCCTTGGCTTTTACCTAGTAGTGTTCAAGCTATTGAATTTGTCGATGCTACCGTACCTACGGTAGGTAGCGACGCTAGGCTCTTCAATTAGGCAGACCCTAGTGCAATTCGGGGTGCGCCATTCATCTTGGGGTGAACGCCTTTTCTCCGCAACTAAAAGGGAATAGGCCCCAAGCTCGCGGCTGCAGCTAGCTCTACCGGCTGGATCCTCGTCGCCGCGCGCATGGGGCTCGGCTGCCCTCAGGTCCGACGCACGAGCCGTCACCCCAAGTTACCTAGCGCACCCCAAATTGGACTAGTAGCCCCCCCATATCTTGAATACCTACAGCACCTGCTACCGTTACCTCCCCAAAACATTTAAAAAGAAACATGTCTACGCACAGTACTACAGTGGCGCTATTATCACATTATGCGCGTCATGGGTTCTGGGGGTGCGTAAACTAAACACAAATGCATAAAATATCTTCGTCTCAGACATGTGGAACACGAATCGAACAAGCTCCTCGCAAAGGGATTATCCGACCTGAGTTCAATAAATTGGTGGCGCGCCATAGCCGTAGGATTTATGTCTATTAGCAATCCAAGCGGGGAAGGTAGAGGACGCCTAGGGGAAGCTTTGCGCGAACTTAGTTTCCTCAAGACGAGACAAGATCTTGAACTGTCTTCTGTCGTGGCGTTGCTTTTTTTCCATAGGCTTGCTGAAAACATAGACTACGAAGAAATTGAGATACTATCCAACTTGGCGGCGAGAGCGACGGAGCGTGCATCTGAGCCAAGCCTTTTGCTATGTGCTCAATTCCATTTGTATGCTGGTATCCATGCAACAAGTAATGAACGCTTGTGTGAGCAATTTAAGGCATCCCGCAGCCTCATTAGAAAAGCCTAATTCAGCGTAAAAAGCTACGCATATCTCATGATAAGGTAGTGTTATTTCCAGGTAATCGAAGTTGATACAATTGCAGAGACCGAGACACAAAAACAGGCCCATATTCTCTGGGCATGGATCCAACTTTCTAGTCCAATGGATTCGTGGCATAATGATGGTCGAGACGTACTGCGGCACCTCGATGGTGCAACATGTGGTTCCGAGGAGTCTGTTTGGGACTTGGAGAGTTTGATGGCACATGCGTCTGCGCTATAAGAATACTATTTCTCCTGAGCGAATTATATGCGAATCTCCCTGTAGGCTCGTGCGTGTTACTACGAACTCATGAAGCAGTACCTAAGCGCATTAGATTTCCTGAACCAGGCCGTTGCTCTTCAATCGTGGAGCCCGGCCCTTTTAGAAAAAGCGAAAGTGTTAGTTCATTTAGGTGACTGGGAGCAAGCGGCGGAGACGCTTCAGCGTGTTTTGCAACAAAACGAGGGGTCTATGGAGGGACTGCGTCTTAATGTTCTGATGCATATGGTGCGGCAAGCAGATGATCAAGTTACTCAGGAACAGCTTAGACGAATGATCAAGTCAATGGAAATATACGAGGGATTAAATGCCGACCTTTTCTACAAAACAGCCCGTACTCTGAGTCGTCTGGCTGGTCGAAAGCCCCAAATTATGAATCTCATTTCCGGGATTTGCAAGAAAGCAATTCAATTGAATCCATCTTCAACGTCAATCTATATAATGGAGCTCGCTTATGAGAAGGCAATGCTGTGTGACTATGATAGCGCAATGAAAAGCTATCGCGAAGCAGGGCGAACTGATGAGACTAATATTGCAGCACTTTATGGGACTATCTACAGTCATATTATGCTGGGTGAGCTTAGCAATGCAGAGCAGCAGCTAGACTTTCTTGTGGCTATCTCGGAATCCATAGAGCCATCAGCCCACTTGCCTTTTCTTAAGGCACTCCTTGCATGGCGGCATCTTGGCGACGCGGATAAGCATGCTAACCTGTTAGAGCAGGCCGAGATACTTCATTTTAAATCCATGGCTAGTTACAAAGCATCGGACACATATGAGAAATTCTTCCTCTTAAATCCTGACTTTCTAATTCAATTGGCAAAGGAGTATATACTACATTTGCAATTTGCCGTCAAGTTGATGCATGCGGGCAAGGCTAGGGCAGTTGGTCAAAGCAGGGCTGTGCGCCGTGGCATGGATATATTAGAGCACGTATCGCGCGAGGCTCCTGGACTAGTAGAGCCATATCTCATACTGGCCCATACTCAATTCACGCTAGGGGAATTTGAAGCAGCAACTCGAGTGGTGAATATCGCACTAAATTTCGACACTCGGTCTGCTTCGGTCCATCTTCTTGCGGCGCAGCTAGCTCTGGCCAATGGGAACACTCGAGGGGCTGGTGGTGCTTTGGATCAGGCCACCGCCTGTGATTTTCATGTTCGTAAAGCCCCCGCATATGCGTTAGTAAAGGCTGAGCTGTATTTACTCGAAGAAGACCTCGAAGGAGCTTTAAAAATTTTACGCGATGCGATTCAGTTGCCCGGTATTAGGGATATCGTCACCACCCAAGGCGTTGTTCCGGTATCAGAACGGGTAGCTGTATTTGTTAACCTGGCAAATGTCCTTTCTGGGCTGAATCGATTCGCCGAAGCTGCAAGTATTCTTGCTGAGGCACGGGTGCGGTTTGCAGGCACCTCGGATGAGGCTCGGGTTCTTATGTCCAGTAGTATGCTCGCAATAAAATGCAACGACTTTGATAAGGCTGTATCCATACTAGATGGTGTACCTAAATCCTCACCCGTGTACGTTTGCGTTCAGCACTTTAAAGCGAATCTTTATCTCACAGAAAGGCATGACAAACACACTTATATGCAGTGTTTTCGAGATCTTGTTGATTTCAGTCCAAGCGCACATTCATACGAGCAGCTTGCTGCTGCCTTAATGCACATCCAGGCACTTGAAGCCGCAATAGAAGCTTATGAACATGCATATAGCTTGAGTCCACATGATGTGTCACTTGCGGTGAAGATAGGCCATGCTCTTGTTTCCACGCATGACTATCTCAAGGCAACTAACTACTATGTCACTGCCCTTCAGGCTCATGCAGATGACATAAGTTTGAGACATGATCTTGCTACATTATTCATGAAGCTCAAGAAGCACGGAAATGCCACCAAGGTCCTCACTTACGTACTGCAGCCTGCGGGCTCCTTGCCAGAGACCCCCAAGATGAGCAACGAGGTTCAGTCCCTACTGCTACTAGCTGAGGTGCATGCGCGTGCTGCCAAAGGTGTCGCCATTGCTGATGTGCCTGATGCAAAGCATGCTGTAGTCAGCTTTCTCCTCAAGGCTCGCGACTTACAGCGCCTTATATTAAAAAATGTAAATTCAATCATGGAGACACCTGAAGTCGTCAATGAACAGAAGAGAGTCATGGTCAAGATATGTTGCGAGCTTGCGAACTGTTACCTTGAAGAGGATAAGCCCGGAGACAAGGCCTTGGATGCATACCAAGATGCTCTTAAGGCAGATAACGTAAACTTATAGTCACACAAAATTTGCTATGCTCCCTTTTCCCTTAACAAATCGCAATGTAGGCCAACAATAATTGTATGTTTCAGCTCGCACGACTTTGGGCCAAGCAAAACAAACAAGAAAAGAGTGAACAGCAGTGTGTGGCGATACTACGAATCAACCCCAAGCATGATGACTCCGCCATGCTTCTCGCTGATCTTCTATCTCAAAATCAGAATCATGAGGCAGCGACAGATAGAATTTGTCAGATTCTGGAACGACACCCCAGTAACTACCTTGCTCTTAGCAAATTAATTAGATTATTTCGCCGCGCCGGCAGACTTGATGACGTACCTCGATTCCTCGAAATTGCAGAACAGTCAGATTCTCGTGCACTCTCGCACCCAGGTCTGTGCTTTTGTAAAGGACTTAATTGCCGTTATTCAAACAATCTAATTGCGGCCATTAAACACTTTAACCTTGCACGATGGGATAGTAAATGGGGAGGACTTGCTATTATGAATATGATTGAGCTATACCTCAACCCAGAGAATGAGCCTCAGAATATACACCGTGTTCCAACTCACCGCTTTGGAAATGTTTGTAACTGCCGGACCCGTAGGTGGGATGAAAAAAGCGAAACTGAATTCAATTTGCAAACTGATATGACCGTTGGTCACCTTCTCAAAGAATTGGAAATTTTCGAGGTTCCCGTTGACGTTAATATTAAAGCTAAAGTTCTGAGAGCATATTCTTATCTCACAATTCGATCACAAGCAAAAATTGACCAAGCTATTCAGATGTTCATTGAAATTTTAGAAAGACGGAAGGACTATCTTCCTGCACTGCTTGGCATATCTACCGCATTTTTGATTGATAAATCAACCACAAAGGCGCGCAACGCATTGAAGCGCATTGCCAAAATGCCCTACTCACATGAGCTTGCAGAAGAGTTTGAGCGAGGATACTTGCTACTGGCAGAGATATACATTCAAAAGTCTAAGTTTGACCTCAGTGAGGACCTATGCAATCGCTGCCTTAAGTACAACCTGAGTTGTAGTAAAGCATGGGAAACCATGGGCGTTATCCGAGAAAGGGAAGCGTCTTACAAGGATGCTGCTGACATGTACGAAAAGGTTTGGTCAGTGCTTAAATTCAATACTGAGCTTTGAGCAATAATTTAATCAAAGTCTGCCGGCTGTAGGCCTGGCGTCTTGAGCACAGAGCATCTGCAAGTACTGGGTTTAAGCTTGCATTCAATTACCTCAAGGCAAAGAGGTTTGTTGAGGCCATTGAAGTTTGCAACAAGGTGCTCAATTTGTACCCAGATTACCCCCAAATTCGGGCAGATATACTAGATAAAGCCATGATAGCACTCCGACCATAAAAGAATCCTGGAAAATCACATACTTTTGTTTGAGAGAAGCTTCAGGCATGATGAACTCCCTTCATTTGAAATTTAAGAATATTTAATCAACGTGCAGGCATTTAAGGCGCCTTTGGGTCGTAGAATCAATTCTCGTTCCTATGCTAGTAATTTGGTCTCTCGAGCGCAAGTGTTTTTAGCTAAATTCAAGTGTTCAAGTTTGAGCGAGAGTGTTTGGGATGTTTCGGTAAGTGTCTGGAGGCATCTCGGAGCCTGAGGCCCCGGCCCGGGGCCGGGGGAGGAGTAAACATTTGCTAAGTGTTTATCATCCACCCTGACTCGGAATGCCAGTGGGCCTATTCAAGTTCACTGGCATTCAAGTCACTCAGGCTCAGGCTCCGAGTCAGTGCCAGTGGCGGTTCAAGTTGCCATCTTGAAGTTCAAGTTGCCCGGGCCGCGGCCAGCCTGAGGCTTGCCAGAACGCCTACGGTCAACCCGCGTCGAGTGGCGTATAATATAGCTGTTGCGGCTTAGGTTTGAAGTGTGCCTGTGATCATGTATACGTATGCCAGCGGCGGCTGACGTACTGCGGTAGGTACCGTAGGTACGGTATCAGAACTTGTAAAATCGTTTTGAAGCAATCATTTCCGATGAGACTATTTCAGACTATCGATATGGTAGAGATTAAGTCTTCGTTGGGTCTCCAACAAGTCATTTTCTACCAGGGAATGTGTGTTTTGTTTTTAAAAAAAGCCTGCTGATAGATCAAAGTAGGTTCTCGTTGCTTTACTTTGCTATATGTGGTGGCTGTCTCCTGAACAAGTTACAGAACTACAAGTTCCAAAATAGCATCTTATTCATTTTGACATTGCCCATATTTTCACTGTGGTGTTGTATTGAAATTGTTAGAATAGGACTTGGATATATTGGAAATCTCTTGGAAAAAGTCCCAATGATATCTGCATTCTTGCTTCTCACTATATTCCCACAGCTTGTTGCGATATTATTTCTCACATTTCTCCAAGATCCGGTATAAAATACATTGATTTAAATTTTCTAGACCCAAAAATTGCGAATTAGGTGTTCCCCTTTGATACTGCGGCAGGTTCAATGATGATACTATTCCTTTTTTCTGAGCTGTATGTTGGAAGGCTTACCTTTAAAACTCTTATCGAACGTCAGACAGCACAATTCTTTCGACTGTGTCAAGAGGAAGAAATGGAACGCATACTCAACACCACCTTTGTCAACCGTCCATCAGCTGGCCGAGGTCGATAGGTACTTTTGCTTATCTTAAGGCAATACGCTCTGAGAAGAATTATTTCGCCGGCAGGAAGGGGCCTAGTATACCAAGTCAACGAGTCGGGAATCACCCGTTTCATTGACATGGTCTCAGATCGCAGACGTGCCACGCGAGGCCGGGGAACGTTAGAGGGTCTGGTACGGCGCGCTGATCCCGATCACAAGGCTGAGGCGCGACTGAGGCGTCGCCACTGCCCGTCCCCTGAGAAAAAGGTGTGCAAGGGACCCACGATATGGGCTCCCGCAAATTAACACTGTTGATAAGTACCAAGGCTTTAAAATGATTACGTCCTGCTGTTGTTCGTCCGTACTAAGCATGTTGGTCACCTTCTTGATGCACGTCGCATTGTGGTGGCAATGTCCCGAGCGAGACTAGGCGTGTACGTCTTGGGCCGCCTGTTCACCTTCAAATCTTGCATGCAGCGAAAGTTTTTGTAGCCAGTCTGGCCGCAACATCCACGATCCACCAGGAAATTTGGTCTTTTCATCAATGGACCTGTAGAGATGGGCATCCTTATCAGTCAACTCGCTAGTCGCCATCCAATTTTGTAGTGGCTTCCGGGGTTCACTCCCCCCGCCACCATAGTCAATTCCAGTCGGGGTTTGGGAGGGGTCACTGACGGCAATCCTGGCCACTGGCAGACTCCAGGCCGGGGGGGCATCTAGCAGTCCTTCGAGTTCAAGTTGCCGTTTCCGGGTAGTAACTAGACTGCAGGAGTGCAAGAAATATGAAGAAATATATACCCCCCGGGCCTATCTCCTAATAGGAGACTCGGACTCCTATCCCACTCCCCTCACTTTCACTCTCCTATGCTAGGCTATAGTCCCGCCGCCTTGACTCGTAATAAAGATTACCCATTCATTCACGCATAGTGTTAATATTACACGGGGAGTCAACCGTGACTACTCAGGCTAGTGCAGCCAAACCCACTCACACCGTTGCAGGGTGACAGCAGAGTGCCGTCCCCTATATTTACCCCGCAACTAGCTAGTAGTCATCCCGAGAGTCCGCTCCTAGCCTGAGAGACTCGGAGAGCCCACCGGCCCGCCCCGGCCGGCCGCTGTTACGTTTCTGGGGCCGCCCGGGCCTTACTTGAGCGAGCTTTGCCTTAGGTGGCAACCGCTCGCCAGGCCACCTATTCAGGCTTACCAAAGTTGAGCCTCCGGCTTCCACTGCCAGTGACAGTGAGAGCGCTAAGTTTGAGCGAGCTCTCCGAGTCCGAGTCCGAGTGTCACGGTCGCCTCCTGCCACTGGCAATGCAGTCACTGGCACGGTGCGCCTGCGAGCGTGCGTCTTAAGCTGCCAGTACTGCCCCGCGCGAGGCCCTGTTCGGCGCGCGGCCTCGAATAGATCTCCAGATCCTACTCTCCAGACTCGACTCCAGCCCTTGGCGAGCCAGTACGCCTGTGCTCATGTAAACGTGGTACCGCCTGTGCTCTAGGAGCCGATACGTAGGTACAAGCTGGTACCGTAGGTACCACGGTACCGTACCGTACCTACGGTAGGTACCTACGGTACCGTAGGTACCTGCGGTACCTACCTACCTACGGTACGGTACCGTGGTACCGCAGTACGGTACCTACGGTACCGTGGTACAACTAGTACGGCAATTGTATAACGTCGCATGTGATCGCACCAATGAAACTAATATGATGACACAGAGGCAATGCGAGCCTGTATCTGCGGTCACAACGCAACCGGCGAATACACCTCCATCACTGGGTTTACTTACCGAAGTAGAGCATCGTCAATTACATTGTGTCCCAACATCAGGCGTGGCGAAATCGAGGACGGAACGACTGCAAACACAGCTAAGTGCTCCTGGTCGCGAAGAATTGTGTTTATCCCCCACATCCATGCTCTCAATTTCAAAGTATGAACACCATGTAGTCACAGAAGCTAGTCTCAAGTATCCTTTCTTGTACGACTCTGTGAAACGTACAGGAAAAGGTCATGCACTGCAGAACATACCGGATAGCCGTAGACTGCAATCTACGGAGCTATCGGCATTGGCGGCTGAAATGAATCTAGCAACAAAACCAAGACTTTTGAGCATTGAGTCCTCATTTGGGACTTCACCAAGCAAGTCTGACTCACGTGTCTCGTGGTCGTTTGCATTTGCTAGTGGAGTGTGCTTACGTAGGTTGAAATCAGGTCCGAGGTACAGACATGTACTACGACGCGGTCATGTTAGGACTTCGAAGCCGCTTTTTATCGAGAAAATGGGAAGAGCCAAGGCGAGTCCATCCGTGACCATTCAATGTGCTGCTCGACGGTGGCTTGCTTGCATTGAGATGCACAACCAAGCAAAGCTACGAACATTGCAGGCCAGGCGCGAACACTGTTCACTGATTCAGCTCATAAGAGTCAGGCAGATGGCAGTTGATACTGCACAGAAAACTGCTCGCAACATCATGTCAAGATCGTCAGCGCAGCAACATTCTGAGTACACCAATGCCTTGGCTATTTTACAGTATTACGCTCGTGGTCGTGTTGGAAATCTCACCCTGACCAAGTTGCGTCAAGGAAGCTTGATATTGATGTCGACAGTTCTCTTGATACAGTGTCATTGGCGAAGAAAGCAGAGTTACAAAAGCGCTGGCATAGCACGTGTGACAGCTCTTTCGATGAAACTTACACAATTTGTCCAGGGGCGATCTCTTGGGCAGCGGAAAAACTTCCAGACTCATGGTGCTGCCGTTTCACTTCAAAAGTATTGGCGAAAGCGCGCACAAATGCGCCAGCTACGGTTCAAGCATGATTATCTTCGTGAGCTCAGTGCCAATGTTATCCGCGGTTGTATTTTGCGTTTGATCTCTCGCACACAGCGTCGCCATCGCCGTTTGGCAGACAGGACCGTCCGTTAGCTAGAGTCTTAAAGTCGTCCTTTTATAGAAAATGACATCATTGCTTCGCGCAGGTAATTCATATAACAGAATTGATCGCGATTAATGTCCAAACGCTATATCGTCGGCGGGCCGCAATGCTAGTCGTAAAGCAGATGCACCTCGATGCTCGTGTTGATGTTATGGCACGGCACAAGTATCGTGTTCAACGACTAGCGTCTTTACGAACATTTATAGCAGATAGCAATTCAGTAAGTACATATCCCAATCAATGGAGACGCTCTGTGGTTCGAGCATACAGACAATTTCTCGTGGCGTCTGCAAGCGCTGGCGTCCCCTGTAGGATAGCTGGAAGATCCACCAGATTATTGGCTGTTGTCAAAGTTGGGGCTATTTACCGAGCCTACTCCTGTGCCTCACGTGTACAGTCGAAGTTGCTGCAACAGCGACTTCGTGAGAGCGCTGCAGACGCAAAAACACAGAGAGGCTATGTTGTTGAACTACAGCAGTGTGCGCGCGCGTGGTTGGCTCGATATCATGCTAGAAGAAAATACTTGAATCATTCTAGCATCACAATTCAGAGGTTTGCTCGCGGTAAACTGGGGCGGCGACGAATTTATCATATTCGTAAAAAGCTCGCTGCTGTAACTTCCATTCAGGCAACTGCACGCAAAGCTGCAGCTACTAAAACATATCATCCCCAACTTCGATGGCTGCGGCGGCTCAAAGTCCCCACTTCAATCCTCCAGAGTCAAGTTCGTCTACTTAAATCTATTGTATTGGCTACGAAATTGCGCGAAGCTGTAGTCTTTGATAACGAAAAGATCCTTAGAGCACACAAAAGCCTCTGTTACTGTCGCCAAATCGTGCGTACTGAGCTTTGCATTGAATCATATAGAGGCCGCGCCAAGTACCGAGGAGAGTTTCAAGCTATTTTTGCGAAGTACTGTCGTACAATATCGACGTCAAAACAAAGTTTTAAAACTCATTCATGCATCAAATTACTAGGTGTGCACCCAGCTGTTGAGTTAACCTCGAGTAAGCGGCAAATGCAGCCACGCGCGATCTCCCAAGATATCACGGTGCGAGGCAGAACTCTTACGGAAGACAACAATCAGTTGGTACAGCAAGCCCATTGCTATGGTGCAAAGATGTCCGCGTCAGAATTCACTCGGCTATTCAAGGACACTTCTGGGGCAGTTGTTGGTTTCAGTCGGCCTTCAGCCAAAGAAAGGTCATACAATGGAATAAAAACCAGGGATCTTGAAGTAATTTTTGCTCGTGAAAAACGCCATGGTGAGAAGTGCATTACATTTGATATCTTCTTGGCACTCAGCATCGTATGAAACTCGCGCGTATTAGTGCTAATGTGTGTTATGCCCAGGTTTGCCTGGAAGAAGTCTGCACACAGCTAAATCTCAGTGGAGAAAGTACCATGGGGCGTCTAGCTGATGGTCGCTTTGAAAAGGTGCTTTCTATGCTCATTCATGTATGGTTACAGGAAAGTTGGGCACTTGATATAAGATATGCTCTCGAAGCACGTGTGGATAGAAAGCTTGAAACCAGCGTAACATCCTTACAGACGTTCGCTCGTTCGGTTGCTGCTCGTTATTATGTGATCGCCAAAAAGAAAACGCACTACAATGGTGTGCATTCACGTGCCACAGCAGGTGCCGCTATTTTTATCCAAACGCGGCTCGCACGCGGTCCTGCTGCTCGTGCACGTACGGTTGTGATGGCCCTGCGTGCCTTTAAAAAATACGCAGTGGATGATAATGAGATGCATCAGTACTCTATTCCATGCAACGAACTGAGTCATGACTCCACCTTATGTTACTGGGCTTTTGTCGGTCTAGAGAGTGAAAATTCTCGTAGCAGGTCCATTCGAAAGGCGACACATACCCGAGTCGCATGGGCGAAACCTAAGCTTCTGCGTAATGCTGACGTACAAAAGATCTTGCGCAGACCTTCTCTTCGAACTGCGTTCATTGTTGATTGTGCCTTTTGTGGGATCAGGGCTGCAGAAAAAGTATGCCTTGACTCATGCGCTGACCCGTTTTTTACGCGTAGCATATAATCAAATTGTGAGAGAAAGCTATTGCGCCTTTGTAGGTACTGTAATGAATGTTGGGATGCAGTCCATCGCCGCGGGAAACGGCAGCAGCATGCCTTTCGTGCCATTGTAATATGCGTGGACTGTGGTGGTAGGCAACCTGCCAGTCGCATCTGTAGTACCTGCTCTGCATCTGAGGGTTGCACTGTCTCTCTCTGTGACGTACATTAATCTGTGCCGTGATTTGTCTTTTGGATCACTCACAGCATATGAGCCAGGTATGTTTTCATAGTCGCCATGCTTTGTGCTTGCAGCAAAATCACTCACAAGACAATGCATTGAGCGATCAGAGACTGAGATCTGATGCACTCAGGCCACACCGTTGGACACCTCTTGTTCAGCCGTGCACATTCTGTGGTAAGTTTGCAGCTAGGTGGCTGTGTCCGCCATGCAAGGAGTCTTATTGTGCTGACTGCTACTCACAACTTCACGGGCGTGGTGCAAGTCTGGCACACGCATGTAATCGCCTGGGCTACTACACGGCAGAGGATCAGCTCCGTGACGAACATTTCTTCCGAGCAAGCACACGGCGATCCATCGAACGCCATAAGAAAGAACTTGCTCGTAACTCTGAGCCCATATTGCGCAAGCAAGCAGCACTAGCGATCCAAAGATCATATCGCGCCGCGAGTGGACGTGCCTTGGGTCGCAGCTGGCTTCGATCGGCAAGGGCAAAGCAATCTTACCAGCAACGGCAAACTCACTATTCGAAAAGCTTGTGCATCCGTCGGATCCTTGGGCTTACTAGTCATACATTATTGCCACATGATGCTAAGGAGCAGATTGCAATGGAAAGGACATTATTCTGGAAGTGCCAGCCAGCGAAACATAGTAATCATACTCATAATTCATAAGATGCAATTCAGGCGCGCACGCGCTCGATACTTTATCCTTCAAAATTGCACAGATGCCTCCCTGAATGGCGATTTGCCCACTGATCCTAAGAGGATCCAGAGACAGGGCTTTGGAATTGGCAGTACTGGCGAACTTGCAGATCAGGCAACTTTTGGCGGGGTTCGGCTACCAGGTCGCGCTTTCCCAGTTGAAGGTACCAAGCACGTCAATGTATCACATGACCTACGCAAGTTGTTGCGGCCAGGTGATCGAATCCGCATCGGAAGTAGCCTTTGTCGCGTCCACAAAACTCATCCAGGAGCAGTCGATAGAAATAGCCTACAGCTACGATTCTGTTGGGTTAAGCCGGACATAGGTGCTACAGGCTTGTGTCTATATCGTTTACCACCTCAGGGACAAGCAGGTAAAATATGGACAATGATTGGGCGCATCATGTATGAGAATCAGCTCACACAGATCCTGATCAAAGGATATTGCGGCTTTCATTTCAAAGTTTGCGAGTATCAACGAGTGTGGGCAAAGAGGCTGCATCATAGGCTCCCCAAAGTCGCTAGTCAACTCCAAAAGTGGTCCGCTCAGCATGAGGGAATTCAGCAGCGGGTCCAGTGGTGGACAATGGACTGGCAACAAGTTCTCGAGTCTCGTCGTAGGAAAGCAGACAGGTCGTAAAGATTCGTCTTCCGTATTCCCAATTGAATGAATAAATAAATAATTAGAAATCGAGGATGGAGGAGGCAGGAGGCAGGCGAGGCATAACTACACATCACGCCGCTTGGCACACTCCAGCTGTGGCATGGATCATTGCATGGGTCCCTTCCGACGCGTGATCGTGACGGGCACCCCGAGCTTGAGGTTGTTGGTGAACATAGAACCAGGCTCCTGTGAGAGAGTAAGGGGGAGGCTCAAGGTAACCGTGGCTGACTTAAATTTTACTGGCTGGAGCCGCATGATGATGTTGCGGTTGCCCCTCCCGGGGCCGAGTCACTCACTGGCAGGCTAGCCGCACTGGCAGGCTTTTACAGGCGAGGTCGCATTGGCACCCAATTCCGTAGATCGCACCGCGTATAAGCATCCAGAATGCACTGGTACCTGGCGCTCGTGACGGCAACTGTGCCATAAGCTACTAGTAGGGATCCGGCATGTCAGTATAAATCTTTGTAAGAGTTAGTAGTAAGAGTAGTCGGCGCTAGTTGGCGCGGCATGGACTTGGGAGATTTGTGGAGCTGGGACAAACATAAGTTGGGTTGTAAGATCCGTGTTGAAACTCATAATCCTGCGCTTGACGAACTTAGGGAGACAACAGCAGCGGATGGATGCAGGCGCGAAAACAACATACGGACGAGAGCTAGTTCTATCGAAGTATCCAATTCACCGGCCGTGTTGGTGAGTAATCAACATGATTCGCAGCGCACGATGTCAAACACTCGTAAGAATATCTACAAGAAGTTTTTTGAAATTCCACGAAGTCCACCAGCCAAAATTATTCTTGACATGCAAAAAGAACGGCTCAGGCTCAACTTGTCGACGTCGGCTTATGCACCACCACATTCACTGATGAAGACTCGGTCTGAAGAAAAGTCAATCCTGTCACCGAAATTGTACCAGCGCCAACAAGAATGGGAAGCCCAATCTGACGTCAACTCCGGTGACCTCTTGATGATGACGCAAGATGGTCACAGCGGCAAAGTCATACATCAGTCTCCTTTGAACAAGCATGCCAGCCGTGATGCTCATCACACAGAGCACAAACTCCCGAAGCAGGCCAAGCCGATATTGAACCAGATGAACTTATCTTATAAATCTAGTACGCCAAAATGTGATGCACAGGAGGACTTTGCTGGCGTGGAGAATGCATCACAACCAAAGGACGAGCCAGATGCACAGAAAGCTAAACTGGACTGCGTCAATTCTATTGCGGCGTGGTCAGCTCATGGCGAGAATGTTGCGCGCTTAGCTGAAGAAGGCGCTGTGCCTGGAATCCTGATGTTATCACAGGACGAGAATGAGAGTGTGCGCGGAGCATGTGCTACTGCCTTTGGACATATGTCACGACACGCTGAATTATGTGAGCAGCTCATGAAGCACAACGCTGTGCCTGTGATCTCCAACCTTGGTATCAACACCATAGATGCCACAATCTCCCGTGATTGCACCTTAGCCTTAGTTAATTTGACCACCGTAGATGGAGTTGAAGCAAAACTGGTTGAAGACGGGGTTGTGGTATCTTTTCTAACCCTTATGAACCAGCACGAAATACATTCGGAAGCATGTAGTTATGGCCTTTTCAATTTGACTTGTGTAGATCAGCCCTATATGCATATAGAGCGTGTGATCAAGGCCTTTGTGTCACTGGCAACAAGCACCGACGCAACAGTAAAGCACATCTGTGCAGCAGCTCTCTGCAATCTCTCAGACATTAAGCCTATTCGCTCTAGGATAGTTGAGGAGGGTGTAGTCCAAGTTGTTGGACTTTTGGCGAGAGGAGCCGAGGCTAGGACAAGACGGGTCTGCGCTATTGTTTTGCATTCGCTTGCGTCCACAAGAGCATGCCGCGCTGATATGGTAACAAAAGGCGCAGTGCAGATTCTCTATGCGCTTTCTTCGGACGCTGACACAATTACACTACACTACATTGCGTCTGCTACCACTCGCCTGGCCACGGATGCACAAAATCTCCCCAGGCTTGTGCACGAGGGTGGTGTAACTGCACTGTGCAATATTTGTCTTAGATGTCCACAAGATATTCCAACTACAAAACTCTGTGCTTCCGCACTTTGCCTTCTTTCACAACAAGCAATCGGCCGACAGGCCATAGTCCAGGAGGGCTGCGTGCCTGCTCTTGTTTCGTTGTTGCACGAGTCTTCCGATTTGTCTACCATTCAGCAAGGACTCTATGCCCTTACCACTCTCCTCGCGGATGAAAATAATCATGAACAAGTGCTGGGCCAGGGTGGTATAGCTGCCGTTATTGAGCTTTGTGGTCATGCATCGCCAGTAATCCGTGAGGCCTGTTCTCTGGCGTTGTTCAATTTTTCCTGCGGCAAGGCTCCCCACGAGAGGGGCATTTCTGCGTCTGCGATTCCAGCCATTATTGCTTTATCGAGGCTGCCTGAACCCCGAACACGTTTGCGCTGCGCGGCTACACTTTGCAAGCTTGCCGCATTTGAGGCCAATGTTAGTCTCATGGTTGATGAAGGTGTTGTATCAGCTTTTATTGATATGCTTCAAACTGGAGATCAGGATATTGTTAAGCATTGTTGTGTAGCCCTTTGTCGTCTCGCCCACGAAGGCTCCTCTGCAGTCACTATTACTGAAGGTGCGATGCCAAAGGTAATCGCCGGGTGTGGTGGAGAGTCCGATCCCACAACCCGCATATCTTGCTGTGCAGTTCTGTCCGCTGTGTCTGCACACGAGCCATGTCGTCGCCCTCTTTGTGCCATGGGGACACTCGAACCTCTCATTTCACTGGCTCGTGATCGCGGGGCGGATGATACAACACGGCTTAGATGTGCCGTGGCATTTGCCAATCTGTCGCACGAGCCCGCCGTGCAGGGCGAAATGGTGACGGCGGGGGTCGTGCCAGTTGTTGCGGAGTTATCAAACTCGTACTGCGAAGAGAATCAGTTATATTGTGCTCGAGCACTTTGCAATCTTGGCTGTCATTCAGGATCTGAGCAGGCCATCGTTGAACAGGGGGGCGTGACTGCTCTCATGATGATTTGTATGGTTCGTGCAGTGTCGCATTTTACCAAGCAAATTTGTGCAAAAGCTATTCTAAATCTTGTGTGTGCACCTCTCGTTATTAAAGATTGGCTGCCACAACTTGCCGATGAGGGTCTAGTGCAGGCTGTGTCAGTTCTTTCGCGTTTGCCTGAAGAACAGACAATGGGCGTTTGTGCATCAATCTTTTGCACAATATCAGCCCATGGTCTTGTCGGCAGGCAGCTTCTTGTTAAGCGCAGGTCCACTCTCAAGGACATCTTCAGTTTGATGCGCTCAAGTGATAAGGCCACCCAGACTTTCTGCGGTAAGGCAGTATTTAATTTGCTTGGCCATGCCGACTCCCAGAACTATGCTGTCCAGGCTGGTGCAATTCCCGTCCTTTCAACTCTCTGTACCCTGGGAGAGCCCGAGGTGGAGACTGCGGCAGCGGATATTTGTTTACTACTCTCGGGAGAGGCGGCCTATCGCCAGGAGATTACTGAGGCAAATGTGGTGCCGGCTTTAATTGAAAGTGCGAAATCTCAAAACCCTGCGACCTGCCAGTCAAGCCTCCGCGTTCTTGCGCACTTGGCATGGTGGAGCCACATGCGCACATGCATCATTCACGCAGAAGTGATGCCTACGCTTGCTTCTCTAATTGAACAGACGCCTAGCATTGTACCAGGGGATTTATTAACCGAGAAATTGATTCTGCATATTATAACATATATTAGTTGTGTGTCAGAGGAATATAAAGTCATGCTTGTCCAAAATAATATTCTCCCTCTGCTCGATATCCTGTTCTGTAGATTAAGTTCGTCCGGAGACATAGCATGTGCTTTGCACGCCCGTAAATTTATTGCCATGTCAGTTCGATCCTTGACCGCTTCCCAAGGCGCCATTAACAAGCTCGTCGGGGACGGTGCCATAAGACTTGTCTGCAACATTATGTGTGCTGGGGAAGATACAAATTCAGATGTTTATGAGAACTGTGCAATATCATTATATTCGGTTGCTCAAACACAGTACTACAATGACGTATTGTTGGAGCAAGGTTTACTGAAAGCAATCTCAAGGCTAGCACAGCACCCAGAGTGCTTTGGAATTGCTGCGTCAATCCTGTATTTATTGTCCAGTGACCCACAACATCGTGAGCTAGTTGTTCTAGACTCTGGTGCACGCAACTTGCTTTTTGCCATTGCGGACCAACCAACCCACTCCAAATCAGCCATCCAGTTTTGCGCTCAGACCTTATTCTGTCTGTCGCGGTGTGCGGCAGAATCCCGTGAGGTACTTATCTCTGCTGGTATTGTTCCTCTCCTGCTCCGCCTTTCTGGACATGATGATGAGAAAGTTGCCTCCCCTTGCTCTGAGGCTTTACGAAATCTGAGCTCTGAGGGATCTAGCGCCATTGAGGAAGGGACTGTTTCTAGACTCCTCGCAGAGGCACTATCTTATCCCCGCGAAAGAAAGAGCGCAGCCATTATTGACGTTTCTCCGGCCAAGGTTTCTGCAAGGCCGCTTGTTTTGGACAATTATGGTCCCTCTAGTGATATTTTATGTCATCTCTTGATCCAAAACTTTAAGCCTTTTACAATATCTATCATAAAAATGATAGGCGGGGTCGCTGGCTCTGGCCCAGCACCTCCCGAACCCCCAGAGATGGATGTTCATGATCCTGCCAATCACGTTCCTTTTGACGGCACTGATAACACGGACGATGATGAAAATATAGGCGCTTCAATGATGTTTGCAAAGATGAACACGGAATCTCTTTCCATTTCAAACCATCAGCAACTGATGTTGCAATGATTAAAGCTCACCCTTATAATTGCGTACCTCTCCATCCATAAAAAATATAATGCTTGACATTATAAGCTTACCAGGGGTCCGTTTCGGTGCCCAAGGCCGTCCGGAAGGCTGCATAGGAAGGGGATACGTGTAATCTGTGGGCCCCACCCCACCCCAACCCCCCCCCATCCGAGCAGTCCCCTTCGTTTTCGAGGCTAAAGCGGCAGCGTCGCGGCGCCCGCGGGTTGGCCCTGGAAGGCCCCAGGGCACGAACTCGCGCGGCTTGAGCATACACTGGCTCGCTTCTGTCCACTCCATTGACTAAAGTACCGTTCTAGCCCGTATAAACAGTGGTTTTCTTGCTAAAGTCATTAAACGGGTTTTATTCAGGGAGAGAAGGCTCTCAGGAGCTTGTTCCTTTTTTTAGGTCTTCCTTAATTTATATATTTATTTATTTATGCACTCCTCAAAAAATAAGCTCAGCAGTGGCGTCCGTTGGAGAAGCTGTCTGCGGGAGAAGAAAATTCAATAAAATTCATAATCGATCATACAGAGGGTTCTAAGAAGACTAATAGCGGCTGAGGAGCTACGGCGATTTCCAAATATTATATTTTTTATGGATGGAGAGGTAGAATTTCGCGGGTCGTGTTGCGGGCAGCACTCAATGTAGGTAGGTGTTTCTATACCAGCGACCTGGAAATCTTTTCGCTGTCGCGCACCGCTTAAGAACCTCGCGGAGAGCAGCAGTTCCTGCCACGGGCGCTCCGAGCCGGAGACCACCAAGACGGCTGCCTTTGGACGCACGTGCTTATAGCACGACACAACCGAGTGCTCAGCACCTTTTTACGATTTCACGCAAACACTATGGCTGTCCCGCGCCAAGAGAGCATACGCCAAGAGAGAAAATGGGACAAGAGGATGCCAGTGCCAGCCTGGGTGACTCGGAGGGCCGGAAGGAACCCGAGAGCCCGAGGCCTATCTACGAGGCCGGGAGGAGCTGGCGATTTCTCCCCCGTGGCATCAGTAGGATGCGCAAACACGGCAGCTTTATAGTAGAATGGCCAAAATAAATAAAATAGATAAATAAATAGACCAAAAAAGGAACAAGCTCCTAAGGGCCTTCTCCCTGCTCAGTCAGGATACCCAACCGGAGCTTCGAAATAGCAGTAAGATAACCGTACAACGGATTTTCACTGGCAACTTGAATCTCCCGGGGGTAATTTGTCCCCCATGACCAAACGACAGCGATATTCACCAGTCAATTGCCGTGCGAGGGGGCGAGCTGAGTATAATCTCGAGTGAAATACTTCACGTACTTTCTCGGAGGCCTTGCATTCAAACAACGTGTGTTGAATCGTCTCCGACTCGCGGGATTCGCAACAAGGGCATTGCGCGTTGCGGACACACTGCATGCGGCAGCGAGACGCCTGGCGCATGGGCCGTCATTCCGGTTCGCGTGAGCTTCGCAGTTCGGTAGAATGTGAAG
>Ga0209503_10000404_pt1 | contig 28008 bp, 21 predicted proteins | sample SouAtlMetagenome_2_FD_187448 | JGI IMG/M metagenome (GOLD analysis project Ga0209503, IMG submission 187448) | Marine eukaryotic phytoplankton communities from Atlantic Ocean - South Atlantic ANT15 Metagenome (SPAdes) (version 2) | ecosystem: Environmental > Aquatic > Marine > Oceanic | place... | reverse complement strand
GCGGCCGTCCATCATCTCCACAGCTTCAATCAGTTCCTCCAGCATGACCTAAGTAGTGCTGTGGATTGCGCGCTTCCACATGAATGCGCCTTTGATGGATGTCACGAGAGGCTTCAAGTTATGCTGCAAATGACTGCCATCGCAATTGATTATCCGATACTAAACAAGGATCCCCAAACAATAATCACCCCAAGAGAATGTCGAGAACGAAAGATTACTTATTCAGCGCCCATGACTGCCAGTTTTAAGTGTGGTATGAATGGCATTGATGATCGAGGGACCATTACCCGGACAGCAGGGTATTTACCCATCATGGTTCTCTCCAATAGGTGCTAATAGTTAGTTGGACATCGCAAATTACCCCTGTTCGCAGATGTCACCTCTCGGGCTTGGATGAAGCCGGATTAGTTGCTGCCCGTGAGGTGTGTGGGCTACGCCAGGGAACTTTTTGACTGTGCTCAGCTGATTAATATTTGCTACACAGGAATGTGATGAGCTTGGAGGCTATTTCATAATCAACGGTCTGGAAAAGGTCCTCAGGTTAATTCAAGTTGACCACATGAGTTCATATCATCACTGTCAGAGCGACCAACAATTCGGCAACTTAGGTGCCGATGCGAAACATGCCAATGGCAATACGGCGACCTGTGTACAAAGGACGCGGAGCCTTTTATACCCAGTACGCTTCATGACATTTGGCGTTACCTTCACACAATAATTTTAGATACGCGGTGACAATGCGTTGCGCCCGATCAGATCAGTCAACTTGCACCATGACTTTACACTATCTTTCAAATGGAAGTATGCGTCTTCGAGTTTCTGTACGCAAACAGGATTTGATGATACCTCTGGTCGTCGTTCTCAATGCCCTGATGCCTGATCTTTATGATCAAGGTAATTTTTCCCATGCGATAAGCACGGGCACACCTCGAGATGAAGGCAGCAAACAGAGTTCTAGCCAGCCTCCTTGTTTCTTATCCGTTGTAAATCTCACCACTGTGCAGGTTTTTTACCCAATCAATCTTCAACCAAAGCTAATCCCTTGGCGTTACTGGGCACCATGTGTGCCAGCCTTTTTCGCCAGAATCTCCCGGAAGATGCTGACGATAATATGTTTGGACTATTCTTTCTAGAGCGATATATTGCTGTGCACGTAAACAGCTGGTCTGCCAAGCAAGATGTTCTTGCACTCATGTCTCGCAAGTTGCACAGTTTTGTACACGCTAAATGCTGTGAGGATAATATGGATTCAGTCAGCCACCAGGAGTTGCTTATGCCAGGACACATTCTAAGCGCTTATATCAGAGAGAAGATGGAAGACACTCTTGGACAATCAATAGCTCATATGCGCCGTGATGCTAACAATGATCTTACACACAGTTCTTTAAATATCCATCAAAACATTTTGCCATATTGTAGTAAAATCCTCGGACGATACGTTGGAGTCGTGGGGTCGAAGATATCTTCCTTCATCGCCAGTGGGAATCTAATTTCTTCCAGTGGATTGGATCTACAACAAACAACAGGTTTTGCTATAGTCGCAGAACGATTGAATAAGTGGAGATACTTGAGCCACTTCCGTTCAGTACATCGTGGTCAATTCTTCACCACCATGAAAACAACAAGTGTCCGTAAACTTTTGCCTGAGGCTTGGGGCTTTCTTTGCCCTGTTCACACGCCAGATGGTGCCCCATGCGGATTGTTGTCGCATATTTCTGCTAAAACACACGTTGTCTGCAACAGCAGTAATATGGCGGCAAACACGAAGAATTGGCGTATCTTATTGATTGACATACTAATATCATTAGGGATGTTACCGACGCGAAATTTGTCACTTGGTTATGGTGCCAAGAATGGTAGAGCTAATTCAACAGGATGCACAACTAGCTGGAAATGCATGAGCGACCATCTTCATGTCTGCCTTGATGGCTTTGTGCTTGGATCCGCACCAGATGAAGTGTGTGCCAATATATCTTGGGTGCTAAGGCGCTTAAAGGTCAAGGCTTTCAGTGCGATAGGGATTGATACAACACTTGAAATTGCTCACGTCAAACAACAAGGACTGAGTGCCTCTTGTCCATTTTCCGGCTTGTACCTATTCTCACAACCTGCTCGGCTTGTGCGCCCAGTGTTGCAGTGTGGCTTGACGGCACAGATTGAACTGATTGGTCCATTTGAACAAAGCACGTTGCAAATATCGTGCACTAAATCAGGCTTATCGTTGCCTGAAGACAACATATCGACCATTGTCACTGAGACTCATGCAGAAATAGACCCCACAGTCATGCTTTCCTTCCTCGCATCCCTGACACCTTTTTCAGACTTCAATCAGTCTCCTCGCAACATGTACCAATGCCAGATGGGAAAGCAAACTATGGGGACACCTTCGCATTCTTTTTATCATCGGGGTGATCACAAAATGTATCGGCTCCTGACACCACAGTCCCCTCTTGTCTGCACCCGAGACTATCACAACTTAACGCTTGATCTCAATGCCCAGGGGACGAATTCTATTGTTGCGGTTGTGTCATATACTGGATACGATATGGAGGATGCAATGATTATCAATAAATCTGCGTTTGAGCGAGGCTTTGGCCACGGGACTGTCTATAAGACGCTGCTTGTTGATCTTACTGCAGAGGCCGAGCGTAGGAAGGGCCCCCTGGGTAAAACTAGCCTACTTTGTTTTGGCAATAAGAATACTGTCATGAAACCTGCGAATAATGGTGCAAAGAACACAGCTGATGGCCCTGAGTATGTTGCTCCAATGCTAGGAGAAGATGGGTTACCGTCGGTTGGGCAGAAGATTGGACCAGGAGATCCGCTGTGGTGTGCATTCGTTGAGAACTGCAATGAGCACATCATTGGAGCACACAAAGACACGGAGAATGCCTACGTCGACGCGATACGCTTTCTAGGGCGCCTCCCGTCGTCATTCCTGGGCGTGTTAGAATTGACCCTCCGGTCCCAGGTGCAACGAAAACAGGAAAGATATTACTCAACACAGAGCTAGCATCACATTGCGTTATCCTCGCAGACCAGTCATTGGGGACAAGTTTTCGTCACGACATGGTCAGAAAGGTGTTCTCTCTGTTCTATGGCCTGAATGTGATATGCCGTTCTGCGAGTCAGGACTTACACCTGACATCATCATAAACCCACATGCGTATGTTATTTGTATCTACTTCTCTAGCAGTATTTTTGCGTCTTAAGGTTCCCATCGCGAATGACTATTGGGATGCTCATCGAATCAATGGCTGGGAAATCCGCTGCGTCATGTGGTCGTTTCCACGATGGCACGCCATTTGCATTTCAAGAACATCGTAAAGCTGTAGACTTCTTTGGTGCATTTCACTCCTCCGTTTCTTCTAGATCCCACTTCCCAGGTTCCCAGCTTTGTGCGGCTGGCTATGAATATTTTGGATCTGAACCAGTCTCAATAGCTGCGTGGAGATCAAGATCTATTGGAATATATAATTTGGATAGGTTTACTCGGGACTATCTGGTCTATTAATGCGCATGGAGATATTCGTGGGGATTGTATACTACCAACGCTTGCGCCATATGGTATCTGACAAGTCTCAAGTTCGTGGGACCGGTCCTGTACATCCACTCACACAACAACCCGTCAAAGGTCGGAAAAGACATGGTGGAATCCGTCTGGGTGAAATGGAGAGAGACTCATTGCTTGCACACGGCACTTCTTTCCTTCTACATGATAGGCTCGTAATTTGTTCTGACAGTCATCCTGCTCGTGTTTTTGTCGACACGAGGTGTGGAGCAGTGCTCGCTCTTCACCCGCCCACCTCGTCTGGCAAAGGACATATTCTGACTCTTGCATCCATCACCATACCCTACGTTTTCAGGTGATTTGCTGCAGAGCTTAAATTATTCAACTAAGGAATGTAGGTATCTGAAAAATGAATTGGCCGGGATGAACATCTGCATTGGACTTTTCTATGAGAAATGAGTAGTGCTGCTCGGCCGGATTTATACAGCACACGTGGTGCTGAGTCGTGCACCACGGGCGCGGACAAAGGGCCCAGTCGTCTAATCGTCACGAGAAATAAGAAAATTACGTGAGGTGCCTGTTGGTATATCCGAGGTGATCCCTTGTCATTACAACTGGAAAGCCAATGAGCTAGGAGTTGCCTCTACGGCGCTTCTCAAAGCCTCCCTTGCTCCAACAGCGGCTAGCAGCCTTGAAATGAGCCGTGCCCCAGTTTGCGACCGTGTTGGATCGTGGCCTTCAACGGCCGTTTTCGCTGAAACTCGGCGTCAGAGGAGCTCATATGGCCGTTTCGCTACCATGGCCGCAGACAGACAAGTCTGACCGGCAAAAATAGCCTAGACAACCGGATGAGCGTGCCGGGACCCATTTGTCGGGCTAGGGCGAGTTCTAGAGTAAGGCGGTCGTGCAGACATTTCCACGCGCAAACGTGCGGGCCCAGGTGGGAGCAGCCCATGCCTGTCTGTCAAGGCTCCTAGGATTTCATGCAATCATTCCAACGCATTCCGTCGAGTCAGCACCGATGCTGCGTCGAGCTGGTTTCAAACCGGGCCGAATAATATTGAGATTAGCTCACTAGTGCAGTAGGCATCGTCTTTTCGGCGGTCAAAGACACGTGACCACATTCCAAAAGATGCTCGCTTTGCTGCTGGTGCGGCACTAATCGTTAGAAGTCTCGATAGGGAAGTGGGTGTGTTCGAGTGGACTGCTGCTAATGCGCACCTCATGGCAGTGCGTTCCTACTCTCTAATGTTGCCTTATTTGGCCAGTCAAATGTGTCTCAGGCTGCAATAATTCGTACAGGCGAAGGGTCCTCGTCAAAGCTCCGTGATCTATCAGCAGAAATGCTTGCAAACGCTATTAATCGGGGGGGGCACGTAATTCTAATGTTGGAGCCATGCATGGTCTCGTGCGCTGGTGCATTTTGCATGGACCAAGATAGTCTAACAACAGTTCACGATGCATGCGCGGTACTTTGCATTGCGGCAAGAAGAGAAGCCTGGGGTTCATGTCTTGAGCTCAGGTTGGTCGTAGAATGTTTGGGTATCCGCCTTTTTCAGTTGTGCTGTTCCTTGAATGGCCCCGAGGTAAAGCGGACTTACGGTGAAGAGCTGCTAGTTGCAAAGATGTTTGAGTTGGTTTGGCGATTGCGACAACATCGCCACTGCAGTGCTTTTGATAAGCTCTGTGAGCTTGATGGCCACAAGTGCATCTTAACAGCTGCGATCTCCTATCTATATGATGCGCGTGCCACGGACCACCGAGACCTTCGTCACTATCGTGATGGCCCCATTTGTGACTTACGTCCATCAGCCCTTGACTGCTGTCTCCGCATGATGGAGGGTATGGTGTTATTTGATATAAAGCGAAATGACGCAATTGGTCGATCTAGGGTTTCGCGGGTAGCCGATGCCTCTCGTAGCCTCTGCGCCAGCCAGGCTCTGAGTGGAAGTGAACGACTATCTTGCGAGGTACTCCTTGTGACGACAGAAGGTGTCATGGGACATTAAGGCTCCGTCCTAGCAACCCGCCCGGCCACGATTCCCAAAATTTGATACGTGACCGGAGGTTTATCCTGGGTAGGATCCCCCGGGTGACCTAGCTCTTGGATTTTAAATAAATAAGTAAATAAATAAATAAATAATTAATTAAGGCAGGAATATCCTCAAGGAAAGGACATACACCAAGCCTCTAGAGGCCTTCTCCCTGCGCGGCTAGGATACCCAGCCAGCGCCTAAAAAGAGACGTCAAGAAACGGTAGAGCAAATTCTCAATCTGTAGGATCATCATTCGGCCTAGCCCCCTAAGGTTAGTGGCTGTGCTCACATACCAAGACTGCCCGCGCCGAATAATCGCATACCAAGACTTTCCGTTCATATCAATAACTCAATAACTTTCCTCCTGAAAATCAGATGCTATGAAGCTACTGTGCTGTCTCCAACGGTATTGTGAATCCACCTGTGAATGTGTCGGACCAGCAGGACCAGTCGCCCTGCCCTTTGCCATTGTAAGCAGCCACACGAAATATATACTTCGCAGAGGGCTCGAGATTCTCTGCTTCATATTTGTTCCTGTAGCCAATATCCAGCGAGGAGACAATACCATCAGTCTCGCGATCCGTGTTGCTGGCGGCATCATTTCTTTCAGTTTGAAGCATCTCGTGTGTATCTGAGAACGCGACCTCTCTCCGGAGGCGCTTGAGTTCAAGAGCATGGCCAATTATCGGACACCCTTTAGGGTCTGGGGCGATCCATATGAGGTGTACACTTGCAGGGTGTACCTCTGCAACTCTTGGGTGCTGGGGCGCAGCTGGCGGTTGTGCTTTGCAGGTACGTATCCGGAATGATGGTAGCGACCAGTCTGACTGCCCGTGCGCATTAATTGCAGCACATCGAAACTGGTATACCGTGTACGGTTTGAGGGGGGAAATAGTATAGATACAAGCAACTCCGGTTCCACCTGGGTTAGGGGGGAATCTCGTTTTGCTTGCCCATTCTGACTTGACGCCGCCAGGTCGGAGCTCGCGCCGCTGAACGACAATCGTCGAGATTATCTTGCCAGAGTTATGTGGTTTAATACAGCGGAGTGTCACCGCAGTAATGGTGGCTTCGAGGACTGTGGGACGCTCCGGAACCTTGGGGAGAGCTGTAAGTGTTGATGTAGGCTCACTCCAGGGGCTCCAGGTGGATGGTCCTATCTGATTGAAAGCACAGATTTGAAACGAGTACTTTTTCCCTGGTTCGAGACAGTCAAATACAGCCTCTGAGTCCTGTCGAGTATATTCGGAAACATCATTTGTAACATCCTTGCGTCGAATGAGGAAACGCATGATCGCAGACCCATTCTCAAGCGGTGCCACCCATTTAAGCTTGAGCGCGGTCTGAGAGAGCGCTTTGACTACGGGACATCTCGGATTTGCCGGATAATCTGGAGGGGTCTTGGCATTGTATGTTGGCAATGAGAATGGGCCCTCGCCAACAGATGAGATTGCAGATACACGACAACGATAATCAAACCCGGGTTTGAGCTCATCAAATGCGGCGGCCATGAGAATTCCCTTGTTCAATTTAGCAAATCGAAGGTCGTCTCGTCTTTTCTGCTCATTCTGAGGAACACATTTGATAGTGCGGCGCCGACGCCGATTGATGCTGGGGAGTCTAGGATTGCGCTCCTCGGGCAAGAACTTTTCTTCATTGGCCATAGCAGTCGTCTCATGATTAAATTTGACCAGGGCACACTCTGGGACCTCGAAAGTCTTGCCCTTAGTGGCAGGTCCTGATCGCTGCCAGATGTTCACGTCCTCTCGAATCTGGTCTTTCAGGGCAGCCTCGACGTGCTGTGCCAATGCCCGACCCTCCTTCCACGTAATGAATTTTTCAAAGTCAGGCCGAGTGGCAAAGGCGCTACCTTCGCCCGCACATTGGACCCGGAACCGATGGATTGCTGTACCCTCGACTGTAGCAAGAGGCGCATGCCAGCAAAAAACAATTCTACGCGGACGGAACCACGACCGGATGACAACAGGCTGCTCGAGGGGCTCGGGGATGCCAACCTGGGTGACGTGCTGTGCCGATGGTTCTGACCAGTCTCCTTGGCCCATGCGATTAACAGCACAGATGCGGAACTGGTAATTCTGGCCCGGCCTGAGGCCATCAACTTGTTTTTTGAAAGTTGAACCATCAACTGTTGTCTCGTTCTTAAATGACACACGGAGACCGACACGCCATTGTATCTTGTAAGCAACAATATCGTCATTGTAAGCTGGTGGGGCGCGCCAAGCAACATGAGCGGCACGTTGGCCTGCATCTGATACTGCTGGTCGAGCCGGGGGATCCGGTGGCTGTGGTGTGAGGAACCAAGACTTAAGCGTTCTATCAGATGAGCACGAGAGCATGGCTGATGAGTTACGAAAAAGTACACAACGATAGATAACGTCGTCGTGACCAAAGAATCTTCGTAACATTTCGCCGTTCACAGTGTTCCACAGTATGAGGAAGTTATCCATACCAGAAGAAACAAGACGGAGGCCATCCTCAGAAAACGCACATCCCATAACAGCGTCGTCATGACCAACAAGCGTACGTACACATTGGCCTGTTTGGGGCGCCCAGAGACGTACAGTCTTGTCATTTGAACAAGATGCGACCCGTTTTTCATCAAGTGACCATACGACTTGGTTAACCGTGTGGTGATGAGAATGGAAGTCACCATTGCTGGCCCAGAACGTCCGAAGGCAGCCGCCGACAACGCGAGCAAGTGCAGCAAATCTAGTCTCATCCTTTCGGTCTAATAGCTTTGACTTTGGCTTGGCTGTAAGACCCGGAAGGGCTGGGAAAGAATTCCGTCGCCGCAGTAGCGGCTTTTCGTTCTTTGACAATGTCCCTCCTCTAATATCATTATTATGCCTCTGCCCATCTTGGATGACCGTTTGGTGCATCAGGAAAGCAACACCACCGCGGCGTGAAGTAACTGGAGCCATCTTTGCCACGAGCTGAAGTTGACAGAGTCGTTTGTATGCAATTCGGTCCGGAAGGGGGTGGAAAGAGAAACCTGCAGCGAGCACTGCTTTGGCACGGACGTGTCCTGCCGTTCCCAAATCGGAGCCTGCCTTCTCAAAACTAGGAAGAACAACCTGGGCAGCACGACGTCTAGAGGAATCAGCTCTCTGCGCAACGCCACGTAGCTGCGCAAACTTCGAGAGGGCTAGAACCTGGGCTTGGCGGTCCGAATTAGACCGTTGCACTCTACCCAATCTCCCAATTCCGTTGTCATCCTTACCTAGGCTGTCCATGGCCTCAATACCCTTGCGAGCAGCATCGTGCGTTCCAAAGCCCCTGGCGTTGATGGGGTAGAGAAATGGCAACGGCATCTGCAAATGCGGCAAGTTGCCACCGTAACGACCATCACTAATCAATGAATCAGACGCAGCGGCTGGCTTTGGTAGCTCACTTACCTCTACAGGTGGCTCCCACATCGATCGCACCTCTTCAGAGCATTGAAGCCTTCTGTTGCGCCAGTCTTGTCTGCGTGAGACCTCTTTCTTGGCTTGATCAAGGTCCTGAGAAATCGGTCTGGCACTGGTCTTCGATGGAGCTTGCTTGATTGGTGGTGGCAACTCCAGGGGCACGCCATGGAGCAGCACGCCCATACTTTTACCTGGCGACAAGTCCTTAGCATCCTTGAGAATTGAAACTCCATTAGCCATCCACCTATCCACCTATAGTCCATTGTTTGCGAGTCAAACACGATATTACTGAGTGGAGTAGAACAGAAGGCACTTACCTGCTCCATGACAGTAGCTTTGCCTTTGTAAACTGCCGTGTTGGCACCACGCTTCAGGCCTTCACGAATCTTAAGCCGACTCACCGGACTGACCATATTTGATGCCTCAGCAGTATCGCGATTGCGAATAAGCTCAATGAAGAGCTGGTGGAGGATTGAAGCTGTGAAGTTGAAGATGGTAGCATGGCCTCCTAGCGTTGTTGCCTGTTGGGAGAGGTCAGAGAGAACGCAACCCTTCCTCGGCGGCTCAACCTCCTTAAGTGTATATGACAGTGCAATTCGATTGATTTCGTTATTGCTCTCGGCAGCAGCTGCGACGTTTGCCCGCATGATGAGCGTCCCAGAACCACAGGAGGGCGCTTGCCAGGATAAAATGATCTCAGACTTAGCGTCAAAGCGCCTTGTATGTATGGCTGCCCTATCGCATGAGTGGCGAATTCCTAATGGCAAGCTGCATGAAAATTGACCGCTGCGCCGACCGCTGTTTTCGATAAATGTGTCATGAATCGAACTCTTTATGTATGAGCCGACAAAAAACTCAGCTATAGCATTGACACCTCGCAAAATTATTTGCAGAGTCACCCCACCATAGTATTGTTCCACTTGTGCTGATCGCCCAAATCGATCAACCGACGCAACGCTCAAGGTAAATCCACCAGACTCTTTGACATCAGGGGCCGTCTGTATGGAGCACTCTCGAAGTCGAGGTTCTGCATCACACTGCTTCCGGCTCTCCTCTTTCTCACGCTGGCGACGTTCGTGCTCGCTTTCTTCGTCTTCGCCGTCGGTCAGCAGATCCCAAGGATCCTGGCGCTTTTCACTAAAATGGTCTGACAGTCGATCTTTCTGGGGGGGCTCAAGAAGCGCTCTGGGCGGATCAGTGACAAGGGTGATTCGGGAAATGAGACCCTCAAGCGTCCATTGGATACGCACGGTGATTGGCTTCACGCTTCTGGTTGCAGGCACATCTGCGTCCCACAGCTTGACGGCACGTTCACCATAGTCAGAAGAACTCGCAATATAACGTCCAGATGGAGCGTAGGAAATGGATACGACAGCAGACTCATGACCATAAAAAATATAGTTCAGGTGGCCCTCAAGGGCATCAAAGAGGCGAACGGTGCAGTCGGCAGATGCAGAGCAAATTTGACGCCCGTCGGGCGAAAAGCGTGTTGCATAGACCACATCGGTGTGCCCCCGTATCTCCTTACGGAGTCCGCCGGTTCGCGCATCCCAAATGCGCAAAGTTTTATCAGTTGAACAGGAAACGGCGAGACCAAGTCCACCGCGGTTGTTTATAGAGAACCCTGGCGACAGATCGCAGTCGCGTACAGCCTTGCCATGGCCCTCAAAGGTACGGACACATGTGCCACTAGTGAAATCCCAGAGCTTAAGGGTTGTGTCCGCCGACGCAGAGAGGAAGCAGTCTAGTGACTCGGACATTTTGAAAGCATAGACCTGGCCCTTGTGTCCGTGGTAGTAGCGGAACAACGCTGGTGAGTCCCGCCATCGCGAAAACTCCTTCAAGACGCCATTGTGGTATGTGAAACCCTCCTCCTTCAGTCGAACTTCATCCTTGAGACGTCGAAGCCGTGTTTCCTTAGCTTGACGTTGTGTGTCCAAATGTCGTTTGATCAATCGCATTCGGTTGCGCAAAGGTAGTTCATATGCATTCCAAGAAAGTTGCTCTTCACTCTCCATCAAGTCACGCTCGGTTGCTTGGGTGAGCCGTTCCTGTAGGATTGAGTCATTTTTCATTTCTTCCATCTTCCTTCGTTGCACCCCTTCGACGTACTCCTGGTAAAAATTGAAGCGCGATTTCTTCAGAATCGACTCAACCTCAGGCTCATCATCATGCGGTGGCGCTGAGCGAAACGTAGCTTTGAGCTGACCCAACATTGACTTCACTTGGCTTCTCTAATTTCCATCACTTGGCTTCTCTGGTTTTTTATCTTTGTTTGTCCCATTATTCCGGCATTTGTCCGATACGACGTGATATTCTCACCAACTCTGAGCCTCCCACTCCAGCCCTGGTGTCATAAACTATCAGCTGCCGGCCTTGTATCACTCGCGCGTTAACGTACCTGGTACCAGCGGCGTCAGCGGCTCGAGTCTTAGCGCCGCATAACCAAATGATAATACCAACAGCGCCGTGACGACAGCAAGATTAATCCCGGAGATTTCACTGCTCGAAATTCCCATATATTTCAATAAAGATGGCAGATACGTACAGCAGCGTCACGGTCACGGTCACGGTCGGCGTGCACTGGCAGGCACCTTGACTGCCAGTGGCACTGGCAGCATTGACAGTGTACCACTGGCATTGTCCGGGAATCAATCAGCTGCCGAATCAGCCGCTGAATCCAATTCTGCGACTGGACAGACTACTAGGAACAAATCAAACTCAAGTTCCCCACTTCAAGTTGAACTTGAACTCAGGCTTACATCGGAAATCAAAATTTTGTGCTTTAGCCTGAGCGCGTCAATTGTTTAAGTGCTTACCGTTACCCTTCAAGTTATTTGTAGTATAAAAAAGGGTGAGTGCGATTTAATACCGTCACGGTAGGTACCCCCTATCCCCTACCCTATCCTTATACCCTTCCGAGTCCAATCTGTTTTCACATACACCCGGGCCGTTCACTAGATATCACCCTGCACCCACACCGGAAATTCCAATAGGTACGACAACGACTGGGGAGCGTTAGGAAAAAATTAGGGCGTAATTACGCGTCCATTTATACTGTCTTTCGGAGCGATGCGGTTTGGGGCGGGTTTTATCTCGGACCATCGCACCGCGTCGCTGCTGATTTCTCTGCGTGAGGCTGCCCGCAAGGTACCAAACTGCGCACAGCCCATTATTTTAGCACACGGAACCTACGCCTCAGCAAAAGTTTCCCGCCATTCGGTCGCCGCGTGACTGTACGGCGTTTTGCGCAAAAAACGCATCAACGGTGCAAAAGCGGCGACCCCCCCCTAAAAATCGAAGTCTCCACGGAACATTAAGTGTCGCAGGGTAATTCAGCACGAATTTACCTTAGGGAGGATCGCTCGGAATCTCACTGTAAAAAAATTCCGGGTGTGGGCCCAGTGTAAACTAGATAGTGTATCATTCTTAAGGCCCAGGGTGGCACTCGGGCGGACTTTCTCAGCCGCTGTAATTCCGAGGGTTCGTACTACCCTTCGAATTTGCGTCATTCGCAGAGACTGCAAGTGAAGTCAAGCCGGACTCTCGGAACCCCCCTCACTCACATGCACCTACCTTAGACTGCAACAGAAAGTCCTGTTGTGTTGCCGGACCAGAGGAAAATCTTTGATCACGCCCCGGCGCCCGACCATGGCCTAACCATCGCCGTTGTGCCTTGAAAATTGCACCAGCGAACTAAGATGCGCCGTCCTGCTAGTAGCCGAGTCCCTACTTGCCAGTTCTTACACTGGCACTACACCTTTGTAACGCCATCCTCACATCACCGGATTAGTTTTCTGCGCTATCTGATTGTTGATCCTCGAGGTCATAAAGGGTAAGGAAGCTCGGATCTGCGAGGACGCAGGCAACGCCCCGGCATCCAGAAACACAAAAATGGCACGAGCGTGGCCTGAAAAGACTAAACTTTCTAATATCATTTGATTGCAAGCATCTGATTGGAGCTGAATGGTGAAGGGCATAGGACCAGTTTGCAACATTTTTTACCATACACAGTGCCTTTGACTGAAAACTGCTTTGTTGTGCGCCATACTGGTCAAGCATAGAGTTTCCGTCAATGAGCCAAATCTCATCCACATGTTCACGCCGTCTTGCGAGCACTGCAATTCGATGAGCGTTCTTGGAAAAATTCCCCTGCTCACTAGCATAGAATTGCGCCTGCACAATACTTGTGTCGTTGGAAGTTCTAAGGCCAAGCCAAAATCGGATGCTATCGTGATGCTTCGATTTCAGTAACCATAGTGTTCGGGAATTTGCCTGAATTAGTGCAGACACGCCCTCTAGACTATCGTGGTCAGCCGCTGTCGCCATTGACTTGTCACAAATATCAGGAATGTGGGCAGTAAAGCTGCATCGACGTTGGTGGCGTCCATCATTGAGCACTTCTGTTGGGAACTCGGTGGATGAAATAGCTCTCACCGTTGTTGCTAGACGGGACCGTGTCTCTTCAAAGACCTTATCCATAGCCACACCAACCTGCAATATAAAATAACAATATACATAGTAAAAATGGATCTTCACACTCTGGAAGCTCACAGCCCCGAGCCACTTGTGGATGACAACAGAGCTGTCATCATCGCTCACATCCACAGCATGGGAACTAGTCGAATGCAAAGGAAGTGTTCCGGAGGGCGGTGAATCTACACCAGACAAATTCGCCTCTTCCAACCTTTCTGTTTCAAGGACGGCTCGAATTGCAGTAGCAACGTCTTTTGGGTCGGAATAGTCAGGTGATCTGCAAATAGTGTCCCCAGATTCCCCTACTTGTTTTGTTACAGAGTTATTAAGAGAATCTTTTAGACTGCATCCCAGGAGCTCTTCTGTTTTCGACAATATGCCGAGATCATCCACAGGTCTGGTTTCAAGAAGAGTTGCCATATCTTGTTGATCCTGGAATTTCAGTTGTAGCTTGACAATGTCAGCCCTCTCATTTGCGTGAAAGGTCTTCTTCATGGTTGTACCCATCGTGTGAATAATCTTGAACCATCGGAACAGCCCAGAAAGGGCCAAGTGCGCCCTCCGAATGCTAGAGACAACATCCTGAGTAGCGAGCACCAAGCCCTCGGCGGTTGACAGCAACTTTCGACACAACCCCAAGTTAAGGCCGACTTGATTGGGTTCGAACCCAGCATAACCAAGGCGACAAGAGGCGACGAGTTCTCCAGCGTAGTGACACAATAGTCGCGATGAGGCCAGTAGTCTGTTGCTCAAAATGGATTCCACTGAATTTGCAGCTGTCTCCACAGCATTGTGCATCCGACTGAGTGATGGCTCTACTAAAATGTCTTCAAGAAAGTGTGCAGTCGCTGATCCAGCCACACCACGCCTGACCTAAAATAAACATGCTGAAGGGCGCATAGCTAGTAACTTTTTACCAAGGCAAGAAATTCGGCTCTTGCTGATGGACATGGCCCTGTTTTACCTGCAGACCATTGTCTGAGATCGCTAGTATACAGAGCAAGCTTGCGGTCCAGAGGTAAGAGAGCATCGTCCCATGCCTTCGAGGCTGTTTCACGAGCCTTTTCTGCTGTTTGGAGAAGCACACAAGCCTTCAAATAAGTTTCAATCAATGGCAAAACCTGGTTTAAAGAATGATTTGGCTATGCCATAAACGAATACCTCAGTCTGATCTGTGGCGAGGAATCCCAACTCATAAGATTCAAGCTTTGGGCCATCCACAGTCTGCACCCACATATAGAGGGTTCGAAGGTCCCCCGATGTGCAGCAAGTAACAGCAACAGCGGCAGGGCCGGATAATTGCATTCGCACTATAGGGAAAAGCCCATTTATAGATAAAATGATAGCCCCCGCATCATCGCCAGTGACAAGTAGAGTGAGTGGAATTGGGCCATCTGACTCGCAGTCGCGGGCGCTGAAGTATGGGTGCCTTGCTGCAGTTAGGTGCTGTTCGACGCGGCCTCGATAGCCCGCCTATTGGAATGCCACAAGTCAATTGATATGTACAGTAAGTGACACAGACGCCAACAGGAACACCTGTGCCTTTTGCAGTGACTTGTCGCGCCCAAAACATGAGCGAGATGCAACTGTTGTGAACCATGTGGTCACTGTAGCATGTGCGGGATACTAACGCCCCCGCCTCTACATCAAGGATGGACAGCCCGCCCCGGCGATGTCCCAATGCCAGCTGCCGACCATCAGGAGACCAGCACAAAGCACTGATTGCTCCTGCAGCAACAGCATCCGTGGGTGCTAAAAGGCACTGCCAGGATGTTGTGCGGTTGACCATTAAGGTACCGTCCAGTGTAAGGAGCGCAAGAATGTCCATTTGGGGAGAGAGGCATACCTCACTCACGGTGACGATACAGTCAACCAAGACTGCCATCTTTTTATGACGCCTCAATTGAGGAGCTGCGGACTCGTCGCAAGATCAGTCTAAAGCACAGTCCTCATCAAGTCCTGGCCGGACTTGTAGTGCAGAACCCTAAAAAAGAATGCATAAAAAGACACATGTTGCTTTCGGGATTCACGCGCAGAAATGTCTTAACTGTGAAATTCGCACATGTCGCTAACAATTCGCTCGTCGCGGGCTCGTCGCACCCCGCGACACTTCGATAGATCGCGAGCTCCGGCCCGCTTCGCAGCTTGAAGTCACGGTGCCAGCGGGCTCGTGGTCTAGCGCGACGATCTCAGGCTACCAATAGCCGCCCGGGTGCGGGGTAAGAGCCGGAGTGCTTATCCGGACTCGGAGGGACGTGAACTTGACTGGGAAGCGTTTGCCAGTGGCCGGATAAGTTACGGTGTGTTGCACTGGCAATCATCATGATGTACGCCCAAACTTGTACGCCTGGGTCAATGCACAATGATCATGGTGATGCCGCAACCGTGACGGGCCGCCGGGCTAAGTATGATCGATCTAGCCCATGGCAGCAGAGGTGGCTGGAAATTATTTTGCACCGTCCTGCGTACCGTCGACATGCTCCGTTTATCTCTTAGGTCACGCCGCCGTGGATATAAATCAAAGGATATAATTGCAGACTCGATAACGCGTAATGAAGAGAGCCAAAAAAAAATCCACTCAGAGACGGTTGCAATCGAACGGCCATATTGCCCCACAGAGCGGCCATATTGCTACACAAGAAGACGATGACATGTACCAGGAACCGCACCGTGTCATCAAGATTCCGGTAAACCAGCTCAAGCTATCAGAATTGGATTTGAAGGAAGAACACACACGTGTCCTGACGGCAAACGACCCCAACGTCGCCAATAACATAACTAAGTTTAATTACCACAGCCATTGCTACAAGATTGACCCGCCGGGAGGTCAGGATAATCTGGCTATTCATTTGAACTTTGAGGGATCTACATTACGCAAAGAAGGTGCCGAAGCAAGAGAGCAAGCAACATACTACTTGAAATACAAAGAAGATCTGGCCGAGGCAAAAAAAATGATTGTGGAAGAACATGGGAAAGCTGAAGATGAAAACGACCCCTTTGAGAATCGCAAAAACCAGTTCAATTACTCCGAGCGAGCAGCGCAAACTTTTAACAATCCTTTGCGCGAGCGCTGTGTTTCTACAAAGCCGCCGAAAGTCATCAACTTTTCGGGTTGTGTTACCCAGTGGGAAATCTATGATCGGTACATGGGCGACTACGTGATGCAAGTGGCAGAACAGGAACTATTAAAGGGCCAAGAAAAAAGAGGGGGTGGGTCCGGTTCAAACATTAGCGATGCCTCCCAGAATACGGGTGCCACCAAGAGTGATGACATGGTACACTCTCAAAGGATGGGCAATGCGCTCAAAAAAATTGAGCGGATGTTAAATCAGAATGTGGACGATGAGATATTCCAAGATTTCAAATACTGGGATGACACCTCAGACGCATTTCGCGATGGTGAAGGATCATTGTTGCCTCTGTGGCGCTTCCACACTGAGCGATCAAAACGCAAGCAGGTCACTGCTTTGGCTTGGAATCCAAAGTATCCTGACTTGTTTTCAGTTGGCTATGGATCTTACGACTTCATGCGCCAGGGTGGTGGGATGATATGCTGCTTTTCCTTGAAGAACACGAGCTATCCGGAGTATACATTCACCACGGAAAGCGGAGTGATGTGCTTGAATTTTCATTCTGAGCATTGTTCTTTGTTAGCCGTGGGCTGTTATGACGGAATAGTGATGGTCTATGACGTCAGAAATAGGGGAAATAGACCCATTTACTCGTCTTCAATTAGAACAGGTAAGCACACTGATCCAGTATGGCAGGTTCAGTGGCAGATCGAAGATATTGCGAAAGAGCTAAGCTTTTTCTCCATTTCTTCCGATGGTAGAGTTGCAAACTGGACAATGTCAAAGAACGAACTGAAGATGGAGCCAGTCATGCAACTTAAGGTCGCAAACGCGTCAAACGATGACCCGGAGGATACTCTGCTGCCTGGTTTGGCAGGCGGATGCTGCTTTGATTTTAATGGAGTCTCAGAACATTTATTTATCGTCGGGACCGAGGAAGGAAAAATTCACAAGTGCTCCAAAGCGTACTCCGGACAGTATCTCGAGACCTATCTTGGACATCACATGGCTGTTTATTCCATTCGCTGGAATCCCTTTCACGAAAGGATTTTTATTTCATGTTCGGCGGATTGGACTGTGAAACTATGGGATCACAATATTTCCACTGCAGTCATGTCATTTGACTTGGGAAATGCTGTTGGTGATGTCGCGTGGTCCCCTTATTCAGCAAGCGTATTTGCAGCTGTCACTTCGGACGGAAAGGTGCACGTATTTGATCTGGCCGAAAACAAACACGAGCCCCTGTGTGAACAGAAAGTAGTTAAGCGCGCAAAACTCACGCATATAACATTCAATCAGCAAGATCCTATCATAATAGTGGGTGATGATAGAGGTGGGTGCAATTCTCTAAAACTCTCACCAAATTTAAGATTGAACCATGGGCATGTAAATGTGCAGCAACAAGCAGAAGTTTTGGAGAGTCTACTTGCCTCGGCTAGTATAAAGCCCATTGAATGAAGAGAGTCGCCTCCCTTTTTGCGACGCTTTAGATACTTTAGGACCGACACCTATGTTCAAGCTGAAAATGCCCAGTAGAGAATGCACGTATCGGAGACCAGTGAGAATGCACGTACTGCTTGATCTTCGACCCCCACCGACAGCGGCGCCACGATCTCTTCGGGCCGCGATCTCTAGGTAGATCGGAAATAATGGATGGAATCGACCTTCGCTTCGCTCGGCACACCCTTATCTGTTTCAGAATTGTGCCAGTCATAAGAAGGCCGTTTCGGAGGCACCCGGCTTTGCCACTGCCAGCGCCAGTAGCACTCAGGCTACCCCGGGCCAACCCCTGCTTGTCTTACCTCTTGTAGGCTAGATAAGGACGCTCATTTTACCCCGGGCCCCTTTTTGCACAGTGACCCGTCTAAGTAGCTCTAAGTAGCTGTCTAAGTGACTCCGAGTCCGACCCGCCGGTGACTCGGACCTGCTACTACAGTGCTACTCTCAGGCTACTAGTAGTAGTAGTACTTGGACTTAGTAGGTACTAGACGGCTACTACTCAGCGACTTTTGCTGAGGCAAGTACTAGAACTTAAACCCCCAAGTTAGAGATCAAGTCAGGCTCTGCGATAAACAGGGCGAATACCCCCCCCCTATCCTATACCCTTCCTATACACCCCCATCACCCTTCAACACGCAACGCGTAATAAACACAGTCAAACCAAAACTACTTAGTGTATTTTAAGGTGGCTCCGCGGCAGATTATTTCAGTTCTGTTAATCGGGTTTGTCCGCGGTGTTCGCATTTCCGCCTTTACTAGTAGGCGCCGCATGCGCCGCGACGGCGGCCCCATTCATGGATGTAGCGGGTGCGATCGATGGCCCGCTGCAGCACCTTCCAGCACGTAGAGTATAGTAAAAGAGCCCAAGAAGCCAAGACTTCGCCCTCGGGCTAAACTTACCTTGGTGTCGGCTCGGCTTTCCTGGGACGCTCCTTGGCTAAGCACTAGGTACTGTCATGTAAAAGCAGAGTCAATGGAGTTTATCATCTGACAGCCAGTCAGAGGGCAGTCAAGATTCAGAGGCAAGCTACGCCGGTGGCATTTTGACCCTTTTGCACAACCGTGTGCTTCCAACTGGGCACTAGAAGATTGATTTACAAAACCACTAGCATAATAATTAAAAGGTCTCATCAGAACAGGGCACCCAGAGAGCACACAGCGTGTGCCAGCACAGAGGCGTATCTGAAGTGAGACCAGAGTTTGCGTTTTACGACATAGGCTTTTTGCGGTGTTTGCCGATGCCGCCATACAAGTCCGGGTAGATATTATATGCTGATCGGATTCCTTAAGAGACCCTTCTATTTCAGTTTTAAAGGTATCGATGACAATAAAGTCGGGGAAAACGAACAACATGTCTTCTATTGAAAGAAACCGAGACTCCTTGAACGCACGACCAGACTCTGAAATTGCTAACCTGAGTATGTGATGGTGGAACGCAGCAACTGCGACGTACGCTGTGACTAGCGATCGGTCATTGATGATGTGTCTTACGACCCGCAACCAAAGGCGCCTATTATCTTTATGAAATGAGATATATTACAAGTAAGCTACGACCACTTACTTCCTTAGAGCCTGTGGGACCTCGAATAAATTGGCTAGGTCCTTAGCCAAAGTGATGTCGAATTCAAGTGCCAGATCAACTGCGTCTTCATACAAACCCAGCTTTAGGAAAAGAGAAGCACCGAAGACAAGTAATGATTTGGAAGTAAATGCACGCAAAGCAGACTGAAGGTCATAAAGGCGCATTAAGCAGGTATCGAGGTAGTTACACGCAGCAGCAACATCATGGATTTTGGTACAGAGCAGAATAACAAAATGGGCGAACGCAGAATCGCTACGGACCGGTGTGTAATTCATTTGTTTCAAGACATCTGGTTGGCTTGCAGAATGTGAAGTGTACAATTGAATGTCGCTTCGCAAAAAACTGGTGAATACCCTTGATACCTCCAAATTAAAATCACCTTCCGCAGCCATGCATGGCATCATTGAACTGTCGAGCAGAGAAGTTGAAGTTTCAAACAATAAATCCTCAACTTGTAAGTTAAACGAGTCATAAATAGTTCTCCAACCTACGCAGGATTTGTCCTTTCTCAAAAAAAAAATTAGCAACACCACTATCAATACTATGTTTATCAATGAGATGCAAAATGACGTTTTCAAATGCTTTCACCGCCCCAGCAATGCTAGCTGCTCCGTCACGATTGTGACTGGAAACTAGCTGGAATGCTGTTCTGATATGCAGCATATTTATATGCCCGAGAAGGAACGATTGAATATTGCCTTTCAAATCTGGATAATCAGCGTTTTTCGCCAGGAGCAATTCCAGTAGCCAAAAGCACAGAATCACCCATTGCACTGTGCCACCATCCTGCGTCGCCAATGCTTCCCTCAGGTGTGCGACAAGCCCAACTGCATTGCCAGCGGCAAAATGTCTCAAACTTACCTACGACAGACCCTCTAACATTTAAGTAGCTGACATACTCTGGCGCAACATCCTCCCAGGAACTGCGCCCTTTCATGGGTTCATCGCGTTTTCATGAAGTTGCGCCCTGGCTAGAAGGCCGGGCGGGGTCCGAGCTAGAGGGACTAGCACAATGATCGGCCCGAGGTCTTGCGCGATGGCGTCGGCATCAAAAGCCGGCCACTTTCGGTGCGCATAGCAAATGTACACGACTCGGAGCTACGGGTTGCAAAAGAAACGGGCTGCTAAGGCGAGGTAAGGTGCGAACGGACCATATGGCCTCTCCCACGTTGCGCCACCAGGAGCTCCTAGAAGTAGCTCAATTGTGCACTGATGATGCACTTACTGCACCGGGCCGGGCCAAACTGGCAAACTTGAAGCTAATATCACTCAGGCTGAACGTAGGGGGGGAAGTGTGACCGGCGTGACAGCCATCGGCGTGACCGTGACTGGCGGCACAGCCGCGGCAGCTGATAAGAGAAGGAACCTTCCCCGGCCTCCCTTCAACTTGAACTTGAAGTTCCTCCGAGTCAGGCTACTATATGACTCGGATTCTAGTCACACTGGCAGTCAAGGTGTCACTTGCACTTGCCTCTAGTGACTAAGTTACATGTCCATTGGCATGTATAACACTACAGCGTACCGTACCGTAAACGGCACCTTGGTATATACTATCTCGATGCATGTCGGCTACGTACGGTACCGTAGGTACCTACGGTACCTACGGTACGGTAGGTTGAGAGTTGCATACCTACGGTTTATCGAAAACCAGCACCAATGCCGGAATCACTTGTGTGTCATTTGAAACTTGTCGTGTGATCATGCCATTCGAATCTAGGCATCAAAAAGTGACTTCTCAGCTTTCTTTGTCGTGGTAAATGGGCAACTGGAATCAGGTGAATTTCCTTATGATGACCTTTATGTGCGATATGGATTCTCATTCGGCCCGGATTGGACAGTCGTCGATGGTATCGAAAACGGCTTGTCGCAGATTGCGCGGAAGGCTCCAGGCTGTGATAATTCTGTTGTGTGGAACTTTCCTGTGGATATATCTTTTAAAAGCACAAACGCCCATGGTTGGCCACGCATGAGTGTATCAATCTATGGCGTTGACAGCCTTGGGCGAGACGTCGTGCGCGGCTATGGCAGCGTGCTCCTTCCACCGTCCATGTCCAGAGCTCCTTATGTAACCTTGGGATGTTCCGTACCGCCTATAATGCCATAGGTTTGCAGGAGACTATGAAAGATATATCCACACCTATATTCCCGTGCCGTCCTCACTCTGGCAACGCCTTGTCTCGTGGCTCACAGGAACGTATGCTGAGTTCTACGACTCAAAACTAGTCGCTCAGAGTGACAATCGTGAAGTTACGCGTGTAGAATCAACCGGTGTCGTCAAGGTGAAATTTTCTGTGCTTACTAGAGGAATGGCCGCCCTTGGTTACTCTCTTGCCCCGGGTGCTTCTATGTAACCAAGCATACGATGCACGGACTCGCAACCATTCTCAAGGAGCAGCTCTTCAGGGCGGAACAGACGCGTTCTTCTGCCAATGACGGTCTTGGGGGGTATTCTTTTGAGGGAACAGTCCCTCTTCTAGGTTGCAAATCATGATCACCCGTCATTTGCCCATGAATCACCCCCGGGTCCAGGCCCCCGGTCACCGTGACCTAGAAAGATTTCGGGCGAATCACCTTTTAAATCATCTGGCCCGGCGGGTAAAGGAGTACAGTATTGGTCGACTCGGGTTTTCTAGTAAACAGCGTACTAAATATGCTACTAGTAGTGCGCCTTCCATCCCTAGTCACTGAGTCTGAGATTCGAGTTCCTAGCCACTTGTGCGGGGGCGATTTTGGCTGTGCCAGTGGGGTCCAAAAAGGGACCCTTTTGTACGCCCGACCGGGCTGGGGGGGCCTAACATGTGGGCATTTAGCTTAACTCGCGGGTTTCGGGGGTGAAAAACAAAACTCGCTTCTATGCTGGTAATTTGGTCTCCCAGGGGCCCCGGGCCTTGAGTACCTATGGCGTGCGGAGGATGCGTAGGCTCGGCCGGGTACCCGATGCGCTGAGCGGCGGCACGAAACGCCACTGACTCGGACACGACTTTCGCTGGCCACTACACTTCCCAAACCTAATCATTTCGCTCGCCCGTTTCGGTCAGGTCCCAGAGGGGCAACTAGCCTCCCCTGGCTCAATTTACCCGCGCACCAGACGTCTAATTATAGAGATACTGCAAATTTGGGGTTGGGTGTCCGCCGCGGCATGCCTGGGGACGTGTAATAGAAATACACTGTCCAATTTTCAACCGGGACGCGTTTCCAAGCGCACCGTTTACTTTTATTACCTACCTAGGCTACCGTGACTCACTGGCACTGTCCCTAGGGTACTCCGGTTCCCCTTAATAGGGGGAAGTCGCCTCCCACAGGTTGGGGGCAGGGCCCGGGCGGACCACCCCCGGCGCACGATCCCACCCCACCCCTGCCAGGGATCCATGGACGAAATCCCGATTTAAAAAATTTCCACTAGCCTGAGCCCCCGGGCCACTGGCACCCGCCCCCTTGTGCCAGGCGTCGCACTCATGATCTGTGTTGGGCTACCCATCGGGCCTGACGGCCGTCACGGTGTTTGCGTATCCTTCGACACGACGGATACTCAGAGGGGTCCCGGGAACGATGTACTGCCAGCAAGCGCCAGGCTTTGTTTTAGTCCCCTGGATCGGAAAGTCTAGTGTCACTCTAGCCTGAGGGCCATGTGTTCAGTAGGCAGCACCAAAGCGTCGCCTCAGCCACGCCGCGGCCCGGGGTCTATGGCCTAGTAAGCGCTCGTGATACGGTGCAGCCTACGAAACTAAGATGTCCTGCCAGCTTTGGGGGAGAGACCAAAAAATAGGTATAACTTGAACAAACGAACCTTTAGAACTAACCAAGCTACTAGTAGCCTGATTGTGTGGGCGGCCCGTTTAGAAAAAAAAATAGCGATTTGTGTGGCGCGTGGGCGGCCCGTTTCTGCCCTTGGCGGAATTCGGACGTCAGTCTGCTCACGAAGTAGCGGGCACACGAGAAATTGCCTGTCGACTAGACTACACAATTGTGGGCGTAGATAGGTTAAGTTTGTGCTGCCTCCTGTCAGACTCGACAGATAAAAGCTTGGGGACAGCATGACGCACTTGCCGTACTACGCCATTGCAATAGCTAGCAACGTGACGATGAACAGGTTCGTCAAAAAGCCTGGAAACAGTGGCCTCAAATTCACCATCATGGCAGCGTGCGAGGTTTAGTGCAGTCTTGGCAAAATTGATGTAGTGACAGAGGACAAGTTTCTCAGATTTGACATGAATGCACGCGTGGCGCTCGTTGGAGAAGGGAGAAAGGGCATTACTGGAGATTGCAGACTTATCAGCTGCGAGGGAACGTGGATACGCTTCAAGCATTGACTTGCAAGTATGCTTGAGGAGCGATAATGCAGCACATTCATTCCTGAATGAAACAGGAACATGGATATCAGATGCTGTGCGATACGTGCCATAGGGATTTTGGCTGAGAATACGGTCAAGCTCAACTTCATCAGCTGCCACAACACGGAGGAGCGAAAGGCATGCGCGAAAATTTTCATTATCACTTGCACATAAACGGATTCGCTTGACACCCACGGCACCGTCACGAATCCAGATGAGCCGTTTGCGCGCAGTGAGTGGATCCTCTGGTGCCAGACGGACAAGAAGCGCAACTTCATTCGGACAATAGCCGTCAGATTCGTAATTATCTTCGACGGCGAAGCCATAATTGAGTAGAAACCGGTGATTGCACTTCTGGCCATAGGAGTCATAGATCTGCCCCCCAGAAGGAATCAACTGGAGTGCTGTTATGGTAAAAGCACCTCGTGTGTTGTCAAAGGTCCACTTAGTCTCGCGCGGCCGAAAGTGGTTGAGCATGTCAGCGTAAGGAACCATTGCTGATGTGCGAACTCCGTTGATGACGATGCCAAAATTGCGTGAGCAAACACACATACGTGCCCAGGAAAATTCGTCCAGAGTGCAGATTCTCTTAAAGGCAGGCCAGGCGTCAACTATGGCCTTAAAATCGTTCTGTATGGCACACTTACGTTCCTCTATCTGCACAAGCAAATACGAACCCTCAAGCCAGGTGAGCTCATTTGGTTTCCAAAATATAGGCATATTAGACAGACTCCCGGGGAGAACATCATAGTACGGTCGGAAGAAGCTGTCCGAGTTGCAGCGATCGAGAAGGAGAAAGAGCATCAAAAAAATGTGCTTGGGTGCGTCTAGCTCAAGTCCAGCCTCGAGAACAGCCCTACCGACATCGGTCGCTTTGCCCATCTCTACAGTTATAAGACATTTCAAGGGAACTTCAATAATGATTTCCTCTGCTTTGAGGTCGCGCGCCGCATGAACTCCACGTACATCGTTCTCGTAGCAACGTAGCAACGCTCGGTCAACGAATTTAGCGCCATTCTCACTGAGCCACTTAACGAATACTTCCTCTTTCCCAGCCGACGACACTATGCCAGAGTGCCCCTGGAATTTGTCTCGGTCTGGTCTATTTGCACTAACGTTCACGTCTCGGTCTTGCATTCGAACGACGTAGAAACCCGCGAGCTCTGGAGGAGCGGGCTCAATCGCCAGTGATTTATCTTAGCTTTGTCTTAGACTCCACAGCCTATGTGCTCATCAGGTTGCTCCAAACAGCGCCTCCAAAAACGGCCAAAAAAAACCGTACAGCATGCTTATTCCTTGTTGTCCCCTTGAACATTGCAACATCATCGATCGAACAATTCGACTGCTTCGTCGATATGCGACAGTCGCTTCTTAGCTTAGTGCTGTGCATTTACTTAAAAGACGAACGGGCAATTGCGGGCCAGGTTTGGGCATCGACAGAATTGCCGCATGCGCAGATTAGGACAGGCGACAGCAATCCACGACTTGAGGAGCAAACGTGGCAAGCGCGGCAGATTGAACTTGGATGTGGCCGCGATATCACACTTGATTGGGCGGAGCTGCGTCGTCGCGTATCAATGACAGATGCGCGCCTTCTGCTTCGTACGACGGCTCTAGACCTGGCGATCCGTGAGAAGTTCGTGGTTTTCGACCTTGGCGTTCTTAGAGGTTATGTTGATCGTGATCGCTGTGTTCTCCTATTACCCACGCTTGCTGATGCGCAACTTAGTATGACAGTGCCGGAGGGACAGAAGATTCCTGCATGTCGACTGTTCTTGTCGCGGGAGCACATTACGCGCGTTGAAGCTAATATCGTCGAAGCCCTATCTCAACCCGGTGGTCGACGCCTGAGTTTCACCATGGTCGTGGTGGAATGCATCCTTGAGGAAGTGGGGACCCCACCCCCCTCCCCACCTTATGTTGCACCTTATTGTTGCCTTTTTAGGCGTATCGGCATGCTCTCAAAGAGTTCTCACGACTTGAGCAGACTATTGGCTCTGAGCTTGAAGCACTCTGTGACTTTGGAAACTCGGAGACGACGCGGGCGGGCACGCTCTGTCGACTTTTGCCATTGGAGACAAAGCTCCAGGAGGAAGCAGTACGTGGGAGACGTGTCTACGCGCTGATCGGCGATGCATTGGAATCAGATGTTGAAGGTATTCGCACGAATCATGTTCTACTTGCGAGTAGCACGGTGCCTTACGAGCGCTCTGACGAAGTCAACGAAGTTCCAACAATGATTGATGAGTTCGAGAGGTATACTAACAAAGAAGTCGTGGCATCAGTCTTTGAAAATTACCTCTGTCGTTGGGAGGAAGTTAATGATGGCATTGAGAAACTCGTTGGGGCAATCGATTCCACACGAAAACTCATAGAGCTCACTCTTGATAATGAACGTAATCGCATAGAGCGCATGGAGCTCTATCTGTCCATGGGAGGACTCAGTTTTGCAATGATGTCAGCGGTCGGCGGTTTTTTTGGCATGAATCTTCTTTCAGGCCTTGAGGACCATCCAAAAAAGTTCTGGATAGTAACCTATGTCACCCTTATAACCTCGGCGTCTCTCTGGTATGTTACATGGCAACGCTTCCACTTGGGACGCCAGATCCAACACCAACAAGTTTCTGGCTTTGTTGGCACCCTGCGTCGTGCGGTTGTTCCCCAGTTGCCCCCGGGCTTCTTCTAGGCAAGACTATTAGGTATTCAGCTTACCTAGAGTGCCTGACGTGATAACACAGGGGGATTTGGTAGCTATGGACAACGTAAGACAGGCAAACAGTTTCTCAGCCTTATGTCGCGCAACCTATCATGAACTCGCCCTCGGATATCACGCTACTGTCGGCCCCTGTCCTGGGAGGAGGATCGTGAAATTGCAATGGGTATAAAGAAGACGCAGCCTATAATGCCTGAGACTATCCTGAGCCTGAGATGGGAGACTTCGCTACTCATCCTTAGCCGAGGCCCGGGGGGCTGAACTCAAATATCCTGTAGCCTGAGTGCCTGAGCGCTGATAGCGCCTCCCATTGGCAAATCATCTACTTGATCACTCGAGTCTGTCTGCCGTTGGGCTCTGTCAGACTGGCGGACTGATTAATTATTTTGATGCTACAAGCAAGCAAGTCGCTCGATATAATACCTGCTGCGCAGTCTTGACTACCAGCGCTCAGGCTACCGGCCCCAAGAGACTTCTCTGCACTGGCAGGCCGCCAGGACAATTTGTAATCATGATGTCGGACATCGCCACAGTGATGCACTGGTACGAACTTGAAAGGTGCGTGCTAGTGGCGCCGAGATGCTGCAACTTGCTGTTGAGTTCCTCTTTCGTTTCGCGAGATGGGCCGAACACCTTATGCCGACTGTCTGGAGTATGCTGTCTGGAGTATGCTGTCGACGACACGTCTTACCCACGGACAAAGTGCGGCCTCGTACATTCCGCTCGAGACCAAGGGAAACTGTGTTTTTTGCTCTTAAATCGTCACAACGCGTCGTGGCGTCATACATAGGCCGCGCCGGTGGCACAAAAAAAATCACTCCCCGGTCCGTACTCACCCTGGGCACACACCGGAAATTCCAATAGGTACGATAGCGACTGGGGAACGATAAAAAATTAGGGCGTAATTAAGCGTCCATTTATACTATGTTTTGGAGCGATTTGGTTTTTGGTCAAAAGCAGGGGGGTAACTACGAGAAGCCCTCACGAGTGTCTCGTTTGGCTGCCGGTGCCGCCGATGCGCGCCTGCTGCGTCCCCGCCCGCGCGCGGGAAGGGAGTCTATCGACGCTGCCCGCGCGCGGGAAGGGAGTCTATCGACGCTGACCAGCGAGTGAGCGTGAATTTGGCAGCATCCGGCGGCCGTGCAGTCGATCGCGCCGACGCATAGCACGCAAATAGGTTCGATCTCAGCTTCTGCGCTGTCCCCAAGGACGCGGACAGGACCTACGTGAAGCGAGACCCCATTATTATATGGCAAAGTGTGGTTGCTTTCGCCCCTCGGGGACCGGAAGGTGCCGAACGGCGGTAATATTCACTGGCCATCAGGTTTGAGCGCGCCTGACGCTGAAGGGGGGGGGGGGG
>Ga0209503_10000398_pt1 | contig 28301 bp, 25 predicted proteins | sample SouAtlMetagenome_2_FD_187448 | JGI IMG/M metagenome (GOLD analysis project Ga0209503, IMG submission 187448) | Marine eukaryotic phytoplankton communities from Atlantic Ocean - South Atlantic ANT15 Metagenome (SPAdes) (version 2) | ecosystem: Environmental > Aquatic > Marine > Oceanic | place... | reverse complement strand
AAAAAAAAAAACAAGTAAACTTAGAATCCGGCGAGCATCCCGTCGCTCCGCCGCCGCGACGACCACCGCCTCCGCCGCGATGAAGAAGGCGGCGCCGCGACGCGCACGTCCCGCCGCAGCTCCTCAGGAATCTCGTCCAAGAACCGCGACGCCTCCATTTGTCTCGAGACGCCCCAGGTCAGGCGAGTCCGAGCCCGCGTCAATGCCAGACTTTCTTTCGCCCGCGTCATGGCCACGTACAAGAGCCGCCGCTCTTCGTCAACGGCCTGGGCCAGCTCCTCGCCCTCTTTATCGGCAGTAGCGTAATAATGAGGCAAGAGCCCCTCTTCACACCCGGCAATGATCACGGTCTGGAATTCCAGGCCCTTCGAGGCGTGGACCGTCATGAGGCGCACCTTCGGCGGCGCCTTAGCTTCATCGTCGTCGGCGGCCATGTCCTGGTCCTGGACCAGCGCGAGCGTGTCCAGGAACTCGACGAGCTCGCCGGCGGCGTACGGAGCAGCTAAGTTCGCGAGCTCTCTCACATTCCGCCAGCGGTCGGCGCCGTCCACACTCTCATGCCTCAGGTAGTGCTCGTAGCCCGTGCGGGCCTGCGCGGTTGTGGCGTCGCGTCGGAGGCGTCGCGTCGATGGCGTCGGCGACGGTGGTGCGGCGACGGTGGCGCGGCGCCGCGACGGCGTCGCGTCGACGGCGTAGCTCCGTGGCGACGCAGAGGCGCCCAAGACGCCATCGCCGCGAGGCGCCGCACACGCCGCGCGCAAAGCGAAGGCACAGGGACGCCGCGCGCGCGCCAGGACTTCGAGCAAGTACCACGCCATCGAGCCGACCAATGGCCCGGCGTGGCCCTCCTCGGCGGGGATTGGGGAGGGAGTCGCTTCCCGGAGCTCCCTTAGTTCATTCAAGGCATCGGTGAAGACCTTGAGGTTGGACGCCGCGCGTTTTGGTACTGGATCCTTCGCGTGCGCGGCCGCGTGGAGCATACCTTCTCCTCCTTCCAAGGCTTGGACCCGTAATCGCTCGAGAGACCGCGGCCCGACCGCTCTAGGCGGCACGTTCGCGACGCGCTCGAAGGCGTCGTCGTCCTTCGGATACGCTAATAATCTCAAGTAAGAGAGGACGTCGCGGATTTCTTTCCGTTCGAAGAAGCCCTTCGCGTGCAACAACTGGTACGACACGCCGGCCTTGAGCAGCTCCCGCTCCACCGCTCGCGACTGGGCGTTTGTCCTGTATAAAACCGCGACGTCACCTTCGGCTCTCACACACACGTCGGCAATCCACCGAGCCTCATCATCTTGATCTTCTAGTTCCACAATAGACGGCACCAACGTACCTTCCCTCCCTTCTAACGTAAGCATGTCCCTTCTACGCGTCGTCGATTCGACAACAGCAGAAGCCGCGGATAGAATCGGCTGCGCGCTCCGATAGTTCCGCTCCAGTTTCAGCAATCGCGCCCCGAAGTCGTCGTCGTACCGCTGCTGGTTCTCGTAGTCCGCGCCGCGCCAGCCATAGATCGCCTGGTCGGAATCGCCGACCACAAATACTGATGAAGACGCTAACAGTTTGAGGACGTCGTACTGGACGCCGTTCGTGTCCTGGAACTCGTCGACCAGCACGTGCTTCCAGCGGCCCGCGTACATGTTTCTCGTCTCGGGAGAGTGCTCCAGTAACCTTGCGGTAAGGCTCAACATGTCGTCGAAATCGACGGCGTTCCTTTGTTGTAATGTCTTCTCGTACAAGTCAAAGACTCTCGAGACGATGCGGTCGCCGTATCCCTCTTTCGTAAGGTCCGCGTAGGACGCGGCATCAAATCCCGCGTTCTTCAGCGACGAGATCGCGGACTGCACTCTAGCGGGCTTGATCTCGCTCTTGTCCCACCCCAATCCGACGGGCGGCTTCTCGGCGATGCAGCGGCCGCCTGCGTTGACGATGAAGGTTACTCGCGCGACGGCGGCCCCGACGCGGTCCGAAACGGCTCGAAATCGAAAAAGAAACCACCCACGACCTCCTCTCCTGGAGACGACGCGCGTCGATGGCGTCATAAATCAAGGACGCCGCGTGCGCACAGAGCTTGATCATCGCCGCCTGGTCGTAGACCGCAAATCCTTTTCTGATGGGCGACTCGAGCGCCTCGACGTCGTCGCGCAGCATCGTCAGGCAGACGCGGTGGAACGTTCCTACCGAGATGGACGACGCGTCTTGCGGGTTGATTTCCTCTTCCAATCGCTCTCTTAACTCATTGGCCGCGCGGTTCGTGAACGTCAGGGCGAGCACCGACGACGCGCGCGCGCCGCTCTCGACGAGGTGAGCGACTCTTCTTGTTAGGACCCGCGTCTTTCCCGTGCCGGGACCGGCGACGACCCTAATGGGTTCCGTCGACGCCTCGACGGCGGCCCTTTGCTGCTCATTGAGCTTCAGAGGCGGTATTCTTTTAACCTCCTTCTCTTCGACTTCTACTGGTTCCTTTTTTACGGCTTCTAGTATAGTATGCCTCTGGTCCCGAGTTTTTTGCTGGTGACACGGCTTGCACAACGCTTGCAAGTTCGACAAGGCGTCGGAACCGTTCAAGGCGACGGGCACGATGTGGTCGATCTCGTGCTCGGGTGGCAGCAAGCAGCCGCAGCCCGCACATAAGTACTGCTGGTTGAACGCGACCGTCTTCCGCGTCTTTGCCGGTAAGGGTAATCGCTGCGGTTTCGCGACGACGGACGCCGCGGCGGCCTCGAAGTTCGTCGTCGTTAATTGTGTGGACTTCTTCGCGGCTCGGAGCGCGGCGCCGGCGCGCGGCCGGGCCCGTGCCAGCAGGCCTCTCCCGGTCCGCGCCAGCGCGAGCATCAGCAACGCCACGAGTTTGAGCATCGATCAAGGAGTCATCAGGCGCTGCCGAGCAAGCCCGTAGGCAGCCAATTGGGCCAGCACGGCGGAAAAAACTCGAAACCGCGGTTTGAGGAGCTAGCGTCATGTAAGACACTAGCAATCTCACGATTCTGTGCCAGCGTGGGCTGGCCCAGCTTTCGCGAGGTAAACACCGGGCAGCGGTCGCAGACGGCTTGCCATTGATCGGTGCCGGGCGCGCCAGCAGCGAGAACAGCCAGGACAGGGGGCAGCCACAAACAAGAGGAATCCATGGGCCGCCGCGGCACGTCTCGGCGTCCTCCTGCCTTCGCGTCGACGGCGTACGGGGGGGGAACCGCGTCGCGTCAGTAAGCGCGACGGGCATGGACGCCGGGGCTCTGCTGAGAGAGAACTGAGAGGCCGCGTCGATCGTGTGGAGAACACACGGAGTCGCAAAAACAGGCAAGTCGATCGGCGCCGCCGCGAAGAAGAGCCGGCGCCACCTCGAAAACATGCAGGCGAAACGCTCAAGCTCAACACCAGTAGCTCGGGGGGAGTGCCTATCAATACCAGTCGACGACGACCTCACATTCATAGAAGCGGCGGACCTGCCGGAACTCATGAAGACGGCCACGGTCGTCGACGCGAGTCGCCTATGGCCATTAAATGGCCACCTCGTGGACAGCGTCCACGTCCCCCAACACGCGTGGGACCTCATGACGCCCGCGGCGAGGAAGCTCTGCGAGGCCAATCGTAGATTGATCTTCCTCGACGCGCGCTGTGCGCGATGTGCACTGCGGGAGTATCATGCTTTAGATGTGGCCGTCGTGCGGGGCGGCTTCGACGCTTGTTTCGGGGCGCTCCCGTCTCACCTATTACGCGGCGTGGATTTAGAAAGGCGCCTCGAGCCCTACTGCCTTTATCTCAAAGATAGGCGCCACCTCGACTGGGCCGCGGGTCTAGATGACGATGAGAGAAGGGATGAAGTCAGACGCATGCATCGGTTGCCCGTCGACGTGACGCCAAACTTGTATCTCGGTGACGCCGGGTGCGCCGCGGATCTGGAACGACTTCATGAATTGGGCATCACGCACGTCCTGAACTGCGCCGCCGGCGAGACGCGGGACATGCGTGCCGTGTATGGTCAGCACGGTATGCAGAGCATGGCCGTGGCCGCGAAGGACAATGAAAACTGTTCATTATTAGACGGCCATCGCGACGTCGAGGCCTTTTTAGTGAAGGCGCGTCAATCGGGAAGAGTCCTGGTGCACTGCTTTCAGGGCCTGAACCGGAGCGGTTTGGTGGTAGCGGCCGCGCTCGTGCGCGAAGGCGTATCTGTCATTGACGCCGTCCGAACTTTACGAGCGCGGCGGGGCAACGACGCCCTCTCGAACACGAATTTCCAGCGGCGGCTCGTGCGCTACGCGGCGCGGCTCGGCCGGCTCGGGCCCGTGCCCGATGTGGAGGTGTCGGAGGCGCGGGCCGCGGCGCCGGCGCCCCCTCCGCCGCCTACCGGGGGCTGCTGCCTGGTGAGCTAAGTTGTACTTGATGTGTTCCTCGTTCGACCGGCCGACGCGACGCGCGCGAATTTCCTTGAACTAGTAATCCAAGACCCGTCGATGCTAGTGCAATCTAGCCCCAACCCGAGCGCAGGGCTCTGGGCACGGATATATAAAAAGCTAGCGGTCGTAAGACACTAGCAAGCAGCTTTGTCGACGCGTCTTTGCGCTGCCCGTGCAACCAACCGTGCTCACTTTCAGTTACGACCACAGTTACTAATCGTCGCAGCACATCCACGCACAGCCTGGCACCACCCTACTACAGTTGAAGACAGTCCAATTGTCGCTGCACACTGCGCAAGCACTTGACTGCAAACCAACCATGCCTTCCCTCAGCAAACTCCTGGCCACGCTGGCTCTGGTAGATGGCTTCCAGAAGCCTAGTACAATACGCCAAGCGACGAAGCTCAGCGCACTAACGACCCCCGATATGGTGAGCATCTACGGCCGCCTCTCCGAAAGTACGTGCGTCGCGGAAGACGGCGAGACCACCCAGACCGCCAAGAAGCCGAAGTGGATCCCCGCTTATAGTTTCAGGAAAGATCACGTGCCTACTTGGATGGAAGTCTTCGCGGGCAAGGAGAGCATTAGTCTGGCGGAGTTCGAGGAGGGCCTGCAAGCTTTACCCTTCGCGGACCCCTGGCACTCGCCCAAGAGCGAGGCAGCCCAAGTGTACTCGCAGGCCGGCGGCCGGGCCGTCTTCGCGTTGTTAGGTGGCGAGGATTCGTTGTCCTTGGATACTTGTGAAGAAAAACTGATGGAACTAGCACCGGAAAACGACGGCGTGACCTGGCAGGACTTCCAGATCGCCCTCGTGGAGTTGGGCCAGACTCGGTCGAGAGATTGGGACGCGTTCGTTGACGGTGGCTGGGAAGATTTACTCGAGGACGACGACTGGGAGGCGTCGAAGGATGATGATGGTGCTTCGCAGTTGATGACGAACGTCGGCGCCGCGCCGCCGCCGCCGCCGCCGCCGCCGCCGGGCGGCGCGCCGCCGCCGCCGCCCGGAGGGGCTCCGCCGCCGCCGCCGCCGCCGCCCCAGAAGACGGCGGGGGGCATCTACCTGGGGTAGGCGTGCGTTCATAAGATGGTCGAAGAACTAGGTGCCAGCGCGGGTCCGGGCGGCGCCGCGGCGGCCAGTTTGCGAGTTTCCCGCAATTCATTCGTACGCTGATGGTCGAGAGACGTCGCGACGCTGCGCGAGAAGTCTAATCTCGGCCGTATCGGGCAGGTCAACCAGAGAACTTGATTCTGGACTTGATTCTCGCATCGAGGCATGCGCTCGGCCTAAGGTTTTGGCTTGTCCTAGCTCACCAAAAACGCAAATCCAGAAGGTCGCAGCCAGCGTATAGAGTGAGCGCAACCCATTTACTCGGCTACGCAGCAATTCGCGCTGCGCGGCGCGACAGCGCTGCCAAATTCAGCACTCAAAATCGAGCGGCCTGGCCTCCGTCAGGATCTTATAGAGGGGTAGGGGAGGGAGCCTCACGGGCCACTGGCGCGGGCCTGGGCCGCGCCGGGCCACATGACTTTGTACTTGCCTTGGCGCACCTATACGTATCCAAAAGCTCAACGGGCTGCTTGCGCCCATCCGCTCGTCCGGAGGGGGCCTTCGCTAATCTCACTAAACGGGTTTAGTCGAAAACCCGTCGGGTCATTGAGCGGGTTATTTACCCCAGATCCCCTCCGAGGAGTAATAATGGGTTAATTACCGGTTATTAACCGGTTAATGCCAACCTAGCTCTCGCGCCGGGCTCGGCAAGCTTCCCACCCCGTGTATATATAGACTAAATAACTTACCTCTGAACAAGATCCACCTTCCCGGAAGGCGCCGGCTCCTGGACGTACGCCAGCGACCGTAATAAGGCTTCAATGATCTCCACCCTATCGTCCTCGCCCGACCCCAGGCCTAATAAAGGCTCCGGCGGCAACTGGACAGAGGACGCGTGCCGCAGCAAGGGCCCGAGCCGGATGAGAGCATCATCGCACGGCCCGCGGAGCGGATGACCGGAAGGAAACGTCTCGGGGCCCATGCGCGCGCGCGCCACAATGTACGCGGCCGGATCCTCCATCCCAGGCCCGCTCTCCACAGATTTGTGCGCGAGGACCATCTGCAAGAGCTTGGGGGTTGGTTTCGCACCATGCCTCAAAAACAGCAACGCGATCGTCCTTAAGCCTAAACCGAGCCCCTCGTGGGGCCGATCATCGGACGGGACCAACTGTAGGCCCGGTAGTAAACAGCAGTCACAAAGAGCCTCCAGAACTTCTTTGGACCAGCTCACAGAGGGGTTGGGCAGGCCCGCGCGCTTGAGCGCGTCCTCGCCCAACCGGAAGACGTTCGACAACTCCGACGTCAACGACTGAATCGGGGCATTTAAAGCATCGTCGCGCCCCAGGCAGGTCTTCTTGTGGCGCGCCCAATCTGTTCGTTGACAATCTTTGCTACAGTAGGACGCCTTGCCGCAGCGGCCGCATCGTCGTGTCGCGCCCGGCCTCAAGCACGCCGCGCAGCACCGCAGCGACGCCGCCGCGTCCGTCTTACGATGTTGTTGTTTGGCGGGCGGCGCAAAGGCGCTGCCGTCGAGGCACTGCCGGACGAGCGCGGACTTGCCGAATTGCGACGTCGGCGTGTGGCTCCTTAATACCGCGTCGGCGGCTCGGTAGGCGTGCCGATGCGGCGGCGTCCGCGACGGGCTCGTGTCCATGGCGCTGGCCATCTTTGGAGAGGCCCTGGATATGAGTGCGTGCGCCCGACGAGCTGCAGCGGTGGGCTATCGCGCGCTGGCCATCAATCACAGCGCTTCTCTCAGTGCTGCGCACGCTCGCGGACCACTCGCGAGCGATGCGCGCGCGATGGCTCGATAATACCTAGCGTAGCGACATACACTAGCAGGGTTTGAGGAAAGCTTTTGCCAGAGGGATACGAAAGAATCGAATGCAGAGACGACAGCTCCAGGCAGGTTCGTAGTGGTTCGTTTTTAGGCATTTTTAGCGTCCATTTTTTTTTAGCTGAATTATTTTGAATAAAAGAGCTCGATTAACTCAGCGCGCGTGCTGCCGCTGCTGACGAGAGAACGTGTGTAGGCCACACGCATTGCGCCCACGATCCTGCAGCAAGCAGAGCGCTTTAAAACCGCTCAGCGCGCCAAATAGCTGTGCCGCCAAAACGCTGGCTTGAAACGCGCCGCGCATCTATAACGCCAGCAAACGCCAAAGCCGCCACAGCCAAACATGGCGGAACGCAAGCTCTCGGGCGTGCGCGTGTCCCTGCCGCGGCTCACAAGAGTACGAGCGGTAAGTCACGACCAGTACGGAGGCGCCACTTTAACATACGACGACGAGCGCCGCGACTACGAGCTTTGTAAATTGGAGAGCGTGCCCGGCGTGCGCGAGGACGACCCGCTGGACGGCGCCAAGGTCGCGTTGCCACCGCAAAATTACACCTGGGACGCCGAGCGGCTGCTCTGGGTGCACTCCCGCTCGAAGCAGCCCTACGCCGAGATGGCTCGTAGATCATTACCTAGATCTGATGAAGATGTTGAAAGGGACCCGCCGTCCGAAGCGATTGGATCGAGATGCATGGCGTGGAGCTGGTCAGATGACACACCATCTCTCAGAAGGGCCACGATTACGTCGCATTCCTGCGAAGGCGACGACCTGGGTTTATTGGGGAAGTGGACCCTGACACTTTCATCTGCGGGCACGAATCGACGACCTACGACATTGGAAGTGCGAGCCCCGGAGCTCCGAGCCGCGTTGGACCTGAGACACCACGTCGACTGTCGAGGAGAACCACCAGCACTATCCCCCGAATTAAGGAGGCAGGGCTGGTCCGCGAAGCAGTCTCGGAGCACGGGCGACTGGTATTATGTTCATACATCACCAAATGGAGGTGCCACCAGTCAATGGGAGCGGCCCGGCTGCGACTGGCCCAACGCTCCTTCTTGTGCCTGTCTCGGGCACCGGACGTCGACGCGCATCGACTCCCATTTAGATCGCATGGAGCGCAAGGCGACGTTAGCTGCGTCTTGCAGGTCGAAGTATGCTGACTACGAGCGGGCCCAAGAAGACCGGGCGACGGCAGCGTCGTCGCGCGGTGACGCGCCGGATAGCGCTTCGCAGTCCTATGCCGCGTGGTGTCGGGCGCGATGCGAAGCGTACTACGAGAGTCCGCCCCATTTACAGCATTTGGCGGATGACGCTCCTGAGAGACGAGCGGACTTAGAAGCGCACGTGGACACGATGTACGGGCTGATGCGCGAGTACGACCACGTCGCGTCCGACTCGGAATTTTCTGATGAGAGTGAGTCTGAAGATGAGAACGAGGACTTCTCCGAGCTCGGGTTTAGTGATGTGCGGGTCCAGCGGTCGTCGAAGCGGCGGCGGACGGAGCGCGTTTTGAGAAGTGGATTGGAGCAGTTCATCGACTCGCCGGGAGTGGCCAGTCGTATACTACACGGCGACGGCTTCAACCGGACGCGGTCGGGCGCGGTCTTCGGGGGGAAGCGAGACGAGAACTCGGACCTGCGCAAGCACCTCGACTTCGACTGAGGAGCGTCCGGCCTAAGGTCCGTCTAGCTAGTCTTGTGTCCCGAGTAGGACGCGGCCCGCCTCGCTCCTTCGAAATTCCCCACATGGCATAGCGCCCGCCCGACGGCGTGAAGGACCCGTCCCCGACTACAAAGGGGGCTCTCCCGTTCGGCGCGGGCCGGAGGGGGGGGTAGCGCTTGCTGTGCCTGCTCTCTGTGAGTGAGTGCCAGTGGCAGCTCTCCCGGCCGAGGACACCAGCCGCCGCCGCGCCCCGCCGCGCACGCCAGCGCCCGGCTCGACGTGGGCCCGACGCCTGGAGCGAGAAACGGCACTGCCAGCGAGGGTGCTTACCACAAGCCTCAGGGGCAGCCCCCACGCCGTCGACGGGCGCCCGGGCGGCGCGAGGCAGCGCACCGTCGCGCGCGCCGATAATAGAGAGGCCAGAGCTGCCCCAAGCCACCAGACACACCATGCTCGGGGCCCGCTACGCCGTCGCCGCGGCCCCGGCCCCGGCGCCGTCAAGAGCAAAAAGCCCCTACATCGAGGTCGACACGACGAAAAAGCCACTACTAAAGACCGGCGCCATCGTCCGCCTCAAGAGTATATACGCCGCAGACGCCGGCAGGGGGCCGTTCGGTATATGCGATGCTTTTGATGCCAAATCAAATACGTGGGCCGTGCGCTTCTTCGGCGAGGCAGAAGAGCGGCTCGTGGGAGAAGCGGGGTTGGTACTGTTGGACGACGCCGAGGCCTTGGACGAGGCGACGCGCGCGCGCGACCGCGCCGCCGTGCGCGCGCTAATTCAAAGGCGGCCTCCTCCTCAGAGAGAGACACGTATTTCAAGGGAGTTTGACCAAGAAGATTTCCACTGCCCGGTCTGTCGAGAACTCCTGTGGAAACCAGTCATAAAACAGTGCGGCCACGCGGCGTGTTTTTTATGTACCCATAAAGCGATGGACCAGCTCTGCGATTCGGCGTGTCCTCTATGCCGGGCGCCGTTTCGGCATCTCGGAGACGTTTGTGAGCCTCTACATAACTTTATCTGCCGGACCTTTCGGCCCGAGGCGGTGGTGGAGGAGGAACACTTTTCGTGCAGGACCTGCGGCGCGCCTGGTAGCGTATATGTGGGCAACTGCGGCCATGTTTTATGTGAGGACTGCCGGGATCAGGACTGTGCTTGTGGCGCGAGGCGGGTGTTCACACCTCGGGTCCCTTGTGCTCTCCTAGAGCTCGCGTCGCATAAAGCGCGGGCGCCGGCGGGCGCACCTCGACAGTGCCTGGAGGCGCCGGCGCCGGAGCGGGCACTGAGCGACGAATCGCCGTACGTGCATTTCGGCGTGGGCTGCGATGGCTGCGGCGCGTTTCCCATCCGCGGGGCGGCGTTTCGGTGCTTGGACTGCCCCGACGCCGTGGGCTTCGACCTCTGCGCGGAGTGCCGCGGCTCGTCGCTCGTTGTTTCTGGTCGTTTCGACCAGGGGCACACCTTGAATCATCGCGTAGTGGAGCGCGAGCAGGTGCGGACGTGGTTGCATGAACTGCAGGCGGCGAATCCCCAGCTCGGCGTCCACGAGGTCCTCGATATTGCGCGGATGCAATTGCAAGCGGCCGCGCCGCCGCCGCCCGACGACTCGTCGTCGGACGACGAGTCCTTTTCCCGCTACGGGCCGGGCGACCCGCCGCGGACCGCCTAGCTCGCCCCGTCTTTCTTTTGTGTAATCGTCCGTTCTTTTGCGTCTTTCTGTTACGAGGCGGGGATATTGTTACGGTGCTAGGACTAGTTTTGAGGCGGACAAGTTTTGCTAGTATCTTACAATGCTAGCTAACTCCGAGAGGAGGGACGGTCGCGGGACCGACCCAAGCTCTCGCATTCCTTCCTCAGGGTGCCGCAGCTGCGTTCCAGCGCTGTCAAAAGTACCGCATTGCTGCGAGCTCGAAAGCTGACCTGCAAAAAGCGCACGCAAAGACGCTGCGTCGGCCGCCGCGGGCCATGGCCTACTGCGGCCCGACCCAGCTGCGCAGCCAGGCGGCCCGGCCGAACCGGAGCAACCACCCGCCGCTCCGCGTCGTGATCCTGGTCACGGCCGTCGTGCACGGCAAGACGAAAAAGAAGGAGATCCCGCGCCTCGAGATTGCGGGAGAGGACGGCGACGGCCGGAGCCGGTGCGTCTTCTGGCGGGGCGCGGCCGAAGCGGCCGCGGACCTCGTGAAGATCGGCGCCGTCGTGTCGTGCGTCGTGCAACGGAGCGACTGTGACGGTGCGGTCGTCGTGTGCGAGGGTTGCCGCGACCTGCGCGTCGAGTGGAAAGCCGGCGACGCGCCCCATGCGAAAGCGGTCGTCCGGCGCGTCGCCGGCGCGGCGCGGCCGGCGAAGCGTTTGAGAAGGGCGCCGGCCGGGAGCTACGGCGCTCCCGTGCCGCTGGGCGCGGCCGTGCAGAGTCCGAAGAGCGTCTGGACGCGCGCCTCCATACATGTTGCGCAGCCGCGCACCGGGCGGGGCGAACCGGATCAAGCCGTGGGACGGCTGCTGATGATGGTCCTGAACGGCGACGCGCCGCTGATCTTGCGCTTGCGCGGCGACGACTGCGCGTCAATTGATTGTAAGGCGACGCCCCAACTCGCACGTGCGCTCCACGGCTGCCTCAGCGGCCTTGACGTCGATACGTGTGACCGCAACGCGATCGCCGCCGGGCAGAAGCACCGGCGCCTGCAGAATGGCATCCCGTCAATTGAGTGCAAGCTTTCACCGGGGCCCGTCGTCGCCGGGATAGCGCTCCTCAAGGAGGACGCGTCCTGGACACCACCCTCCGCGCCATCGACGTCGCGTTGAGGCCAGCGATCTACGCCCGAGAGGCTGTGCTCAACCTCACGCCGTCGAGTATAAGCTAGTGTTGTTAAATCTAAGTCTCCGCGGACCCCGGCGCGAGGCGCGCGTCGTCCTCCGCGCTCAGCTCCGGCTTGACGCCCCGCAGGTTGATGGAGACGTCATCCCCGTCAAACTCGAGCGTCGACACGGACGCCGTCGGCACGGAGATCTCCGCGACGGGCGTCGACGGCTCCGCGAAGGACAACAGAGACCGCGTGATGAAGAGGTGCGAGACGACGACCGCGCACTCGCCCTCACTTATCGAAGGCAGCACGTCCTCCAGCAGGCACTTCTTCGCTCGGGCTTGCACCTGATTGACGGACTCGCCGCCGCCCGCGGGATTGAAGTCGTAATCATCCAAAAAGCGCTGCATGTCCTCGCCCGGGTACTCTTTTGAGACTTGTTCTATGCTTTTGTCGACCCAGTCGCCGCGCTTGACTTCGCGGAAGGCTTCCCTCGCTTCTACATCCATAGAAGCGCCAAGTGCTTCGACCGTGCGCTCGGCGCCGTACATGGCGCGCTTCATCGGGCTCGCGAAGACCGACGTCACTTTGCTGCCGAAGTTATCGGCGACGAACTGTGCGGCCGCTCGCGCCTCCGCCTCGCCTCGTTCGCTCAGTGGTACGTCGACGTCGCCGCCGTAGAGGCCGTCCGGCGTCAGGGCCGCGGCTTCGCGGTTGACGGCGCCGTGGCGCACGAGGATCACGGTCTTGGGGGCCAATGCTAGAGTAGTCATCGTCGACGCGGCCAGCACGAGCGTCTGCCGCGCAGCGAAGCCAAGGCGCTGCATGGCTGCAGCCTTTTTTTGCAACGAAATGCCGGTATGCGGCAGAGCAAACGCGATGCCCGGAGAGCGTGGCTCTAGTGCCTTATGCCGCTAGTCATTATACGCTCTCACAACGTCACTCACATCGCTCAAACCCCGACGACGAGAGGGAGCCGAATAGGCCAACGTGACGTCCGCGTAAGCGGCATGGCGACGCTCAAAGACAGGATCGACGCCATTTGCAAGGAATTGAAGGTCACTGTCAAAGAGGGCGGCCTGATCGCGCAAGTCATAGGGCCTGTGTGCCCCGTACCGTTAACGGTACGGGGCAGTCTCGCGAGTCGGCCTCCCAAATGGGGGTCTGACCGGTCGGGCAGGTGATGAGTCAGTTCGGCAATGAGCCAGTTCGAGGAGATCCCGTCCCCCGGGTTGCGGCTTCCAGGGCTCCCGCGTTTAGGAAATCCCGCGCGCTAGCGGCCTGTAAGACATGTAAGACACTAGCAAGCAAGCAGAGCACTAGCAAGCAAGCAGAGCGAGACTGCTCTTCGTCAAGCGAGCCAGCGGCGGGCCGGAGCCGGTGGACCGGAGCCGGGCTGCCCTGCGCACTGGCCGGCGACGGCGCCAGCAGCCCGAAGCTGCCGCGCGCGCGCCGGGCCGGCGTGGCCTTTTTCGCTGCAGGCCTTTTTCGCTGCACCCAGCTGAATAACCAGCGAAATGGCGGCGCTCGAGGCCCACGGCTCGAAACCCACAGCACAAGGAACCAAAACCACGGCTGTCGTGTCCTCGCAGGAGGCGAACGTGATCTCCCCACATCCAGGGTCGCGCGACCTGCCGCCGCGCCGCGACGAGCGCGTCGACGGGTGGCTGCGGACGACGCTGCGCACGGAGGAGCCGGCACCGGCGCAGGCGGCGCGGGGCGGGGACATCATCGCGGCCGCGGCCGCGGGCGACCTCGAGGCTTTAAGAAGGGCGCCGCGGGAGAGCATCAACGAGGGGAACTTCGACCGGAGGACGGCGCTGCACCTGGCGGCGTCGAACGGCCGGCTGGACGTCGTCACGTGCCTCGTCGACGAGTTGGGCGCCTCGACCGACCTCGTCGATCGGTGGGGCGGCACGCCGCTCGACGACGCCGTCCGCCATTCGCATACGGATGTAAAGGAGTTCCTGGAGGGGCGCGGCGCGGCGCGAGGCGTTTCGCAGCCTGGCGAGTGGGACGAGGGCGCGGATTTATGTGATGCGGCCGTCAAGGGCGACACGGGTCGCCTGCGGCGGTTGGCTGCGCAGAAGCAAAAAGGCAGCAACCAGGCGGACTATGACGGGCGCTGCGCCTTGCATCTCGCTGCGTGTGCGGGTCGATTAGACGTCGTGAAGTTGTTGGTCGAGGAGCTCGGGGCGGTGTTGGACGTGGCGGACCGCTGGGGCGGCACGCCGCTCGACGACGCCGAGCGCGAAGGCCAGGAGCACGTGGCGGCGTATTTGCTTTCTCGGGGCGCGCCGCACAGTGGCGTGTCTCGACTGCAGCGGCAGTCCCGCAGCTCGCTGAACGACGTGCCCGAGGAGGCCGAGGACGTGGAGGAGTTGGACGACGTGGACGTGCAGGTCCGCGTCACGGAGGCGTGGCTCGCCGCGCTACGGGAACGCAAGTACGTGGAGAAGTTTGACGCCGACGCCGAGGACGACCTGAGTGATGCGGCGATGCCCTTATTTAGACCCGGCGCCGCGATTGCGGATTCCGTAGAATTCGACGTGGACAGCTGGGAGTACGACGTGATCGCGCTCCACGAAAGGACCCAGGGGCATAGCTTGGCGGTCGTCGGGGCGCGGCTGTTGCAGCGACATGCACTCATCGAGCGATGTTCGCTGGATCCTAAGGTCGTCGGGGGCTTCTTCGCGGCGGTCGAGGCCAATTATGGAGGGAACCCGTACCATAACTCGCAGCACGCGGCCGACGTGTCCGTCGGCGTGCACCTGTTCTTGACGGAGCACGGCCTCATGGAGACGCGGTTCTCGGACCCCGTGGCCTGTTTGGCCGTCATTCTTGCGGGCGTCGTCCACGACTTCGCGCACCCCGGAACCACGAACCCGCACGAGGTCAAGGCCGCGACGAGGCGCCACGCGGCCTTCGGCGACTCCGGCGTGCTGGAGAAGTTCCACGTCCGGGCGGCCTTCGCGCTCATGCGCGACCCCAAGCTCAACATCCTCGCGCAGCTCGACCACGCCGGCTACGCGCGCGCGCGGCGGACGATGGTCAAGGCCATCCTGGCGACAGACCTGGGAAGGCACATGGCCTACGTGGAGCGGTTGAACGAGATGGCCCTGCTCGAGGGCTCGCGGTCGCATTCTAACAGAGTCAACTCGTCGAAGGAGCAGCTGTGGACCTCGCCGCTCTTGGACCCGGAGAAGTGCGGGCGGGACCTGGTCGCTGCCGTGGCGCTGAAGTTCGCCGACCTGGGCCACGCCTGCAAACGCCGGAATTTACATGAGGAATGGACGGCGCGGATCACGAACGAGTTCTGGACGCTCGGCGAGCGCGAACGGCGCCTGGGCGTGGCCGTCTCGCCCCTGTGCGACCGGGAGAAGGACGTCGACGTGGCCAAGAGCCAGGTCGGCTTCTTCTCGTTTATTTGTTTGCCGTTCTTTGCAGTCGTCGCCGACCTAGTAGATCCGGACTGGCAGCAGCTGTCGCGGCTGCGGCAGAATTTGAGATATTGGCAGAACAAGAAGAACTCGGCGCGGTGGCTGGCCACCGCCCAGCTGCAGGGGCCGCTGCAACGGCCCGTCTCCTGAGCACATCGCGGGACTCGCGTCCCATCGCCGAGTGCCCATTTTTTCCACAGCGCGCTCATCGACGCGCCCTCCTTCCATGAAGGGGACTTAGGCCGTGGGCGCCACATGCCACGGCCCGTCTCCCGAATCCCTCTCCAACGACGCCGCCCCCGCGGGACTGCCTCGGTAGTTTAACCCCGCGGCGACGACGCCCCCTTCCCCCCTCTTGCTCGATGTGTACATAGTAAACTTAACTCCTCTCATATAATTGTTGCTTTGCTTAGAGCTAGGCCCCCTAGCTACCTGGCCGACTTCGGGGAAAGCGAATTGTTACGGTGCTAGGAATAGCGCGGGCCTCATTCCGTTTTTCCCATAGATGCGTTGCTAGTAAATGTAGTTTGTAAAAAATGGCAGTGTGGTGAGTATAGCGCCGATCTGACTGGGCGAGGAGATTCCTGTGCTCCTGTGCGCTATGGCGACTACTATATTTTGACGAGAAGATAGACACGCGCGTAGGGGGGCCCGACTAATTTATATATTTAATTCAGCCTATGAAGCAATAGTTTGCTTCTTGTGGGGCTGCGCACAAAGGTGGCAAGGAGCGTGTCTATCTGAGCAACTCGCGCGTTCACTTTCGCTCGCAGAGGGTCGGAGAACGGGGTCGTGAGTCGCTGGAGGTGACGTCGCGGGACGTCGGATTGATATGATCCGCGCGAGGCGAGCTCGTGCTGCTCGACCGGCCGCGGTCGGCCGCTGCGGGTCCGAGGGCCGGCCGAGCCGCGGCCGCGAGCCGAGCGCCACAGACGCGCGTCGCTGCAAGCCCCCGCCGGCGACGCCATCGACGCGCCCTCCAGACCATCGACTCGTCGCCGCGCCAGACGCGTCGCGCGTCGGGCGCACAGGGCCGGTTCCGGCGGTGGGTAGGCGTAAATTAGGACTTACAGATGGTAACATTACAACGAAGCTCTATGGTGATGGCGGCGGCGTCGGCACCTCTGCCTCCGGATCCAGTCGGAGTTCGGGCGCCGGCGTCGGCGGCGTCTCGACGGGCAGGCCGCCCATGTGCATGCGCACGTAGCGAGTATAATGCGTGACGGCGTTGTCGCCCCCGGGCAGCAGCAAGTCGTGGAGCTGGGCCTGCCGCGCGGCCGTGGCCGGCAGCGCGAGGGCCTTGATGCCCGCGAACGCGAGTTGCGAGGCCACGACGGCCGAGACCGCGCGGTAGGCGTCGTCCCGCGCGATGGGCTCGTTGTCGAAGTCGAGCATGATGTCGTCGTCGCCGTCCAGGAGGGTGGGCGCGGCCTCCCCGGGCTCGTAGAAGAAACCTCGCACGAGTCCGAGGCAGCGGCGCACGTCGGCGGGGTCCTCCGAAAGCGCCGCCGCGAGGCGCGCCAGGGACGCGTCCAGATGATGGAGCTCGAGGTGAGCCGGCACATCGCGGACGGGGTCCTCGGGAAACGTGAAGCTTCCCGGCACGCAGAGAGGACACGCGACCACGTCGCGCGTCGCAGGAGCAGGCCGCGCGACGAAGCTCTCGAGGAACGCCGCGAGCGCCGCGACCGGGTCGGCCGGTTGCTCCAGGTAGATCTGGGGCAGCGCCGCCGTCAACGCCTCGACGAGGGGCTCGAGGTAGCACAGGTAGTTGTTGAGCCGCGCCGTCGCCAGCTGCTGCCCCGCGGCGGGCGCCGGCGCGGCGACGGCGCGGCGCGGCTGCGCGGCGTTCGCTTCGGCGTTCGCGGCCGCCGCGCCCGCGGTGTCGCCCTGCGCGGCCAGCGCGCGGCTCGCTTGGCGCGCGCGGCTCCTCACCTCGGCCGCGCCGCGTCGCGCCGTCAGCGCCGTCGCGAGCGCCGCCGCGTCGTCGCGCTCCAAACTAATAGCGTCCTCGAGCGTCGTGAGCTCCTCCGTCGCCCGCACGGCCGTCTCCCTCACGGACACCCGAAGCAGCTCCCGCGCCTCTCGCACCGCGTCCTGGCGCTCGTTCTCCGCGGCGCGCGCCGCGGCCATGAAGGGCTCGAGGTGCGGGCCCGTGTCGTAGGGCACGCCCGCGGCGCGAACGGCGGCGGCGAGGCCCCCTAGCTTTATCGTGGTGCCCTCGGTCGCCCGCGCGGTTTTGACGAGGCGCTCGCTCCCAGAAGTCTCGTTGATGATCGTCCCGATCATCAACGTGACGCGCTGATGGAGCTTGCGCGCCACGGCGCCGGTATTCGCCACATCGACGACCAAGGGCCACATCTCCTTTGAAAGGAGCCCGACGAAGTCTAGCTTTTCGCGCTCCGCAGTTCCCGCCCGTCCAAACCAGCCGTTGCGCTCGGCGGTCACGAGGGCCCGCGCATAGGCCACCCGCAAGCGTTCGTCGTCGTCGAGCAGCACCCCGACGCTCCATGGGAAGCGGTCGAAGGGCCCCATGCGATTGCTCACGTACACGCTCAGAAAGTGGGCCGCGTCCCGCGCCAGCCGTTGGACGCGTTCCCTGGCGATACCGCGGTGGCGCGCAAACGCCAGCGTTTCATGGAGAAAGGCGTCCGCGCCCTCGTCCTGGTCCAGCAGCGCCAGCTCGGCGAAGAGGGACCGCATGAACTTGGGCATGGCCAATAAATTGCGGCCCTCATTTCGCTGGAGCCAGAAGATGGCGGGCGAGATGAGGGCGCGCGAGATCTCGCCGAGGAACGAAAACACGAGCATGGTCCACTCGTCGGAAACCTGTGCGGCGTTAAAACCCGTGAAGCGCGGCGGCGCGGGGCCCCTTCCCGACGCGCGCCATCGCCGAACACGCGCCCGCTTCGGGCTCGTTTGAAGGCGCCCCTCGCCGGACGCCGGCCAGGGCCGCCCAGAGCACCAGACGCGCCTTCTCGTCGAGCTCGACGCCCCCGCCGTCGAGGGTCTCGCGGTCCTCCAAGAAAGCGCGGACGCGCAGCCGGATCACGACCCGGTAGGTAAAGACCGCAGCGGCCACGTCGCCGTAGGAGTTCCAGCGCGTCTCCATGCCCAGCTTAATGATGACAGCGAAACCGTCGAGGCCCAGGATCGTGTGGTGGTTGTGCAGGGTCGTGGAGATTTGCTCCAGAAACCAGACGGTCACCGAGTTGTGGGAGTCGCGGTTCCAGGCGGGACACGGCACCGAGAGCTTCACGCAGATGTCCAGGAAGGCGTCGTGGAGGATGTGAATACAACACACGACGCCCAGAACTCCTTTCCAGATGCCCTTGTCCTCTCGGGCGACTTCGAGCATCTCCCGCACCGCTTGAGGGGCTGCCGCGCCGTCCGCAGCAGTAAAGCTGATCCTATCGGTGATGGCCGCGCGTTCGCTAGCGTCGGGCACGTAGTCCACTAAGAGCTCGTGGATCGCCTTGGTGAGGGACAATTTCGATTCCGTGCCACGAAAGACGATCGCGCCGAGGGGAACGTTCAGCGTCACGAACTCACTCGTTTCGGCCTTTGCGGGGCGCCGCGCCGGGCCCGCCTTTAGACCCTCGACGACGAGACGCGCTCCGTCGTGCAGTCCCGCGAGGTGCAAGGTGAGCTCATCTTTCAGGAGCGTGCCGCCGCGCAATAATTTGAGCTTCGCCGCGAACAGCTGGACTTCGTCGAACCCGCATTCAGAGGCGAGGGCCGCATAACAGAGCTGCTCTTTCAGCTGTAGGATCGTCACGCTGTAGGTCACTGGTAGCTTAATTACGACGACGTCTGCGCCTCCGAGGACGAGTTCTATCATAAATGGCCGCCGAGCCAGGGAGTTGCTTTGTGGGGCTGCGCTCATTGCTACAGCCCACGGCGGGCTGCCGGGTTGTTGAGAAGGTCAGAGCGGTAATGCAGGTCATTTCTGGCAATCGATAATGGCCGGCGGGGCGCGTACGCGGCGCCCAAAGTAGGCCAGCCTCCGCAGATCAGCTGGGCTCTCCGGGAGCCTGCCTTGTTTGAATTCCAGGAGGCGTTCCAGACGTCCATACCGCTCCTTCGAAGGGCTCTACGGGTGCCGTCGGGGTTCAGTTCGAGTGCGACGAAGCGGATTAGCCCTCAGCAGCGCTGCCAATCGAGGCGCGATTGCGCAGCATGTAGGGGCCCGCAGGAGCTGCACGCGCGCTGCGCGAAGTACCCAGCCATCACTACCACTGATGCGATTAAAAAAAAGCGCCGCGAACGGCCCCCCACCACTAGCACGAGCGCAAAGCCACGATCATCATGACCGCTAATCTCTTCGGGAGACACGCCGGAGGGGACCAAAGACACATCGACGGACTGAATAAGCTCCTGAACCGCTTGAGTTCGGCGAACAGCCTGACTGATGTGATCGCAGTGCAGTGCGCAGCGCTGACGGCCGGGCTTCCGAGCCACCTCGATCCCCACAATCGCATCAACATTGCGATGTGTGGCGTGAACCAGCAGCGCTGGCGCCCCGGAAGAAACGCACTGCGAGGCGTCCTCGAGGCCTTCGCGAGCAAACTTGCGCCCTCGCCCGGCGGCGTCGAGAACACAGCGCCTGCCGGAACGCCGCCGCCGCCGCAGCGGCCGGGCACCAGGCGCCTTAGCGCCAGCTCGAGCGCCCAGAACGCGCGGAACGCGCCCGTGGCGCACGCGCCGCCGCCCCTGCCGCCGCGCCCCGTGCCGCCGCCGCCAGCTCCGGTGCCGCGGCAGGATCCGCTGCGAGAGGCTGTTGAAACCGCGCGCCGCGTCGAGCCAAAACCCGCGCCAGCGGCTCCCCCGGCGCCGGCGCCCGCGCCGGCCCCACCTGCACCACTACCCCCGGCGACCGGCGAGGAGCCCGGGCGGCGACGCGGGCGGCCGCCCGACGACCAAGCGGCCGACGCAACGCCGGCCGAGCCGAGCTCTGAACCGCCGAAGAAACGTCGCGGGCGCCCCCCCAAAAAAGAGGTCCCGGCGACGGTTCCAGCGAAGCGAGGCCGGTCCGCCAAGGCCCAGACTGTTCCAGATCTCGAGGTGTGGCTGATCACGGCCATGACCGAGTTCCTCCTCGGTGTCGACCCGAAGCTGTGGCCCGAGAAGATGCGGGGCCTCGCGGCCGCGGCGTTTCGCGGGACGCCTTGGCGCCCCTCGGAGGCGGCTCTGAAGCAGTGGCCGTATCCAGAAGCGCGACGCGGGAGGCTCGCGGCCGAGGTGGCGCGCGTCCGCGAGGAATTGACGGCGTTGGCGACGAGCCTGCCTGGCATCGTCGTCCCGCTGCAACCCGATCAGGCTTTGCTCGACTACTTCCGCCAGAACCTCGCGCACTTTCGGGACATGGACAAGGATAGAAGGAAGGCGAAGCGCGCGCGGCTCGCCGACGCGGGCGGCGACGCTGCGGAGGCGCGAATCCTTGCGGGACGGCCAGCGAAACCTCTCGAAGTCGCGCTCGAAGTCCGGAAGAAAGTCCATCGCGACAAGCAGTCCATGCGCAAGGTTGCGAAGTGGATGACGGGAGATGGGTCCAAGGGGACCATCAGCAGCTCGTATGTTAGCGAAATATTGAGGGTTCTGGACCAGGCGAGCCGGATGTACTTTAGGAGACATTTCCTGCTCCCTTATTATCTGTTCGACGCCTACGAGGGCCTGGGGCTGAGCTTCGACTCCGGATCTGTGTCGGAAGCGGTCGCCGGCACGCGACTCAAGCTGTACTCAAGCGGCGTCGAGGCACCTTCGACTTTACGCCGCGTCGACGCCCCACGTGGTCGACGCGACGTCGCCGCGTCGCCGCGCCTCACGCTCGACGCACAGGCTCACCGTGACCGCTCATGTGACCATCCAAGGCGCGCTGGCTCCGAAGATTGATCTTTCCGCGTTTGGGACCGCCGCCGTGTCTACTGAGAGAACGGAGACCGACCCCAACCGGCTGCCGCCGGGCTTCCAGCTAGAGAGGCCGAAGGGACGCGTGGAGTGCTTCCTCTACTACCTCAACAACCAGCCCAAGTACCTCGTCTTCGAGGAGGAGGGCCGCGACAAGATGATCGAGCGGTGGGGCGCCGAGCGCGTGGCGGCGAGGGACTGGCACGCCTTATCAGACGCGGAGCAATCGAGGTGGAAGCAGCTCGCGAAGGAGGAAAATGATCGACGCGCGGCGGCGCTCAAGGAATACGAAGCGAAGCTCGCGGCGAGCTGGCGCGCCTGCGAGCGCCTCGCCGACCTCGTGCAGTCGCGGGACCACCGCTACCCCGAGTTTGCGCCCACGCCGTCGCCGCAGAAGATCTACTTCCAGGAGTGCGCCGCGCGGCCCGCGGGCCAGACGAAGCTCGAGTGCCACGACGCGACGCGCCTCGCGCTTTTGGAGGTGCCGGACCCTATCAAAGCGGCCTGCGTTACGAAGGCGACCACGCTCCGCCGCGGCCGCTGGAAGGACGTGCGAGAATATGTGCCCAGTCCTCTGCGAGAGCTGGGCGACGCGAGCGCCGCGAAGCCGTGCACCTGGGGCCAGGGCGCCGCGTTCGCCGAGATCGACGTCGCCGCGTGCCCGTGCCTGGCTGCGCGCCTAGCCGAGGCCCGGCGGCTACAAGGACTGCCGGAGCCGCTCTCGCCCCTCCTGAAACTGGACCGCGACGCGGAAGTCGACGAAGATTCCTGGCGGTCCGTCTTCAAGCAAACGGCGCGCGCGGCGCGACCGAGGGCTCGCATGGAGCACGTCGACGACGCGGGGCCCGGACGTGTCGAGCGGCCGCGGCCGCGGGCGCGCGCGCCCGGGAAGCTGCGGACGAAGGCTCCCAAGAAGTTACGAAAAGACGACGACGACGAGGAGTGGACCCTCTAAGTTTTACGTGTGAAGATCCCGTAGCCTAGTTAGGGACGCGGTCGACGTGCACACAGTGCACTCACGCCGTGCGGACCGGACGAGTCCTAGACCGGCAGCGGGCACGCGGCGGCGGGTCCCCGACTCCGTCGCCGCCCCTGGACGCGTTCTGGCCGTCGCGCCGCCGTCGACGCGACATCGCGCCCTCGGGCGCCGCGGCTCCAGGTCCAAGCCTTCTTGAACGTCGCGCCGCTGGCGCGTGAAGGCCGGCGCGCGGCGCCTAGACCCAAAACAAAATGCTGCGTCGCGTCGACGACGTCTCGGCTATCTTCCAATCGATTGGTCGAGGGTTTCCGCCCTCGGCCCATGGAGATCTACCATGGCTTTGCAACTCGCGAGTACCACCCTCCCAAAGGCGCCCCGGCCCACCTCGCACAGCACGGCGAAGTCCTCGAGCGTAGGAACGGGCGACGCGCGGCAGCTGATGTAAGCCATCTTGTTTGTACTCGCGAGTGTTATGACCTTGCACCTTGGACGGCTAATCGGCGGCGTCTTACTTCGCAGCTACGATGCTCAAAAGTAGTTCTACGGCGATTGCGGTGCACCAAACCTCTCTGAAAGCTTGCTGCTTGTTTAGTCTCTAGACGCGTGCGTTGCATCTACAAGGCTGCAGATAGAGTATAGAGTGGTTAGGCTGGTTGCGTAGCGTGCGAACGGCACGAAACCACCTCTTGGAAGTTGGGAGGTTGGGAGGTGGGAGGTGGGAGGTGGGAGGAGGTGGGTTGGTTGGGAGAGCGTATTCAAAGCCTTGAGGAGCTACAGCTGAATAGCTAACGTGCGGGTTTAAAAGAGTAATTCCTATCAGTACAGACGACGCATATATCTCAAGCCGACGCCTCAGGCAAAAGCGCACGGTTAATATGAGACCCGCACGCAAGCAAAAAATCGAGCCAGGCTCACCTAATGGCTGCCCTTTATAGCTCCGCCTCCCAGGTAATCCGCCGCCCACTCCCAACTGCTCGTGAGCCAATGAGCACTCGACGCGTCTTTCGTCCGCCGCATGCACGGGCGTGCTGGTTACGTGTGTGTCACCGAGCCAGAGCAACGCAGCGCCCTTAATAGGTGCACGTGCCAAAAACTCGCAAGCAGCGTCGGCTCGGCACCGGTCGCCAGGCGCGGCGCGCAGGCGGCGGCAGCGCCAAGCGCACATCCCGCTTCCAACGTCCACAAGCTCGCCGACGCGAAGAACGCCCGGCTTAAGCGCCCAGTTCTTGAGGACGCGCCAAAGCCGGTTGCGGCGCGGCAGCTCCTCCCACGCCGCGGGCTTCTCGGGGATCAGGTGCGCGTCGCTCGCGAACGGCGCTACACACACCTTCGTCGCCGCTGCAGCGGGGCAGCACAACGACGGCGCACGATGCCGCGGCGACGGCGGGTTAGACGGTTTTGACGTCGTCGCGCTCCGTCGCGGACGCTGCCGCGGCGCCGAGCTTCGCGAGCGCGCGGCGCCGCGAGGCAGCACTCCCGGCGCAGACGGTCACGGCTGCTCTTTGCAACTTGCGTAGCGTGTCGCAGTGGGTGCGCAGAGTGTACATCCCGCACCCCAGGAGGGAAACCGATAGGCCGCTGTCGTCGCCTGCTACTGCTGTATGCATCCCGCACGTGTGCGAATCACGTCCTCATGCTACGCGCTGCGCGCGCGCGGTGCACGGGATGAAGTGCGGCTGGCGTGCCGCGCGTGTGAGCGCTCTGCACAGAGATCGGCGGCAGTTTCGCGGCAAGGTGGGCTCGGATGGTTTTGAAAAGGTGCTCATCGGAACGCGGGGAGCGAGAGAAACGTTTTTACAGGGGCGGAAAGGACGAGCGGCGAAGAACAGCGTTCTGACGAGCGGCGCGAAGCAGCTTAAATGCTAGTGGCGCAAAACTCACTAGGGCCTGTGTGCCCCGTACCGTTAACGGTACGGGGCACGAGCCGACGGTGTCGCCGCCGCCGGCCAAGAAGCCGAAGAAGGAATTCCCCAAGGCCCCGGTGACGCCGATGCGGGCTCCCGCGCCGAGGAAGTCGGCCGCGCCCTGCTGCTGCGACACTCTCTGCGCCAATTACTCTAGCACCTCGAAGTGCAAGGCCACCGTCCACGCGTGCATCTGCGCGACGCGCGGGCCCGGCAAATGCCGGAGTGACGGGCCGCATCCGTGTCGCTGCGAGGATCTCGTCGACGGTTATTCCCAGACGAGCTATTGCAAGGCCGCGACGCACGAATGTATCTGTGCCAAGAAGCCGGGCCAATGCCGCGCGCCGGCCGGGACCTGCGAGTGCTCGTGCTCGAGGGGTTTCGCGAAGGACTGCCGCTTTACGGGGGAGCATCCGTGTTCCTGCAAGGTCCTCAAAAGCAACTACAGCTCCAACTCCTACTGCAAGGCGACGCACTCGCACCACTGCTTCTGCGTCGAGGGCAACCCGGACATATGCCGCGAGCACTGATCACGCTGTAGATGGAGTAAGTACATTCGTCCCGTGGCCGATTGACATTCAGGAGCTTCTTAAGACACAAACACGCGATGCTACCCGAGCGGACCCAGCGCCCCACCGCCGGCGTCGAACACGACGTGCGGGAACCCGCGCTTGAGATGGGACTTGCCCGGCACGCGCGTGAAGACCTCGGCCGGCGGCCGATCGCCGTACGTCCGCAGGACGACCTCGATCGCGTTCTGCATCGTGCCGTGGCCGAAGGCGACGACGACGCGGTCGGGCGCGTCGAGGCCCTCGACCCAAGCGGCAGCGCGTTCGAGCACGTCGAGCTGCGCACGACTCTCCGTCGGGAGGCTTTGCGAGACAGTCGCCCGCGCGGTGCGCGGCGGCGGCGGCGCGGTCCGCGCCCTCGAGGTCCTCTACCGTCTTGCCGTGCCAGCTCGCGTGGTCGATCTCGACGAGCGCGTCGTCCACCTCTACGACTAATTTCAGGCCGCGGCTGGCAAAGGCCGTCTCGTAGACGCCCCACGTCTGCGCGCAGCGGTGCAGCGGCGACCGCCGGAAGCTACACCTCTCGAGGCGGTCGCCGAACGCGTCCAGGAAGACCTCGGCGCCCTTGCCGGCCTCGACGAGCGACTCTGGCAGCAACGTGGCATCTGGTCCCTCCGAGTGGTTCTGGAAGATCAGCCGTTGGTTCGAAGGCGTGCGTCCGTGAGGAATGAGCACGAGCGCTCCGACGCGCGGCCGCGGCGGCGCGAAACTCGCGACGAGCGTCGGCGCGCCCAGGGGCCCCAGGCGGAGGCCGAGGCGCGACAGGCGCGCGGCGGTCATTTTTTCAGCGGCGGCAGCGCGTACTTCTGGGCCGACACGCGCGCCTCGCGGAGCTGGCGCGACGCGTCCTCGTGCGCCTCCTGCTCGACTCTACTGACCGCGTCGTGCGCGATGACCCAAGTATAATACTTGAAGAGGTTGCCCGCGATGAATAGACCGCCGGCGCCGAGCCAGAGTCTCTTTACGGACGGCTGGAGTTTAGACCACATCAATGCTGCCACAGCTGGCAGTAAGGTGCTAATCGAACGCACGGATGCACCAGAGATCCCGCAGCCGTTCGAGCGTGCACCAGGTGTGCTGGCACGCTGCGAAACAGTTCGAAGCGGAGTCCGCACGCAGTGCCACGCCCGCTCACGCGTTTGTCGGATGGCTAGCGGCCTGTAAGACACTAGCAGGCAAGCGGAAGCCGAAAAACTCACCGGCGAGCCGTCGGTGCAGGCCTCACGAAGCGCAAACGACGCGTCTCGGCACGCCTCCAGCACACAAAGTCTCGCGGGCTGCCAAGGAGGACGGCGCAAAATTGGAGGGGCGAATAGCTGGGATTTCGTGTGCGGTTGCAAGCCGCGCTGCATCGTCGACGTATTACAAGGTCTAGAAGCCTGCGCACCAGCTTACGCTGCATCAGAGGCCGTCGCCGCAGCAATTAGACATCCAGTAAACAAAAAGCCGTCCCGCAGCGGGCGCCCTCCGCAAAGATGTCCATGGTCTTCGATGAATATGGAAGGCCCTTCATCATCCTGAAGGAGCAGCAGGCCAAGAGTAGGATCAAGGGCCTCCAGGCGCAGAAGCATAACATCATGGCCGCGCGGTCCGTCTCCGGCCTTTTAAGGACGTCGCTCGGCCCGAAGGGCATGGACAAGATGATGGTCTCCCCTGATGGTGATGTTACTATAACCAATGACGGCGCGACCATCTTGGATAAGATGGCGGTCGAGCACCAGGTCGCGCGATTACTTGTGGAGTTGTCGCAGTCCCAAGATGATGAGATCGGCGACGGGACCACTGGGGTTGTGGTTCTGGCTGGCGCTTTGTTGGAGCAAGCTGAGAAGCTGTTAGATCGAGGCCTACATCCAGTAAGGGTCGCGGAAGGCTTCGAGGCCGCCTGTCAGGTCAGTCTAGAAACTTTAGAAAAGATCGCGGACACGGTGCACTTCGAGAAGAAAGTGGATGATAAAGTTCTCGTGGAGACGGCCTCCACGACGCTGTCCTCGAAGATCATCAACGTCCACAAGCGGAAGATGGCGCAGATCGCGGCACGTATTTCCGTGTCTGACACTTCAACGTGGCGGTGACGGCGTCGACGCGCGTCGTCTCCATGAGACGAGGGCGTGGGTGGTCTTTTTTCCGATTTTGGGTCGAAACGCAGGTCGACGCCGTCCTCAGCGTGGCCCAAACGGTCGGCGACCACACGGACGTGAACTTCGATTTGATCAAGATGGAGGGCAAGCCCGGCGGGAGATTGGAGGAGACGGAGCTGATCAAAGGCATTGTTATAGATAAAGATATGTCGCACCCCCAGATGCCGAAGGAAATTAGGGACGTCAAGATGTGCATCCTGACCTGCCCCTTCGAGCCGCCGAAGCCGAAGACGAAGCACAAGCTCGACATTTCGTCGAAGGAGGACTACGATAAATTGTTCCAGCGGGAGCAGGCGTATTTTGGGGATATGGTCGCGCACAGTGTGTCAAACTTCAAGTTGTGCTTCAATTTGAGGTGACTCTGCGTGCGGGCGCGGTGATTCTCTCTCCACTCGTTCGAGTGTATCAGAGGGACGTCGTGTCCGAGTTTCAGCCGAAAAAATGGCCGCGGTGCCGAGATAGCGAGGAACGCGAGATAGGCTGACTCACCGGTCGACGTCCACGCAGGTCGAGCAGTGCAAGGCCTGCGGCGCGAACCTCGTGATCTGCCAGTGGGGCTTCGACGACGAGGCGAACCACTTGCTGTTGCAGGCGGAGCTGCCCGCTGTCAGGTGGGTGGGAGGTGTCGAGTTGGAGCTCATTGCCATCGCGACCGGTGGAAGGATCGTCCCGCGCTTCTCGGAGCTGGATGCTTCTAAACTCGGAAGAGCGGGAGTCGTCAGAGAGGTGTCCTTCGGCACGACGAAGGAACGGATGTTGGTAATCGAGGACTGCGCTTCCTCCGAAGCCGTGACGGTCTTAGTGAGAGGCGGCAACAAGATGATTGTGGAAGAAGCTAAAAGATCGTTACATGATGCGATGTGCGTCGTGCGGAACTTGGTGAGGGACAATAGAATCGTGTACGGGGGCGGCGCGGCCGAGATTGCTTGTTCTGTGGCTGTTTCGAAGGCTGCCGATGCCGCAACTGGACCGGAGCAATATGCTATAAGAGCCTTCGCCGACGCTCTCGATGACGTGCCCATGGCCCTCGCCGAGAACTCTGGACTCAGTCCTATTGCGGAACTGACGGCCGTCAAGGCCGCGCAAGTGGCCCAGGACTGCCCCTTTTTGGGAGTGGACTGCCTCCAGCAGGGCACGAACGACATGAAGCGCCAGAAGGTCTTCGAGACGCTGATCGGCAAGCAGCAGCAGGTCCAGCTCGCGACGCAGGTCGTCAAGATGATTCTGAAGATCGACGACGTCATCATGTCCGGGGCCTACGCCTAGGTCTCTACCCCCTTGCGATTAAGTGGGTTTCGTTTTTACCCTGTCTCTCGCCAGTAGGAGAGGATGTTCCACACGATGCCGCGACTATCTAGCTAGGTGTGTTTAATATGTTCGGTTTCTTAAGATGGACGCGTCGGCTAGCGCATACTAGGGGGGGTTCTCACCCTCGTCTCCCGAGTCCCAGTCAGAAGGCGGCGGACAAAGGTGAACGATCCACCTGGGGGTCGCCCCATTCGCCGCCGTCATAGTTCTGGCCTTAAATTCGCTGCCGAGCCGCAAGCCGAAATCCGAATGATGGAGACGATCGAGCACCACAGCGCGGCGCTCACCGTTGAAGGAGCGTGCGCCTCG
>Ga0209503_10000397_pt1 | contig 28307 bp, 23 predicted proteins | sample SouAtlMetagenome_2_FD_187448 | JGI IMG/M metagenome (GOLD analysis project Ga0209503, IMG submission 187448) | Marine eukaryotic phytoplankton communities from Atlantic Ocean - South Atlantic ANT15 Metagenome (SPAdes) (version 2) | ecosystem: Environmental > Aquatic > Marine > Oceanic | place... | reverse complement strand
ATCTGTGATAGGGCTAACAAACGCTAAATACTCACTTTCGCTCATTGAATTAACTATAAATTTAAGACGAATTAAGACTTGGATTGTTACAAGACTAAAAAATATTTATAAATTTAAATAAATAACAGTAAATTGTAAACGCTTAAACACTACGTTTAAGCGTTGAATATTTAAATAAAATCCTACTTTTTATGAAAACAAAATTTAAATGTATCGCACTTGTAATCCTGATGGTTTTTACCTCCAGTTGTTTTGAGGACGGAGACGATAATGTTACAGCAGGCACAAGCATCAAAGATTTTGTATGGAAAGCTATGAATGTGGTGTATCTATACAAATCTAATGTGAATGATCTTTCAAATGACCGCTTTGCAACAAACGCTGATTACCAAAATTACTTAGACAGCAACGAAACGCCCGAGAACTTGTTTGAAGCTTTGATATACGACCGTGAAAATGTAGATCGCTTTAGCTTCATCACGAGCAACTATTTTGAATTGGAACAGCAATTGAGTGGTGTTACTTTGAATAATGGTGCCGAATTTAATTTTTATTTGGTTCCAGGAAGCACTACATCGGTTTTTGGGGTGGTGCGATTGGTTCACCCAAACAGTAGTGCGAGTTCCGCCAATCTTTCTCGTGGACAAGTCTTTAATAAAATTAACGATATTTCCCTGGACTCCTCTAACTTATCATCTTTGTTGGCCAACAATAGCTATAGCTTAGGCTTGGCGACTTATGATGACAACAATACAGAAACCTTTTCAGATGATTTAATCATTGATGGTAATCAGACTGTTACTATTGTGAAAGAAGGCTATGAAGAGAATCCTATCTTCAATGCAACAGTAATTGATATAAATGCTGAAAAAGTAGGCTATTTGATGTACAACAGTTTTGTGAATGAATTTGACAGCGAACTAAATGTGATATTTGGTGATTTTAAATCTCAAAGTATTGATCACTTGGTATTGGACTTGAGGTACAACTCTGGCGGAAGCGTTCAAACAGCAGCCGCTTTGGGAAGTATGATCACTGGGCAGTTTCAAAATCAAGTTTTTACAACTCTAAAGTATAATGAGACTTTGGAAAGTAATAATTTTGATTACAATTTCACCAACACACTCAGCAATGAGGAAATCATAAACAGCTTGAACCTAGACAAGGTTTACATTCTTACTTCAAACCGTTCAGCTTCAGCAAGTGAAATGATGGTTAATAGCTTAAAGTCATATATAGAAGTTGTTCAAATTGGAGGTCAAACCGTGGGCAAGTCCCAAGCGTCTCAAATTGTATATGATTCACCAAATTTGGGTCGAGAAAATGCAAATCCAGGCCATACTTATGCCCTGCTTCCATTAATAGCCATCACCGTGAATAAAAATGATGAAACAGTACCGCCCTCTGGAATTGTACCAACTGTTAATTTATTAGAGCGCCCTGCCTACTACGGAACGATTGGTGATGTAGAAGAGCCACTGTTAAAGGCCGCTATACAAGATATTCAAGGCAGCAATAGATTGGCTTTTCCATCAGAAAACGAAGCACCTCCAACAGGTTTAAACGCTTTGAACCCTTTGGAGACTTTAATGTATATTGAATGAACCGCCAAAAATGAATAAAAAACACTTTGTTATAGCACTTATTATGGTTTTGGCAGCTATTTCAAGGCTGATTCCACATCCACCAAACTTTGCGCCGGTCACTGCCATTGCACTGTTCAGCGGGTTTTATGTGACAAATAAACTTCTTGTTTATGCACTTCCTATTGGTATCATGATGCTTTCAGATTTATTTTTAGGATTTTCAAGTATTTCTTATTTTGTATATGGCGCCTTTGTGCTGGTCAGTTTCATTGGAACCTTTTCTAAGAATCCTAAAATTTTTAAAATCGTGCCCTGCATTCTATTGAGTAGCATCAGTTTCTTTATAATTACCAATTTTGGCGTTTGGATACTTGGTGGTTACCCCAAAACGTGGACAGGCTTGGCAACATGCTATACAATGGCAATCCCTTTCTTTAAAAATTCTCTGATGGGAGATTTTTTCTACACTGGAGTGATGATTCTATGTTATTTACTGAGTCGAAAAACCTTTTTAAGAACCGCTTGAAAATCCTTAAAATGTTCTAAATAAATTGAAACCAAAGTAAACATCTCCATCTGACCAGTCTCCAGCAGCAGCGGTCATGGCGTTGATGGAATTCATGGGTTGTGAGTTAGAAAATAACAGTTGGAAAACATGACCACCCGTTTCAATATCGACTCCTATTCCAAGAGGATTATTGAAAATTGAAGCATCTGCTCTATTGAAATGATAGCCATAATCTATGTTGATGGAGGTACGTTTGGAAACTTTATATCGACCGCCAAGACTGAGCGCGTACTGGGTATTTTCTTGTTGGTCAAAAACAACTGTATTTTCATGAAAAATTGTAGGTGAAAAAAGCAAGGACAACGCATTGTTGAATTTTTTAGAAATTATAAGCTGGTTGAAATAGCCCATGCGGTTGCTAAAGGATAGTGTTGGATAGAGCTCTTTCTCTAGAGAAGAATCCAAAGTAATAGAACAATAATAGACCAATGTGAAAGGAAAATTCTCGGACTGTTTAATCAACCTGGATTTAAACCCTAAATCAAAAGTTTTCTTGTATGAGGTTCTTGAAAAACTAATATTGGAGAAAGAATTTAAACCATAAATAAAATTTAATCGAGTTACCGCATCGTCTAAACCAAAGAAATTATCAAAACCATATTTGATACTTCCAAACCTATGGGAAACCGAAAAAGAAAGTTCTTTTGCCGAAACGAGTTTGGTAGACTCAAAATTGACAACTTTCAAGCTCTTAAACGCAGCAGAGACCCCTTGACTGCTATCTTGGTAATCAATGGCCTCTAATAAATCGGTTTGAGCATTTAAACAGTGGTTGAAAAACAACAGACACAGAAAAAGTTTAATAGGTGATTTCATAGAAAAAATTGGATTAATTATTGATTCACGATCGAACAATCATTTAATTTATACTCCTGAAAAAGTTCATCGTAACCAATAAATTTTCCCAAAAGCCTTATAGTATCTCCAACTTTCACATCAGAAATACCATTTTTAAACTTACAAAATATTTTTTTATCAACTATTAAAGCAGATTTTTTAACTGTTGTTACAGCTCCACTCAAAAGAATGTTGTTTTCTGATAAGTTTGATTTATTTGAAGTGTTATCCATTGAAAATTTATAAATTAATTCTGCAGAAGACAATTCAATTGAAGGCGCTACTCGGTCTAAAAAAAAACAGACATAAACAGTGGTACTGACCACAGCAAAAGCAATAATTAAAGCCACTACTTTTCTCATAAAAGGAAAGTTTAATTATTTAATTTTTCTAAATCTAAATTTATAGAAACATAAATCTTTTCGGGAATTTTACTGCGAACAATTCTAGGAACTTTAATATCAAAGTCCGAAACAACCAATTGGAATTCGCCATTGATACCAATTCGGTTATTCTTAATTTCTACAATTAGTGGGATTTCATTAAGTTGTTTTTCAACACCGTGAAAGGACAAGACACCAGAAAAAAGACAGGTTTTTGAATCCTGAATGTCAAAATTGGAAATTTTTCCAGTAAATGTAGTCTTGGGGTGAATGTCTGATTCAGCGTAACTTTCATTGAAGTGTTCTTCCATGAGAGAATTTTTAAATGAAAAACCTTTGACCAATGCCAAAACAGCAATCTCACCACCGTCAACATTTAAGATGGCTGAAACTGAGCTATTTTCAGCTTTAACTGGTTCAAAAGAATTGAGTTTTGAATCAAATGTGATAATGCCATTACGGGTCAAATACTGCTGTTGAGCCTGTAAATTTAACGGCACGCTAAAGCCAATAACAATCAACAAAAAAGGTATAAATTGTTTCATATTATAGAACTATTTATTCTGTCACAGTGATAGTTCCAAACATAGAAGCTACGTGCGGATCACATACATATTGCGTGGCTCCGACTACTGTAAATTCGTGCATAAACTGATAGCCAGCAGTGCTAATGTATCCAGAATCAAAGGATTCAACCCCGGAAGTCGATCTAAGGTTATGGGTGCCGCTTCCCCAAGTCCAACGAACGGTATCACCAACTTTTATATTTAATTGTTGATTTGCACTAATGCTGGAGTTTGCCCAAAATAAATCATGTAATGTGACATCAGGATTAGCAGGAGTTAAATCAGAAATGCTGTCGTTTTCACAACTTGTTACGATAACTGCGAAAATTAATAGGAATGCTTTGTATTTCATATCAGATATTTTAACAAATATATCTAAAATGAAACTTTAAAATTGTTAAAATATTGACAATACTCTAAAGCGATTACTTGCTTAAATACATCTTTCGCCTGGCGTACAGGTCGTAAAATTCATCGTCCTTAAGGCTATCTATGAATAAAATGCTCTCACCAGTGCTTTTCATTTCTGGTCCCAATTGTTTGTTGACATTCGGAAACTTATTGAAAGAGAAAACAGGTTGTTTGATGGCATAGCCTTCCAATTGTGGGTTGAAATCAAAATCTGTGACCTTGTTGTGACCTAACATTACCTTGGTGGCGTAATTAACATAGGGCTCTCCATAAGCCTTGGCGATGAATGGAACCGTTCTAGAGGCTCTTGGATTGGCTTCTATAATGTAAACCATGTCATCTTTGACTGCAAACTGAATGTTGATCAATCCAACAGTATTCAGCGCAAGCGCAATTTTCTTGGTGTGGTCCTTAATTTGTTGAAGTACCAAGTCACCTAAGTTAAAGGGTGGTAAAGTCGCATTGCTGTCTCCAGAGTGGATACCACAAGGTTCAATATGCTCCATAATCCCAATAATATAAACATTCTCCCCATCACATATAGCATCAGCCTCTGCTTCAATAGCGCCATCCAGATAATGATCCAATAGCAGCTTATTATTAGGAATTTTTCGAAGTAAATCAACCACATGGGATTCTAATTCTTCCTTGTTTATTACAATTTTCATGCCTTGGCCCCCTAAAACATAGGAAGGTCTGACTAAAATTGGAAAGTTCAGTTTGTCTGCCACTTGCAAGGCTTGGTCCGCCGTTTCAGCCGTATCAAATTCTGGATATGGAATGTTGTTGTCTTTTAATAAAGTAGAAAAGGAACCACGGTCTTCCGCCAAATCTAATGATTGATAACTGGTTCCCAAAACCTTAATACCATAACGGTCTAACTTTTCTGCCAGTTTAAGCGCAGTTTGGCCTCCGAGTTGAACAATAACGCCTTCCGGTTTTTCATGCTGAATGATGTCGTAAATGTGTTCCCAAAAAACAGGTTCGAAATATAGCTTATCTGCAGTGTCAAAATCGGTTGATACTGTTTCAGGATTACAATTTATCATAATGGTTTCGTAACCACATTCAGCGGCAGCCAAAACACCGTGAACACAACAATAATCAAACTCAATCCCTTGACCAATACGATTAGGGCCAGACCCTAATACAACAACTTTCTTTTTATCAGATACAACACTTTCATTGTCTGTGTAGGTGTTGCCATCTTTAGTCGTCATTTCACTCTCAAAAGTAGAATAATAATAAGGCGTTTTAGCCTCAAACTCTGCAGCACAAGTATCTACCAACTTATAAACACGGTTGATGTGAAAGGCCATTCGTTTTTTATAAACTTCACTTTCCAAACAACCCAGCATATGGGCGATTTGACGGTCTCCGTAGCCTTTTTGTTTAGCCTCTAAAAGAAGGGGTTTCGTGATGGTTTCAATCTCGAAATTCGAAATTTCCTTTTCAAGAAAATACATTTCCTCATATTGTTTTAAAAACCACATGTCAATTTTGGTGATTTCGTAAATTCTGGACAACGGAATCCCCATTTGAATGGCATCATAAATCACAAAAACACGGTCCCAGCTGGCGTGTTTGAGCTTGCTAATGACTTGATCGTAGTCTTTATAGCCTTTTCCGTCGGCGCCCAAGCCATTGCGTTTGATTTCTAAGGATTGTGTTGCCTTGTGTAAGGCCTCTTGAAACGAACGACCGATGCCCATAACCTCTCCCACAGCTTTCATTTGAAGCCCTAGTTCTCTGTCACTGCCTTCAAATTTATCGAAGTTCCAACGCGGTATTTTGACAATCACATAATCCAAAGTGGGTTCAAAAAGAGCAGAGGTTGATTTGGTGATTTGATTTTCTAGCTCGTCAAGATTATATCCTGTTGCTAATTTCGCTGCGACTTTGGCAATTGGATAGCCTGTGGCCTTGCTTGCAAGTGCTGAGGAACGGGAAACCCGTGGATTGATTTCTATGGCAATGATGTCCTCGTTTTCATCTGGACTTACAGCAAATTGAACATTACAACCCCCAGCAAAATCTCCAATGCTACGCATCATATGAATGGCCATATCGCGCATTTTCTGATAGGTATTATCACTTAAGGTCATGGCAGGAGCTACAGTGATAGAGTCTCCTGTATGAATGCCCATGGGATCCATGTTTTCTATGGAACAAATTATAACAACATTATTGTTGTCATCACGAAGCAATTCTAATTCATATTCTTTCCAGCCCATAAGCGCCTTGTCAATCATGACCTCATGTATGGGTGAAATCTCAAGACCACGCTTTAAAAGTTCATCAAAATCTTCTTCTTTATGGACAATGGAAGCACCAGCGCCACCTAATGTAAAAGACGCTCTAATCACAAGAGGGAAACCAAATTCTTGTGCAATTTCCTTCCCTTTTAGATAGGAATTTGCCGTGGCTTGAGGGGCCATTGGAATGTCAATTTTCAACATCAATTCTCGAAACTTCTCGCGGTCTTCTGTAATATTTATCGCGTCAATATCAACACCAATAATTTCAACATTATAATCTTCCCAAATTCCTTTTTCATCCGCTTCAATACATAAATTTAGAGCAGTTTGTCCGCCCATGGTTGGTAAAACTGCATCAATCTGTGGGTGATCTTTTAAAATCTTTAAAATGGACTTGGTATTCAAAGGCAACAAATAGACATGATCGGCCATAGAGGGATCTGTCATGATGGTTGCTGGATTGGAGTTAATTAGAATGGTTTCGATTCCATCTTCTCGTAAGGATCGTAAGGCTTGAGACCCTGAATAATCAAATTCACAAGCCTGACCAATAATAATGGGCCCTGAGCCGATGATGAGAATGGATTTTAAATCGTTTCTTTTTGGCATTTTATTAGTGGGTTGATTTCAGTAAAATATTTTTCAAATTTAAATAACCTTTAGATATAAAAAAAGGCGTTACGAACAGTAACACCTTTAATATATTAACAATTGTTAATCATTATTTTTTATGACGAATTTCAGATGAAACACTCAACTTTTTACGTCCTTTTGCGCGTCTTCTGGCTAAAACCTTTCTGCCGTTAGCAGAGGCCATTCTTTCTCTAAAACCGTGCTTGTTTTTACGTTTTCTTTTGGAAGGTTGAAATGTTCTTTTCATTTTATTTTATCTTTAAATCCGAAATGGGAATCTATAAATTCTAAGTTTATAAAATCTTAAAATTAGAGTCGGGCAAATATACAAAGAGTTTTTAGTTCAACAAATCTTATTTTAAAATTATTTTGTTTTGTTTTCATTACATTTGTATTCCATTTTAAACTGAAAATATGTTCAATAAAAATATCAAACTCGTCTTGTTCATTGCATGCATTGCGTATGCAATCTATCAATTTATAGAGTCTTACATAGGTAACGGCATTATGTTTGTTTTAATTGGACTTACTTTTTTGTTTTTGTATTATAAAAACGAATTCATTTTATTGGCGTTTTTAAAACTTAGAAAGCAAGATTTTGCTGGAACTGAAGCTTGGCTAAGTAAGATTAAAAACCCCCAATCTGCTCTGACTAAAAAGCAACAAGGCTATTACAATTTTTTAAAAGGAATCATGGTGTCTCAAACCAATATGAATGCCGCCGAAAAGTTTTTTAAAAATGCTGTGAATCTAGGACTCTCGATGGACCACGACCTTGCGATGGCCAAACTTAACTTGGCAGGGATTGCATTTACAAAACGACGAAAACTGGAAGCACAACGATTGCTTTCCGAAGCACAAAAGCTCGATAAAAGGAACATGCTCAGCGAGCAAATTAAAATGATGAAGCAACAAATGAAAAAGGCCTCCATTCCCAACCAGCATTTTGGACAAGGAAACGCAGGTCGAAGACGTTAATTGTTTGAGTCAATACCATTCCTTTCTGGTATTTCAATGGTATATTTTTTTCTTGATTTATTGTTTAAAAATGTCTCCCTCAACCAGGGATTGTGAATTTTTAATTGCTTGTAATTAATACCAAACCCTTTAGCAAATTGTACAAAATCACTAACGGCTGTATCAATCTCCACTGAAAATGTAGGGGGGTAATTGTACAAGTCTGCATCCGTGTAATTAAAGCCATATTTCTTGGCATTGCTTGTAATTTCCTTGAGTGCTACAATTCTAAACACATAACGACCTGTTTCTTGTCCCAACAACATATCGTAGTAATTATCGACCGATTGACGCTCTAACTCCGAGGCAATTCCATTCATTCCGGCGTTGTAAGAAGCTGCAGCCAGTGTCCAAGAACCAAATCTTTCTTTGGCTTTTAATAAGTATTTACATGCCAATGTGGTTGATAATATGAGGTTGTTACGCTCGTCAACATTTGCGTTAACTTCTAAACCATATTCTTTAGCAGTAGATTTCATTATTTGCCAAAATCCTTTCGCACCAGCAGGAGAAGTAATATTTTGTAGACCACTTTCAATTAATGCTAAATATTTAAAATCGTCTGGAACTCCGTACGATTTTAAAATAGGTTCTATAATTGGGAAGTACTTGTGAGCGCGTTTAAGCAATAGAAAGCCATTAGACTGCCAATAGGTGTTTACCAAAAGTTCTCTGTCCATTCGCTCCTTTACATCTGGAAAACTTAATGGCATTAACTCACCCGAAAAATCAAGTTTTTTTGGCAAAGGAACTGCATATACATTGTAATCAGACAATGGATATTTTTGAAAATTTTCTTTGTTTGACTGACTTTTAAAAGACGAAGATGAAAGGATCAGTAAAACAAGTGCAAATAGGAAAAAATAGGTGAATTTTATACGAGACATTTTGTGATAATTTTGTAAGCCACAATTTAAAAAAAAATCAACAACCGAGGAGCTGAGTATTAGACTAATACTGCTGTCTTGAATTGAAAAACTGTTAAAGTTCAGAAAATCAGTAGTTTTTTTTGTAAATTTGCATAGAATTTTTCCAACAAATACAAACTTATTGTTATGCTAACAGCTTCAAATCTTGTGGACAATACCTTTTTGCGTCAGTATGAAGTAAAAATTGGTACCAATATGGCTACCATTGAATACTCACAACAAGAACGAAAAATTTTTCTTACAAAACTCAACATTCCAGAGCATTTGGCTTCTCAGGAATTTTCTGAAGATTTTATAAAAGTTGTTTTAGAAAATATTAGCGAAAAAAACATCAGCGTTGTACCAACAAGCCCTCCAATTGCAAAGTTTATCAAAAGAAATCGACGCTATAAAAAAATGTTACCAGTAGGCATTCGGATCTAACAGGACACTAGCGTTTGAACAAATTCAAATCGAACCAGTCCATCGCCATCAATTTTAGTAAGTTCAATTTCATGCAACGTATTTACGAGTGTGGGATTCCATGGTGTTTTTACTTTGACATAGTTTTCTGTAAATCCATGTATGTATCCTGATTTATTTTCACCTTCAAATAGAACGGTACGAATTGACCCTAATTGACTTTCATAAAACGCCCTTCTTTTTTTTACGGAAAGACCACGCAATAATTTACTGCGCTTTGTTCTTATAGTCTTGGGCACTGCATTTTGCATGGATGCAGCCAATGTATTGGGGCGTTCGGAATATGTAAAAACGTGCAAATAAGAAATATCTAATTTGTTTAAAAAATTAAATGTTTCAAGAAAAAGGGCTTCCGTTTCTCCAGGGAAACCAACAATAACATCCACACCAATGCAAGCATCTGGCATTTGTTGTTTTATCACGGCGACGCGTTCTTCATATAATTCTCGCATATAACGTCTTCGCATATTCTTTAAGACTAGATTGCTTCCACTTTGAAGTGGAATGTGAAAATGCGGCACAAAACAATTACTTTTTGATACAAAATCAATCGTTTCATTTTTTAATAAGTTGGGTTCAATAGATGAAATTCGAAGGCGCTTGATGCCCTCAACCGTGTCTAAAGCTTGGATCAATTCTAAAAATGTATGTTGGTGCTTTTTATTACCGAATTCTCCTTTGCCATAGTCCCCAATGTTCACACCAGTGAGCACAATTTCTTGAATCCCTTTTTTTGAAATCTCATAGGCATTCTTTAAAACATTTTGTAAAGAATCACTTCTAGAAATTCCACGCGCAAGCGGAATGGTACAATAGGTGCATTTGTAATCACAACCATCTTGAACTTTGAGAAAGGCTCGGGTGCGGTCCCCTATTGAGTAACTGCCAACATAAAAATCAGCAGCTTCGATTTCACAGGCATGTACAGACCCAACTGATTGTTTGGAAAGATCATTTAGGTAATCTGTAATTTTAAACTTTTCGGTAGCCCCTAACACCAAATCAACGCCATATACATCTGCCAATTCTTGAGGTTGAAGTTGGGCATAACATCCAATGGCGATGATAAAAGCATCTGCATTAACCTGAAGCGCTTGTTTAACAATTGTTTTAAAGCGTTTGTCAGCGTTTTCAGTCACCGAACACGTATTGATTACATAAATGTCTGCAACATCAGAAAAATCAACACGCTCAAAGCCTTCGTTTTGAAAATCTCTTGCGATGGTGGAAGTTTCTGAAAAATTTAATTTGCAGCCCAATGTGTAAAAAGCTACTTTTTTTGTTGCAATCATTCTTGTACATTTACAAAGAAAAACAAAGTTACGACGAACCAAGCTAATGGCAAAACAACCCTTTAATTTATTAAATTTCAGCACTGCTACTGTTTTAACTGCGTTTCTTTTATTGGGCTGTAGTCATTCGGATGAAAAGGCTTTAGATAGACAAGTATTTCGCTACAATGAACACAAAAATATCAGCAGTCTGGATCCGGCATTTGCTAAAGACAATGCCAATATTTGGGCTGTTCACCAATTGTTTAACGGGCTTGTTCAATTGGATGAAAACATGAAAATTAAGCCCTGTATAGCCAGTCAATGGGAAATCTCAGAGAATGGAACACTTTACACTTTTTATTTAAGGCCAGATATTTATTTTCATGCCCATGAAAAATTTGGTCCAACAAAAACACGTTTGGTTACAGCAGCTGATTTTGAATTCAGTTTTAAAAGATTGCTAGACCCAAAACTTGCGTCTCCTGGGGGTTGGGTTTTGTCAGCGGTTGATGATTTTTTTGCCAAAGACAACCATACCTTTCAAATTAAATTGAAACATCCTTTTCCAGCTTTTCTTGGATTGTTAAGTATGAAATATTGCAGCGTTGTACCCAAAGAAATCATTGAATATTATGGAACAGATTTTAGAAGTCACCCCATAGGTACAGGCCCATTTTTTTTAAAACGATGGTCTGAAAATAACAAATTAGTTTTTCGAAATAACCAGCGCTATTTTGAAATTGACAGTGCGGGAAATAAACTCCCTTATTTAGAAGCCATTGCCATCACATTTTTAGCAGACAAACAATCTGAATATTCACAATTCATACAAGGCAATCTTGATTTTATATCAGGTTTAGATGCTGCTTATAAAGATGATATTCTAACACCGAAAGGGAAGCTTCAAGCAAAATATAAGCCACGTATAAATATGCTTAAAAGCCCTTATTTAAACACAGAATATTTAGGCTTTTATATGGATTCAGATATTCCCGAAGTCCAAAGTAGACTTTTAAGACAAGCCTTTAATTATGGCTTTGACCGCAATAAAATGATAACCTATCTCAGAAATAACATTGGAAGCCCTGCAAATGGCGGATTTATTCCAAGAGGGTTGCCAGGGTTTGAGCCAACGATTGGTTTTGATTTTAACCCAGAGAAAGCTAAAGCACTGGTCACTGAGTACAAAAGACTAACTAATAACCCCAACCCTACTTTAAAGCTGTCAACAACAGAGAATTATTTAAGTTTTTGTGAATTTATTCAAAGAGCTTTACTGGATATTGGTTTAAACATAAGTATTGATGTCATGCCAGCATCGGCTTTAAAATCGGCAAAAGCCAATGGAAAAACAGCTGCTTTTAGAGCAAGCTGGGTAGCGGACTACCCGGATGCACAAAACTATTTATCCCTTTTTTACAGTAAAAATTTTGCACCCAATGGACCCAATTACACCCATTTTAAAAATGAGGAATTTGATCGAATATATGAGGGTGCTATGATTGAAACCAATGATTCTCTACGCATTGAACTCTATAAAAAAATGGATGCAATCGTAATGAAAGAGGCGCCTATCACTGTTTTATTTTATGATGAAGTCGTTCGATTTACACAAAAGAATATAGATGGATTGGGGATCAATCCTACCAATCTATTAGAACTTAAAAAAGTAAGAAAGAATTAAGCTGGCCTGTGTTTATTGCTCATTTTAAAAACCTGCTCTAAAATTTCAGCTTCCTGCAGGGTAAATTCTAGGCCTCGACGTTGAAAGACAGCAGAAGCCACTTCAAACGCTTTTTTAGTCAAATAGGTGCTCATTCCCTGACTGCCGCCCCAACTAAAACTGGGTACAAAATTTCTAGGGAAGCCACTGCCAAAAATATTGGCACTTACCCCTACTACAGTTCCTGTATTAAACATGGTATTGATGGAACATTTACTGTGGTCTCCCATCATCAATCCACAAAACTGGAGGCCGGTTCTCGCAAAATTTTCAGATTCATAGTTCCAAAGGCGCACCTCCGAATAGTTGTTTTTTAAATTTGAAGTATTCGTGTCTGCACCCAAATTACACCACTCACCTATCACAGAATTACCTAAAAATCCATCATGCGCTTTATTAGAATAACCGAAAATGACCGAATTATTGACCTCACCACCAACTTTAGAGTGCGGCCCAACAGTTGTAGGGCCATAAATCTTAGCTCCCATTTTTAAAGTAGAATTTTCACATAACGCAAAAGGGCCACGCACCAAACTACCTTCCATAATTTCGGCATTTTTACCGATGTATATGGGGCCATCAGTTGCGTTTAAAACACAGTGATTTAAGTTAACGCCTTCTTCAATAAAAATATGGGCTTCGTTCAGCGTTTTTACTGTTTTTGGGATAGTTTGTGAAGTCTTGTCTTTTGTTATCAAATTAAAATCTGCCTCAATAGCAACCCCATTGAGTTGAAATATATCCCAAGTGTTTTTAATGGAAAGTACGGACTCTGGGCAGCTGTGTATTTTAAACTGTGTAAAATCAACACTTTCTTGAGTGTCTGAAACCCTAAAAGCAACAACAACCTCTCCGTCAAAAACAGCTTCATTTTCATTTAAGTTCTGAAGCATATCAGCAAGCTCTTGCGTAGGGAGGTAAGATCCGTTAATCATTGTGTTATCTGAAAACTCTACCATTGGGAATTTATTAGACAAATAGTCTTCTGTGACAGTTGTTGTTGTCAAACCAAGAAAGGTTTCCCATTTCTCACGGATGGTTAAAATCCCAATGCGAATGTCTGCAACCGGCCTTGTGTAAGTAAAAGGCAACAAGGCGTTGCGGAAAGGACCATCAAAGAGAATATAATTCATCTAAATTATTTTTTGTAAAAATAACAAAAAAGCCTTTCATGACGATGAAAGGCTTTTGATATTGTATAGATTGCTAAATTATTTTTTAAACTTAGAGTATTTTGTTTTGAACTTATCAATACGGCCTGCAGTGTCTACCAATTTAGACTTACCAGTATAATATGGGTGTGAAGTTCTAGAAATTTCTAACTTAATAAGTGGGTATTCAACGCCTTCAACTTCGAGTGTTTCATTGGTGTCTGCGGTTGATTTTGTTAAAAAAACATCGTCATTAGACATGTCTTTAAACGCTACAAGTCTGTAATTTTCTGGGTGGACTCCTTTTTTCATCGTATGCTTTATTTCGATTTTTCGAATTGCAAATTTAATTATTTTTTACAATATCACAACAGATTATTAATTTTATTTCTACGACTGTGCTGTAACATTTTTCAGCAAATTGCATCTAATAAACAAAAAACTATAAATTTTTTAAATATGAAACCAACCACAAAGCAAAACTCCGTTAATTTAGGCCTTTATTTAGGTGCCACATTATCTTTTATAACCGTATTATTTTATGCAGTGAATTTAGATTTGATGATCAAATGGTGGGTAAGCCTTTTGAGTTTGACAACGGTGATCGTATTTGGTGTATTGGCGGCCAAGAAGGCGAAAAGTACACTCGGTGGATTTATTGACTTTAAGGGGGCTTTTTCTAACTATTTTATAACTGTAGCACTAGGAATTGGAATTAGCACATTTGTGAGCATTGCTATTTTTTCTTTCATCGACACGGATGCTGCTGCATATTTAAACGAGCAAATTTTGATTGTGACAAAAGAATCTATGGAGCGCTTTAATGCACCAGAAGAATTGGTGGCACAAACATTAGTAGAAGCCAGTAAAAAAGATAATTTTTCAATTGCAACTCAACTACAAAATTATGTTTTCTTTCTTGCATTTATTTCATTGTTAGGGCTCATTGTAGCAGCAATAATAAAGAAATCGGACACAAACAAAGCATAATTTCGTTATTTTTGAGGGTCTTATGCCAATTCCAATGGATATTTCAGTTGTTATACCCCTCTTAGACGAGCAAGATTCTTTAGGAGAACTCCACGAATGGATTGCAAAAACAATGCAGTCTAATGGATTTTCTTATGAACTTATTTTCATAGACGATGGAAGCCGAGACCAATCTTGGGAAATTATCAAAACCCTCTGTGTGAAAAATCCTGCTGTTTTTGGTATTCGTTTTTCAAAGAACTTTGGGAAATCACAAGCACTTCACGCCGGGTTTGAAAGGGCTGTTGGCGATGTCGTCATTACTATGGATGCAGATTTACAAGACAGTCCTGAGGAAATTCCTGGCCTCTTTAATATGATTAAAAACAATAAATATGATGTGGTATCGGGTTGGAAGAAAAAACGCTATGACCGGTATTTCGCTAAAAATTTACCCTCTAAGTTATTTAATTGGGCCGCTAGAAAAGTATCAGGAATCGCGCTCAACGATTTTAATTGCGGATTAAAGGCCTACAAAAAAGACGTGATTAAAACCATTGAAGTTTACGGAGAAATGCACCGCTATATTCCCGTTTTGGCAGCGAATGCTGGATTTAAAAATATTTCAGAGAAAATAGTGGCACATCAGCCTAGAAAACACGGCAAAACAAAATTTGGTATGGAACGATTTATAAATGGCTTTTTGGACTTGATTACAATATGGTTTACTTCAAGGTTTGGGAAACGCCCAATGCACTTTTTTGGATTCCTTGGAGTATTAATGCTCATCATTGGGTTTACTTTTGCAGCCTATCTAGGGGTCGATAAATTATACTTCAACCCCTCTGGACGTTTAATTTCTGAGCGGCCTGAATTTTTTATTGCCTTGACAACAATGATTATTGGAACCCAATTCTTTGTGGCTGGGTTTTTGGGTGAAATTATTTTACAATCGAGAAGCCATAAAGAGCGCTACCACATATCTGAAGATACAACAACTAAATAATCTTGTGAAACAAACCACTTTAGTTCTGTAAATAACTAAATTTGCAAAAAATAACCAATGGTATCATCCCTTAGTTCAGAAATACAATCCAAAATTTCAAATTGGCAACAAGATTTTTTTGACCAAGAGACGAAAGATGAAATCACCAAACTTCAGGAAAATCCCGAAGAATTAGAAGATCGATTTTATAAAGACTTAGAATTCGGAACTGGTGGAATGCGTGGCGTTATGGGGGTTGGCACCAACCGAATTAACAAGTACACATTGGGGAGAAATACCCAAGGCCTTTCTGATTATTTGAAGCAATTATATACTGAAGAAAAATTAAAAGTAGCCATCGCCTATGACTGTAGGCACAATAGTAAATCTTTTGCGAAAATTGTAGCAGACGTATTTTCAGCCAATGATATTGAAGTTTTTTTATTTGAAGATCTTAGAGCCACCCCGGAATTATCATTTGCCGTAAAACATTTGAATTGTCAATGTGGAATTGTCTTGACAGCTTCTCACAATCCGCCAGAATACAATGGTTATAAAGTCTATTGGAAGGATGGAGGACAACTGGTGCCCCCACACGATAAAGCAATCATAACAGTTATAAACAACTTAGACTATAAAGACATAAATTTTGAAGCAAATGATGCTTTAATTCATAAGATTGGTTCTAATGTTGATGATGCTTTTATAGAAGCAGCCGTTGAAAATGGTGTGCTCAAGCAAAACTCATTAGAAAATAGAGACGAATTAAGTATTGTTTTTACATCGCTTCACGGCACTTCAATTACAGCCGTTCCCGAAACCCTTAAAAGAGCAGGTTACAAAAACGTACACATTGTTAAAGAGCAAGCGCTTCCTGACGGGGACTTCCCAACGGTTAAATCCCCCAATCCAGAAGAACCAGAAGCCCTCAAAATGGCCTTAGAATTGGCTAAAAAAGTCAATGCAGATATTGTTATTGGAACCGATCCTGATTGTGATCGCCTGGGTATAGCCGTTCGAAATATATCTGGAGAACTGACGCTTTTAAATGGTAATCAAACCATGGTGCTGATGACAAAGTTTTTATTGGACCAATGGAAAAAAGATGGAAAAATTAACGGCAATCAATTTGTGGGCTCTACCATTGTCTCAACCCCGATGCTTCCAAAGTTAACTGCCGCTTACAATGTGGACTGTAAAATTGGACTTACTGGCTTTAAATGGATTGCCAAGATGATAGAAGACTACCCAAATATGGATTTTATTGGCGGTGGTGAAGAAAGCTTTGGATTTATGGTTGGAGACTTTGTACGTGACAAAGATGCGGTTACTTCTACCCTTCTCGCTTGTGAAATTGCAACCTTGGCCAAGGCTAAAGGCAGTTCTTTTTTTGATCAACTAATTGATTTATACGCCACGCATGGCTTTTTTAAGGAGCGGCTTATTTCAATCACTAAAAAAGGAAAAAGTGGTGCCCAAGAAATTCAAAAAATAATGGATGAAGCCCGAACATCTCCACCACTTGAAATTAATGGTTCAAGCGTTATAAAAATTGAAGATTACCAATCTTCAATATCATATGACGCCACAACAAACACTTCTTCAGCTATAAGTATTCCAAAAGCAAATGTTCTTATTTTTACTACAGATGACGGCAGTAGAATTGCTTTGAGGCCCAGTGGAACAGAGCCAAAAATTAAATATTATATCAGTGTTAATAAAGCGCTAAAAGTTGCTTCAGAATTTGAGTCAACAGAATCAGAACTAGAAGTGAAAATTAATAAAATTTTAAAAGCAATGAATTTGGAATAAGATGAAAAAAATTCTTCTACAATTATGGCCTTTTATAAAAAACTACAAAAAACATGTTGTTTTAAATATTTTATTCAACCTACTGTACGCGCTTTTTGGGACCCTTGCCTTTGTTTCATTAATTCCCATGCTCAATGTGTTATTTGACAAAACTCAGAAAGTCACAAAAGCACCCGTCTGGAACGGCATTGGAGACCTTAAGAACTATGCTAATGACAGCTTAAACTTTAAAATCACCGCACTATTAGATGCAGGCAATGGTCAAATGGCATTGCTGATTGTGGTGGGTGTTGTGGTGGCAACATTTTTTCTGAAAAATCTTTTTGGATACCTTTCCATGCAACATGTCATGTATTTAAAGAATGGGATTTTAACAGATTTAAGAAAACATATGTACAAACATATTGTAGAACTCCCTGTTAGCTTTTACGCTAAAAGAAAAAAAGGAGATATCATGGCGCGAATATTAGGAGATATTAATGAAATGCAAAATTCTTTTTTTATCATTTTAGAACTCATTGTAAGAGAGCCATTAACAATCGTTTTTTCACTTATTGTCATGTTTACCTTAAGTTGGCAACTTTCACTTTTTGTACTGCTTTTTATTCCTATTTCTGGATTTTTAATTTCCAACATCGGAAAACGTTTAAAACGACAATCCCTCAAAGCACAAGAGGAATCAGGATTGCTTATTTCTACTGTAGAAGAAACATTATCAGGACTAAAAATTGTAAAAAGCTATAATGCAGAAGCAAGCTTTAAACAGCGTTTTTCAAACTCTGCAGACCGGATTTTAAGATTGATCAATAAGATTGGAAATAAAAACAACTTAGCAGGGCCTTTGAGCGAATTTCTAGGGATTGTAACCATTGCAGCACTGTTGTGGTATGGCGGTAAACTGGTATTGATTGAAAAAGCAATTGAAGGCACTACATTTATTGGATTTATGGGACTTGCATACGGCATATTAACGCCTGCAAAAGCCATCAGTAAAGCCTCTTATAAAGTGAAGAATGGCATTGCAGCTGCCGACCGTGTATTTGAAGTATTAGAGAGTGAAGATAGCATGTCGGATGAAGAAAACGCAAAATTTTTATCAGAATTCAACAAATCGATTGCCCTCAAAAACATAGTTTTTAAATACGAAAAAGAAAATGTTTTAAATGATTTCTCCATCTCTGTCAAAAAAGGTCAGACGGTAGCTTTGGTGGGGCAATCAGGGAGTGGAAAATCTACCATTGCCAATCTTTTGACGCGTTTTTACGATGTCAATGAAGGTAGCATTGAAATTGATGGTATCGATATAAAAAAGTTTACAAAAAAATCTTTGAGGTCTCAAATTGGACTGGTGACTCAAGATTCCATTTTATTTAATAATAGTATCAAAAACAACTTACTTATAGGAAACGAAAATGCTACAAATGATGAAATTATTGAGGCACTTAAAGTTGCCAATGCTTGGGAATTTGTAAAAGAATTACCAGGAGGAATTGATTCAAACATTGGAGATGCTGGAAACAGTCTCTCAGGAGGTCAAAAACAGCGCTTAAGTATTGCAAGGGCCGTGCTTAAAAACGCACCCATTATGATTTTAGACGAGGCGACATCCGCATTGGATACTGAAAGCGAGCGCTTGGTTCAAGAAGCGCTTGAAAATATGATGAAAAATCGCACCTCTATAGTCATTGCACACCGATTGTCTACCATTCAAAATGCTGACCAAATCATTGTAATGAAACAAGGGGAAATTGTAGAACAAGGCAAGCATCAAGAACTTTTAGATAAAAAAGGCATGTATCACAAATTGGTGTTAATGCAGTCTTTGGATTAATAAAAGAGCTGATTTCTAAAAAAACATCTAAGTTTAATTTAGAAACAAATCCTTTGCTTTTCGAGAAACCATTTATTAAGTGTAACTTTGTAATTCTAAGAAAAAATTGATGCGTTTACACAGAAATTTATGCTTTGCAATCATTGATGGTGTCCTTGAAGTTTTCAACGATAATAAATATGCCGATAAAGTTATTCAAGCCCTTTTAAAACGCGATAAACGTTGGGGCAGCCGCGATCGTGGTTTTGTGGCAGAAACCACCTACGACATTGTTCGTTGGAAAAGGCTTTACGCGGAAATTGCCGAAGTTAAAGAACCTTTCAGTAGAGATGATGCTTGGCGGCTTTTTGCAGTATGGGCGACCCTTAGGGGTATTAAATTGCCTGACTGGAAATATTTTGAAAACACACCAACTAGAAAAATTAAAGGCCGCTTTGATGAAGCCTGTAAAATTCGAAAAATTAAGGAATCGATTCCAGACTGGATAGATGCGTTGGGTATCAAAGAATTGGGGGAAAGCGTTTGGTCCAAAGAACTGGCAAAACAAAACGAACAAGCAGATGTGATATTGAGGGTAAACACACTAAAAACCACTAAAACAGAGCTTCAACTTAAACTAGGTGCGGAGCATATTGAAACCGTAGAGATCAAAGGCTACCCAAATGCTTTAAAACTAGTGGAACGTGCCAACGTCTTTAAAACCGAAGCTTTTAAAATGGGTTGGTTCGAAGTGCAAGATGCCTCCTCTCAATTGGTGGCTGATTTTTTGGAGGTAGCTCCAGGAATGAAAGTGGTGGATGTTTGTGCCGGTGCTGGTGGCAAGACCCTACACCTTTCTGCATTGATGCAAAATAAAGGATCGCTCATTGCTATGGATATTTACGAAAGTAAACTCAAAAAATTAAAAGTGAGGGCCAAACGAAATGGGGCACACAACATTGATTTAAGGTTGATTAACTCTACCAAACCCATAAAAAAACTTAAAGAAAAAGCGGATCGCTTGCTCATTGACGCCCCCTGCTCTGGCTTGGGCGTTTTACGTCGAAATCCAGATTCTAAATGGAAGTTAAAACCTGAATTTTTAGATAAAATAAAAAAAACTCAACAACACATATTACAAGACTATTCTAAGATATTAAAACCTGGTGGGAAAATGGTGTATGCAACTTGTTCTGTGTTGCCGTCTGAAAACCAAGAACAAATAGCTAAATTTATAGCATCTGAAGAAGGGAGACAATTTAAACTAATCAAAGAAAAAAAAATATTTGCACACAAGAGTGGATATGATGGTTTTTATATGGCGCTTCTTGAAAAACCAATTCAATGAAATATTACTACATACTTTTTTCAGTCCTTTGCACCACTCTAGGATTTTCACAAATTCCAAATGGTTATTACAACAATGCAACTGGTAATGGGTACGTTTTAAAAACCCAACTATATAATATTATCAATCAACAAAATGACCAAGGCTACAGTGCTATTGATGGGTTTTTTAGAAATTATGACTTAGATAATTATTACGAAAATAATAACACCATATTAGACATCTACTCAGAAAACCCTGATGGCCAAGATCCCTATAATTTTACACCTTTCAACGATGAATGTGGAAACTACTCTGGTGAGGGCGATTGCTACAACAAAGAACACATCATTCCAAAATCCGTTTTTAATGAAAATACTCCAATGCAAGGAGATGCTCACTCCCTGTTACCAACTGATGGAAGGGTCAACGGATTTCGTGGTAACTTTCCGATGGGACGTGTGGATAACAACAACCTGGCCTCGCAATCTGGCATTTCAAATCCAACACAAAACGGGTCTAAATTAGGAGACAACCTCAATAGTGGCTATTCGAGTGGTTATTCTGGAACTGTGTTTGAACCCATAGATGAATTCAAAGGAGACATTGCCCGCATTCATTTTTATTTTGCAACACGCTACCAGAATCAAATTTCAAATTGGAGCAGTTATGCCATGTTTAATGGCAGTAGTGATCAGGTTTTTGAAACGGTTTTTTTAAATATATTACTGGAATGGCACAACTTAGACCCTGTATCTCAGAAAGAAATAGACCGCAATGATGCTATTTACTACGATCATCAAGGTAATCGCAACCCTTTTGTGGACCACCCCGAATATGTCAATGCCGTTTGGAACGCAGAAGACGATAGTGAGGCCCCCACAGCACCATCTAACTTAGTGGCTTCAAATCCAACGGCAACCAGCATTGATTTAAATTGGAATCCCGCAACAGATAATGTGGGGTTAAGTGGCTATGATATTTATAAAGACGGTAGTTATTACACCAATGTGAATACAACCTCTACAACAATCATCGGGTTGAGTCCAGAAACCAATTACTGCTATACAGTGGTTGCAATAGACAGCAGCAACAACAGCTCCCTGCCATCCAATGAAGCTTGTGAGACCACGACAAGTGGCAGCAGTGGCAATGCAGATCTATTTTTTTCAGAATACATGGAAGGTAGCAGTTTTAACAAGGCTTTAGAAATTGCTAATTTTTCAGGCTCCACCATCAATTTGTCAAATTATGAATTGAAGCTAAGCTCAAATGGCAGCAGTACATGGAATTCCAACAGCTACAGTTTTCCGAACAATGCAAGCATTGCGAACACAGGGGTTTATGTCATTATGCATGGTAGCGCTGCTGTTTGCACTGATGTAGAAGACGATTTAAACAACAGTATTAACGGCTTCAATGGGAACGATGTCATTGGCTTATTTAAAAATGGAGTCCTTATTGACATCCTAGGAACGCTTGGGGACGATAGTGACTATGCAAAAAACATAACACTGGTTCGAAATGCGGATGTGGCCGCAGGCTCCTCAATATTCAATATCAATGAATGGACAATTTATGATGATATTAATACCTGTGAAGATTTAGGGTCACACACCCAAACACTTGGTATATCTCAAATTGCAAATGATGCTATAAAATTATACCCCAATCCTTTGACAGGAAACACACTTTTTATTGATGTTTTAGAAAAAGTATATCTTGAAATTTACAATCTTACAGGGAAAAAAGTATTTAATTACAGCCTGAATCCTGGAACAAACCCACTTCCAATTAGTAGTCTAAATTCAGGAATTTATATTGTTCAATTACACACAATAAGAAAGTCTTGGACGCGAAAAATAATCAAACAATAAGAGGTTTTAATATTTTAAAATTTAACTGTTTAAAACTTGTGGATAATCCTTAAAAATCACTTCTAAAAAGGCGCGTATTTCCTCCTAAAAAAATTAATTTTGTAGAGATTCACAATCTACAATTAAAACGACATGATTCACTTCTTTGGAGACGCTCAAAACAGCGTATTTGCAGTACAGGGACCAGAAGCACTCACTAAAGACACCATTGCAAAACTTTCTTGGCTTTTTGCAGACCAGCCAAAAATCGACACGATTGGCATTCAAGGACCGTTTATTGGACCGCGAGCGGCCATGGTGACCCCCTGGAGCACCAATGCCGTGGAAATTACTCAAAACATGGGAATTAATGGAATTATAAGAATCGAAAAATTTAAAGCCGTAAGTGAGGTAAGCAAAGGATTTGATCCAATGATATCTGAAAAATTTAAAGCTTTGAATCAGGGTATTTTTGACATTCAAATTACCCCAGATCCCATACTAGAAATTGAAGACATTGAGGCCTATAATATACAAGAGGGCTTGTCTTTGAGTCATGAAGAAATTGATTACCTAGAAAAAGTAAGTGATAAGATTGGGCGTCCTCTCACCGACTCTGAAGTTTTTGGATTCTCACAGGTAAATTCCGAACACTGTCGGCATAAAATATTCAATGGGACTTTTATAATTGATGGTGAGGAACAACCCACTTCCCTCTTCAAAATGATCAAAGAAACTTCCAAGCAAAGTCCTGATAATATCGTTTCGGCCTACAAAGACAATGTGGCTTTCATCAAAGGGCCCATAGTAGAGCAATTTGCACCAAAAAGAGCGGATGTGCCAGATACATACACCACAAAAGATTTTGAGTCTGTCATATCGCTTAAAGCTGAAACTCACAACTTCCCGACAACTGTAGAGCCTTTTAACGGGGCTGCGACGGGATCTGGTGGAGAAATTCGAGACCGTCTTGCTGGAGGCAAAGGCTCTCTACCGCTTGCTGGAACAGCCGTTTATATGACCTCTTATTCCCGTTTATTGAATAACCGTCCTTGGGAAAATGGATTTAAAGCGCGGCCATGGCTATACCAAACACCCATGGATATTTTAATTAAGGCTTCCAATGGTGCCTCCGATTTTGGAAATAAATTTGGGCAACCGCTTATTTGTGGTTCTGTACTCACTTTTGAACACACTGAAGACGCCGATCGTTTAGGCTTTGACAAGGTCATCATGCAGGCGGGTGGAATTGGTTATGGAAAAGACGATCAAGCACTTAAAGATATTCCTAAAAAAGACGATCATATAGTGATTTTAGGGGGTGATAACTATAGAATTGGTATGGGTGGTGCGGCTGTTTCTTCAGCAGATACAGGCGAATTTTCCTCAGGTATTGAACTCAACGCTGTTCAACGCTCCAATCCAGAAATGCAAAAACGCGCTGCCAACGCGATTCGCGGAATGGTAGAAAGCGAGGAGAATTTTATTGTTTCTATTCACGACCACGGGGCTGGAGGGCACCTCAATTGCTTGTCGGAACTTGTTGAAGATACTGGAGGGCATATAAATATAGACGCTCTGCCTATTGGAGATCCCACGCTTTCAGACAAGGAACTTGTCGGAAATGAATCCCAAGAACGCATGGGCCTGGTCATTGCTGAAAAACATCTTGAAACACTTCATAAAATTGCAGCACGAGAGCGCTCCCCTATTTACAATGTTGGGACCGTAACCAATGACCATCGTTTTGTATTTCAATCTGAAAAAAATGGCAATAAGCCTATGGATCTCAACCTAGAAGATATGTTTGGGAGTTCTCCAAAAACCATTTTAAAAGACCAGAAATTAGAAAAAAATTATAAGGCCATTTCATATGACCAAATGCAGCTCGAATCTTATCTTGAGCAATTGTTGAAATTAGAAGCTGTTGCTTGCAAAGATTGGCTTACCAATAAAGTGGATCGCTGTGTTGGTGGTAAAGTCGCCAAACAGCAGTGTGTAGGGCCTTTACAACTCCCGCTTAACAATCTAGGGGTCGTGGCCTTGGATTACAAAAGTGAACATGGCGTGGCGACCAGCATAGGACATGCGCCTATTTCAGCACTCATAGACCCCATTGCTGGCAGTAGAAATGCCATTACTGAAGCTTTAACCAATATCATATGGGCGCCGTTGGAAAACGGTCTTAAAAGCGTGTCTTTATCAGCAAATTGGATGTGGCCCTGTAAAAACCCTGGGGAAGATGCCCGACTCTACGAAGCGGTTAAAGGTATTTCAGAATTTGCAATTGCATTAGGCATTAATGTTCCAACCGGAAAAGATTCGCTTTCAATGAAGCAAAAATATCCTGAAGGCGATGTACTTTCACCAGGTACCGTTGTCATATCTGCGGCAGCCCATTGCAATGGAATTTCCAAAGTTGTAGAACCATTATTTAAAACCAACCAAGGCCCTGTATATTATATCAACATTTCTCAGGATAACTTCAAATTGGGAGGCAGTTCATTTGCACAGATACTTAACAGTATTGGACAGCAAACGCCCAAAGTAAAAAGTGCTGAATACGTTAAAAGTGTTTTTAACACCCTGCAGCATTTGATTCAAAACAAACAAATTGTGGCTGGACATGACATTGCTTCTGGAGGATTGATTACAACTTTGTTAGAATTGTGTTTTTCAGACAATGGTTTAGGCGCTGAAATTGATTTAACATCCCTTGGAGAGGCAGATACAGTCAAAGTCTTATTTTCTGAAAACTCTGGAATTGTTTTTCAAGCCAAAGATACTTCTGTTGAGACGATTTTCAAATCCAATGGAATTGATGCACTGCGCATTGGAAGCATTTCAGAAACTGGAACGCTAAAGCTAAAAAATCAACAAGCTGAATTTAATTTAAACATTGAAACCTATAGAGATTTTTGGTACGAAACTTCCTATCTATTAGATGCCAAACAAACCGCTAATGGACTTGCTAAAACCCGTTATAACAACTACAAAAAACAAACTCTAAACTATCGCTTTCCTGTGAGTTTCAATGGGAAAATTCCTGAAGTTAATGACCACAAAGTAAAACCAAAAGCCGCTATTATTAGAGAAAAAGGTAGTAACTCGGAGCGAGAAATGGCCAACGCCATGCACTTGGCTGGATTTGAAGTGAGAGATGTACACATGACCGATTTAATTTCGGGACGTGAAACTTTAGAAGATATTCAATTTATAGGCGCTGTGGGCGGTTTTAGCAATAGTGATGTTTTAGGATCTGCAAAAGGTTGGGCCGGTGCCTTTAAATACAATGAAAAGGCAAAAAAAGCCCTGCAAAAATTCTTTAATCGAAAAGATACGCTCTCTGTTGGAATCTGTAACGGATGTCAACTTTGGATGGAACTAGACCTCATCAACCCCGAGCACGAAAAGCATGGTAAAATGACCTACAACAACTCTCAAAAACACGAAAGTGCTTTCACTTCTGTCACGATACAAAAAAATAATTCTGTTATGTTAGGAACCCTTGAAGGCTCAACCCTTGGAGTTTGGATTTCACACGGAGAAGGAAAATTTGTATTGCCCTATGAAGAATCAAAGTATAATATTGTAGGAAAATATGCATACCATGAATATCCACACAATCCCAATGGCTCGGATTACAACACCGCAATGATGTGTGATTCAACAGGTAGACACTTAGTGACCATGCCCCATATCGAACGCTCTATTTTCCCATGGAATTGGGCTTATTATCCTTTAGAAAGAAACGATGCGGCATCCCCATGGTTAGAAGCTTTTCAAAATGCTTTTCACTGGATTGATACATACAACACAAAAATCTTAGATTTTTAAACATTAGTTTACAAGAATCATAATTTTTTGGATCTTATTTGTTAAGTTTTCAAAAATCCCTATTTTGCAGAGTAACTAAAGCTTAAAAAATGTTGGACATAAAACGGCTATTTGATTTTCCTTACCACCAATTAGAGGCACACAATCTGGAGGTCGCTTTGGTCAGTAAAAAAAATGGAGAATGGGTCAACACCTCTACCAAAGAGTACCTTGACAAAGCCAACGCCCTTAGCCGTGCCTTACTAAAATTAGGGGTTCAAAAAAATGATAAAATTGCAGTCATATCTTCAACAAACCGCACAGAGTGGTGCATTGTTGATATTGGAATTTTACAAGTAGGCGCACAAAATATTCCCATATATCCAACCATTTCATCAGATGATTACGAATATGTTTTAAACCACAGCCAAGCCACTTATTGCTTTGTATCCGATCAAGACGTACTAGATAAGGTTTTAAAAGTCAAGGCCAACACAGAACTAAAAGATGTTTATAGTTTTGATCAATTAAAAGACTGTAAAAACTACAGCGTACTTTTAGAAATGGGTCAAGATACCTCAACTCAAAATGAGGTGGAAGCCCGTAAAAAAGAGGTTAAAGAAACCGACCTAGCCACCATTATATATACTTCTGGAACTACTGGAAAACCAAAAGGAGTCATGCTATCTCACAGCAACATTGTACAAAACGTTTTGGCTAGTATACCAAGACTCCCTCTCATCGAAGGCTCATCACGTGTCTTGAGCTTTTTGCCGCTTTGCCATATTTTTGAACGGGTGCTGATTTATATTTACCAACATGCTGGCGTGACGGTCTATTTTGCCGAAAGTTTAGAGACTATAGGTGCCAATGCACAAGAGATAAAACCAAATCTCATGAGCGTGGTTCCCAGACTACTTGAAAAAGTATTTAATAAGATTTACGCCAAAGGATCAGAACTTAAAGGAATTAAGAAAAATTTATTCTTTTGGGCCGTTGCACTTGGAGAGCGCTACGAACCTTATGGTGTCAATGGATGGTGGTATGAATTCCAGCTTAAAATTGCTCGAAAACTTATTTTTAGTAAATGGAAAGCTGCGCTTGGTGGAGAATTACAAACCATGGTTTCTGGAAGTGCTGCTTTACATCCACGTCTTTCTAGAATATTCTGTGCTTCTGGCATGATGGTTATGGAAGGCTATGGCTTGACAGAAACTTCACCAGTTGTGACAGTGGGGATGTTGGCCAATAAATTTTTTAAAATTGGTTCGGTTGGAAAGCCCATTTCTAACGTAGAGTTGAAAATTGCTGAAGACGGTGAGGTGCTTGTCAAGGGACCAAATGTCATGATGGGCTATTACAAAGATCCTGAACGCACTGCAGCCGTAATGACTGGCGATTACTTTCATACAGGAGACAAAGGAGAGATTGATACTGACGGATTTTTAAAAATTACGGGGCGTAAAAAAGAAATGTTCAAAACTTCGGGAGGTAAATACATCATCCCAACCCTTATTGAAAATGCGCTCAAAGAATCAAATTTTATAGAACAAGTGATGGTTATTGGAGAAAATCAAAAAATGCCTGCGGCATTGATTCAACTTAACTTTGAATTTGTCGCCGAATGGATCTCTAGAAAAGGTTTCAATATCGATAAAACAAACCACTCAATAATTGCTTCTAGAGAAGTTCAAGAGCGTATTCAGCAAGAAGTTGATAATTGCAACCTTCGATTTGGGAAATGGGAACAAATTAAAAAATTTGAATTGACCCCAGATGCTTGGTCGATAGATGCTGGACATCTAACCCCTACTATGAAAATGAAACGCAGTGTCATTCTTAAAATCTATAGTTCCTTGGTAGAAAACATCTACAACTAACCCCCTTTTTCAACTTTAGCTTCAGTTAATTCTTTTTTATTTTCTTATATATAC
>Ga0209503_10000394_pt1 | contig 28446 bp, 29 predicted proteins | sample SouAtlMetagenome_2_FD_187448 | JGI IMG/M metagenome (GOLD analysis project Ga0209503, IMG submission 187448) | Marine eukaryotic phytoplankton communities from Atlantic Ocean - South Atlantic ANT15 Metagenome (SPAdes) (version 2) | ecosystem: Environmental > Aquatic > Marine > Oceanic | place... | reverse complement strand
TTATATGTATATACCATGGTAAAAATACGTAACATTGGAATTTTTTAGGGGTAGAAAAAAAAAAAAGTTAAAAAATCGGTCAATATTCTTAGTGCCTGCTGTGGCAGCCTATTTTTTACAGCCTGTGTGCCTGTTAATCACTTAGCATGGAATAACAGCGACCTAATTTTTGGGAAAAACCAGCCTCCTCTGGAAATAAAAAATTCTAATGTTACGTATTTTTCCCATGCTATTTCTATGTATATTTAGTGGAAAGCGATAATGCTATTTCCATATAATGAGTATAAATAATAAAACATTTTTTAATAAATGACCTCCACCGAATCATTAATCCCCGGAGTTTTCGAAAATAAAATGAATTGTAGAATATACTATATACATATAATAGCAGCATTAATAACATTATTTTTAGTTTTAGTGGTTACCTCAGTTACATTAGCAACCATACAAGATGTACAGCAAACTATGAGTAGTATGAATGAAATAATAGCAGATTTCAACGAATTGATGCCAGATGCTCGTTTTGGAATAGATATGTTACATGCTTTATGCACCGAAAAGAATTTTACTAAAGCATATCCTTCCATTAGAGATTTATGTCACTCACCTTAATACATGTTTCATTTTTTTCAATATTAAACCATGACTGGACATGTATGGCACCACATCTATGCATGCATTCATCAAAAAGTAAAAAAACTATATGTGCTGTAATTCTTTTCTCATTACGCGTATGTGCTTGTATAATATAAGACCCCGGTTCTGCTCGCATATAGTCACACCAATGTAATCGTTTCACATGATCAAACATCATATTTCCCATCGTTTGATTGAGATACTTACTATACAAAAAATAATTATTCCCACAACGTTCATATAATAGGAGTAGTGCAGCTCTAGGATCCCGCGGAATGACTGTATCGTCTAAAAACCAGTCTTGTCGTCGACGAGAAATGTCCCTGATAAATTGTTTATGTACAATCAGCGGACCGGTGCCTAGTACCCATAAAGTAGTTTCCATATTATAAATATGTATATGTATATATATTAAAAATGCAATTAAGTCTATTACCATTTATTTTACACCTTATTTTTATAGCATGCACACGCATGATACAAGGACAATCACCTCTTCACATTAATTTTCAAAAACTGGCACAGTATCCAAAACCATGGATTTTATTTCGGTTTTCCGTTATACGTTTTTTGTATATACTATTGATAACAATTCAATCCTATGTACTCTTATATTATTTCGACCAACCGATTTGTATGTTATATTATTTATGGTTCAGTGTTACTGTAGCATGGGTATATCCATTTACAAAATGTAGATTCCAACATTCATTTTACGCTGCGGTTTTATTAACTTTAATATCACTATTCATTGTGGTTCATTTTCCCATGTTTGTGGCATGTGTTGTATGGTCAGTTTATGTATTATATATATCGTCATGGTACAGATGGTGCTTACCTATATGAATTTAAGCGCCATGTCATGATAATTACGAACAGAGTCTGGTGTTGTCATATCTTCCAGTATAGTATACAATTCTTGAGGATGCATCGAGACATCAACATCTTTATGTAATACATTTCCTTCTTTTAATGCTCCTATACATATTTCAGAGCAAAACCATCGCGGTTGCATCCCAAATGATGTTAATGTATATGGACCGGGTGAGAACCATGTGGGTTGTAAAAAATAAGATAAATAATTAAATCCTTCTCCTTTATGATCTTTACAAAATTGCAGAACTTTATCATATTGACCTTGAGTACAAGATAGTGTTCTAAAACACCATTGTTTCCTACTAAAACGTTTCTGTTGCAAAAATACTTCTCCACCATAATGAATGGAACATGCGTCACCAGTCATGACTTCGGTATTTCGTTGTGTGGGGTTATCTTTAGGGAAGAATAATTCAACATGAATCTTAGGGTTTTCTTTCGTTGATGGTGCAACACGGGCAGCCATGGCATTTAACCAATGTCTTTCCATAATTTCATCATCATTTTCTAGAAAGCATACATAGATCGGTGGCATTTAAATAATATTTTACTTAGTATTTATATGATATTTTAATTGTCTTCATCACTCTCTGAGTCATATGACGCACTTACTTCGGATATGGAATCATATTCATCTCCCATGTCAGAACTGGAATTGTAGGATTCTTGTGCCGCGTCTGAGCTGGAATTGTAAGATTCTTCGGTGACATCTGAACTAGAATCATACGAACGTCCAGCTATGGATGTGGGTGCCGAATCAGACATAGAGTCGTAGTCATCCTTTGCCTGTCCAATATTCACTTCTTCCAACATTTGTTCCAATTCATCGTCTGTAAATTCATTTAACTCGGCATCCAATTCATTTAATTCCATATCACTCATTGAATCATAATCTAAGAATGTAGTACGTACTTGTGAAGCACCATCGGGTGTACTCGTGCCGGCAACTTGAATGTCAATCATTTTTTGCTTTTCAGCACATTCTACCATTTCGTCACTGGTCCTCAAGAATTCATTACCAATACGTTTCAAAATACTCGTTGGTAGATTTAATTGTATGTCTAAATTATTTCCATCGGCTACAGGATCACGTAAAGCTTTAATAAAATCATCTAGTCTCTTTTTTGTCATTTTGCCACCTTGAGAATTATCATTTAGGAATCCAACTACAGGTAACCCATTTGGATTACCTTTAAACCTAATACGACTATTTTTCATTCTGTCATCAAAATCATTGGCAACATCAAATTTTCCTCCCAGATTTAATAAAGTTATACCCATTTGAAAATAGTCTGACGCTGGACTTAAATCTGCAAACGGATGATCCCACGTTTCAGCAAAGTCACCATTCCCGGTTTTTTCCGCTTTATCTGCATTTTTCGTCAAATTGAGGGTTATATCGTAATCGAAAAGATACAAATCATTTGTATTATCACTGACAACCATATTATCGCCTTTAATATCACGGTGTAAGAAAAGAGTATCTCCACCCAATTTATGATACTGACTTAAAGCAGTATTTGCATCATCTAAGAACTTAGTGAGTATTTTTTCGTCCAATTTCTGATAATTTTCACTAGTAATTTCTTCATTATCACCATCGCCATCGCCATCCTCTGTATCTAATTTAAAATGTTGATCTTTAATCCATTTTAATAAATCGGTGTTTGAAATAAGTCTCTGGACTAGAATATCATTTTTCAAAATACCACCCGGGTTTTTGTAAAACATATCAAATCCGTTGGTAGGGATCTTTATAACGTCTTCATCACCGAGTTTTTCATACGTAAAGTCTGTACCTTTTCGTTTTAACTCTAGTGGATCCAATTGACTTACCTCTCTCGCATTTCCCATCGCTTTAATTAGATCTCTATAGTCTTCTTTCTCACTATATGCTGAACCGGGACCAGCGTCATGAATCACGATATTACATTTTTCATTACCTTCACACATCAATATATTTGTACCTGACCCCGACCCTTCTAGTGACATGGACTGTAGTGACATCAATTTTAATTTTTGTTCTATTTCCTCTGATAAAGTAGAACCTTGAGGTTGCGGTACTACCTTTCCACTATCAATTAGCGCTTCGCGGGCTCTTTCTGCAGCAGCGTTAGCAGTTGCACGGACTCTCTCCCAGTTTGTAAATTTGGGTGACATCTCAGGAAGAATTGGTTTCACTTGAACTGTAGGTGTATTGGGTGCAGTAAGTTGTAAATTGACACTTACAGTCTTGTCTTTTTGAATAGTATTTGGGTGACTTAACCAACGTAAGTATTTTTTCTTGATGGCTATAGCCCATTTTCTCCATACTTTATAACCAGTAGGCAATGCAGCAACTGGGTGAAATTCTCCATATGCAGCAGGTGATATTACACCATCTGCTAGCTCTGGATGATTCTTTAAAACTCTAGCAAATGTATACTGATTTACATACGTAGATGCTACTCCAATCCTCAAGTAACGTTTGACACCAGCTTGAATGTCTAAATATACTTGTCTTTTTGCTTCACGATCTTTGAGCTTCAACTCGTTTAGTAAACGTTTTGCTGCTCTAAATATACCCAGATGTACTTTTTTTCCAGTGTCATCTACCTCTATTTTCATTTTAAGCCAAACAACCAATTGATTTACGTCATATTGAGCCGCTTGAAATGATTTTGTGTCTGTTTTAATATCCATAAGTGGTTTGTTGACCGATTCGGAGAACTTCATTTCATCGTCATTCTTGTAATTATAAGGTCGTGGAAATGATGGATATTTAATGACTTTAGGTAAAGTAACCGATTTGATAGTGGGTACAATGGTACCATCATCATCCGGTGGCGGTTCTTGTAATAGGTCTTTCCATTTTTCTAACGAGAATGGATTTCGTTTACCCATCAAACGTACAATTAGATCGCCAATTTTTTTAATATTTTTATCCTCGTCGTCATCATCTTCACTAAATTTATAGAAAGGAAAGGAAGCCGGCAGCCTAGTGTTTAGATATTTACCTTGTCGCCTTAATTCTCTTTGATATATGTCAGCCTTACTCTTATCCCATGCATTAGGATTTGGTACTTGAGTTGTATTTCCGTCTTCATCCTTTAAAAATTGTTCAGGCGGCTCCAGTTGTTTTTTGTATACTTCGGCTCTAGTCATTTTACAGGATGATATTAATAATATATATTGGTTTTTCTCTGATATATGTATATATATAATACAGGCATTAGGTAATATGTGTAAGTGGTGCTGTAAATTCTCTAAACTTCCCGATGGAGAAGCGTTTTATTCTAAAATTCCTAAGGTTAAACAGACTAAATATCACTGGATTGCCGGTGGGTTGTTTACTATAGCTGTTTGTTTATGGGCTATATTATATGATAGAAATCTGTATGGTATAGAATATAAAACGGATTCAAAATTATCAGGTCCAGCTATTGAAATATCTGGTATTGATTTCCAATCGGAGGATATTCAACTTATCATGAAGAATTTAAGCGATAATATGAGAAACAATTGTATTCAAGGATCCATGGATGTATTATTTGGGTTTCAATTTACCAAAAAAGATACAGTGTTTGAGGATCATATATTTTATTTATGCAATGCACGTATGTCATTTGGCAATGCTAAAGTGATACGTAAGTCGGAAGAACTTGTAATGTGTACCGAAGAATTGAATGGTGAATTAGTTGAAAAAGTGAGACCGAAAGAAGTAACCATTAAAGCAATTGATTTGAAGGAGTGGAAACAGATGCAGTATACATCATCTGATGCTAAAGAGTCATGTATTATACAACATGCTATTGACGTATTGGAGTTAAAATGGGTATAAATACTTTATAAAATATAATAAACTATGTCTTTATATGCAAGCAAAAAAGTTATAGAATCTACTATTAATCTTTTTACAGAGTTACATGAGTGTAGTAATTGTAGTCGATACTTTACTCACATGGAGAGTGTAGGTTGTTGGGATTGTAGATATCACCCGGGTGAATTCGACTACACTACAATGCAATATACTTGTTGTGCTGAAAAGATGCGAGACGTTCCATATCAACACTCAACATACAGTCATTTAATGACATGGAAAGGTAAGGATCGATACGATTATATACCTGCTTTAAGCGCTGGTTGTTGTCGTCGGGATTGTTTACCTAAAGAGAAGTCACTTATACCTAATGAAGATATTAGTGTTGATGACATTGCTACATTAATACCATACATGGAACGTAATTTACAAGAGCGTCCGGGTTTAAAGAAGAACCCATTGCGTCTGGTTCGAAAGGAAGAGAGACCTTTAGCTTTATGGGCTCAACCACCTAGAACGTAATACATGAAGATGGACTCATTTTCTTTTTGACAATTTTTGTGGATTGAATTACTCTATCTATTGTTAATGGTACCGATATTCCCTCCGGGTATATATTTTTATTATAAAGTGCTCTGTGTATAGAGTCTATATTTGCGTCTAAGCGTTCTAATAATGTTTTATGTTTAGATACTTCTATATTTAAGTCTTTCATTAATTGTTGTTGTATTTTCTCTGTTTCCTTTAAATAAAAATGTTCCTCATTTTCTTCATCTGTTCCTCCCTGACACATTAAATCTGGATTAGAGTACATTTTTAGTTTAAGATCTTGTGTTTCTACTAGTAGCTTTTCAGGTAGTGCTTTTTTAACTATAGACATTATATAAAATAATTTTAATAATATTTATACCTCAGATTGTAAGTGGTCATAGGTATTCCTCACTATTTTGTCCATCTCTTTGCTAGTCATTTTCCATTGAGTAAGATGTGCTATAAAAACGATAACAAATAATACACTCCAAATATATGCTTGTTGTCTCCTATTAGAACCAGTCAAATTTTGTATACATGTTGGTACACCGGATATCCACCATAATGATAGAATAGATACAAAAAACTGTAGTATAGTCTCACCTATCAATATCTTCATACATGAATTACATGGTATTACTGTGTTATCTTCGACAAGATAAATGAAGTCTTTTTTCCATCGTTTCCATGAATAATATGATATACATACGGATGATATTATAGACAATAATGGTAACAACCATATGGCATAATCATAGTGTAACCAATCAAATGCCGATAAGAACGCCGCTATGAATATTACAGGACTGTAAAATCTGTTAATAAACTCTAAAAAAGCCACTCTATTTTTCCATTTAATGAGTTTTGGTGCATAATCAACATGTATAGGTCTCATTTCGTAAATATGAAATCAAATATATACGCATATTTATATACAGGTATAATCATAATAAAATGATATCAGTTGAATCTGTATTTGGAGGTCTGGGTATATTCGTAGGATCTTGTCTCCTCGTTTTTGGATTGTTTGAGCTTTTGAAATCATGTCAACCTCAAGGTGGGTTTTTTACAAGACATAGCCACATGGTACAGTTATTATTATCTATTTTATTTATTATTGGATTGATATTTTCAACATATGTCGGATTTGGACTTCAAATGGCTAGTTCATTATTATCTGGCATTGGATTGGCATTAGGATTTGCTTTACAACCAATTATGAAAAAAGTGGTTTCTGGTATTGTATTTGACTCTACCCGTTTAACAGGAAAGATAATTGAAATAGGTAAAATGAGAGGAAAAGTAACATCGGTAGGACTTGTACATACATGGATTAAAGAAGAAGGAACAGATAACAAAATATGTTTACATAATGATTTTATTGACAAGACACCCTTCAAACTTATACCAGCCGAAGTTTCAACCCCCGGTCCTGATACTGAAATGAATTTGAAGTTGTGGTAGGTAATGTCTGTAATTTTTTGGTAATTTCTGCCCTGTCTTTAAACATGTCCTCTTGTGCTAGAGTACCCATAGCGAGAAAAATCCAGACGCCAGATAACATTAAAGATATAGATGATATGAGTGCGTATATACTTAATAAATAATTTGTTCTATCACACATTTAAAAATAATATTTTATATATTTATACTATTAATCCGCCGTACACCCTTGTCCTGCCACCCATGAAAATCCAGTGGCACAAGCCTCGCAAAAACCTGCGGCGCCACATGTAGCACAATTAGCATCATTCAATGTGCTTACACAACATTTACCTCTACAGTCATTGTCGGTACAATCGCTATTTTGTGTACATACTGTACCCGCTGGATCTCCTGTAACAGCAACACATCCTTGTCCTGCCTGCCATGTAAATCCGGCGGCACATGACTCACAAAATCCCGTGTCACTACATACTCCACAATTAGCATCATTTAAAGTAGCAACACAACATTTACCCCTACAGTCATTATCAGCACAGTCACTATTTTGTGTACAAACTGTACCGGCTGGATCACCGGTGGCATCCGCGACACAACCTTGTCCTGCAACAAATGTATGACCCGCTTTACATGACTCACAAAAACCGGTGTCACTACATACTCCACAATTAGCATCATTTAAAGTAGCAATACAACATTTTGTACGACAGTCATTTGATGTACATTCACCGTTGGCGGCACATACACTACCAATACCTCCGGGTGGCTGGAATCCATCTAGATCCTGCATGAAAGAATTCCAATTGGCATTTGACATTAGACCATTATAATCGTTTGGTCTATCTACAAAATAAACATACCCAAAATGTTTATCATACATACTCTGTAAATCAATCATATTTGGGTCAGCTTCCAATAAAACTACAGCTGATTTAGTTCTATCTAAAGCCAATTGTGCTGCCGATGGAGTAAATGCTGCTACTTCAGAATATTTATTCTCAAACATAATGTTTAATTCTGCTATACTTAACCATGTGTTGTCATATTCATTTCCATTTGCATCTGCTTTACTTCCGAAATTAAATACATTCCACGTGTCCTTCATACGTGTTCGTGTATGTGCTACAAGTCGTTCATACATTGCTTTATCACCTGTAGTTTCATCGAAAAATATACCCTGACACTTCCACTGTGATATATATCCAGTTATTTGATCTTTTCCGGGTGCTTCTTTCGTAGCATCACCATAATTCGTAGAAACATAACCGATCAATACTACATTATCTACATCTCCAAACATATTAACCACTTGTATCCAGTCTGAATTTGGTGGTGCTGTGGCGTCTAAGCCATTATTTGGATTAAGAACAATGACATGTCTAACATCTTTATATGTGTGTACACTTGTATTAAGAGTCAACCAGTCCGCTGTTAAGACACCATTATTAGTTGGGTAAAAATAAGCAGGTATAAGAAGATTCAAGTCCTTTGTTAATCCTGTGTTTGTATATGGATTATCGGGTCTACATTCTCTACTGCTCTGAGTACAATGCGCCGGTGCATCAGCAACCGGTTGTCTATATTGTATACCTGTAATCAAACATGTACCATATGCTTCATATGTGCATGGTGGTTTTGTAGAACCGTCGTTTTCTTCACCGGGTTGTAAAGCAAAGAAAATACCAATTCCTGTGCCAATAACTACCAGAACTATAATCAGTATAATAAGCCATGTACAATCCTCAGGCTCTGCTCCACCACCAGCTGCTAATAATGGTTCGTCATCATCTTCCTCGTCGTCATCTTCACGAGTAATTATTTCGAAGTATCGTTGTTTACGTTTAGGGAATGGCATCTTTCTTTTAAGATATCTAGGCTTATATACTTTTCATTTTCTATTGCTTTAGTAAGTATATTATTTATAGAGTATATTATTTCAGGGTCAAGATCCTTAGCATATTGATATATATCTATATTATGTTCTAATCCAAATGTACGATTATACGACAAATTTAGAGAAGTGGTTTGAACCAAAAGTTCATCTTTATTACCATACGCATGGTCCAATAGATCTCGTTTTCTTTTCATTTACAGTATAAATATGTAGATATAAATATACTAAATGGAAAAAAGTTTTATTGTGAATTCTGCTGATATAGATTATGTGATTAATTCATTTCACAATAGCACGTTATTACAAATGTGTCGCCAAATGATTAACACACATCTATTGAATAATGGTATAGAATTTTGTAAAGGCGGGTGTAAAACTAGCAAAATGAAGATGGATGCCGAAGTGGAAGAGCTCATAGACGAGAAATGGATTCCGTTTGCATCCGAAGCAATTGATTCCATCTTATGTTGCGGGTTTTGCGTGGTATCATTTGCTCAAAAATATCCATCTATTTTGAAACAGGGTACCTATAGAATAAAGGTCAATATTATAAATAATGAATATGAATGGCATGTTTTATCTGTTGCAGATGCCAATACTGAAGTGCCTAAAGCGGTTGTATTTGACCATTTTGGGTTATCTCCTAGGACAGATGGCAAATTGACTTCTCCCGTATCAAAAATATTACCACGTTTGGAATTCTTGAAAAAAATAAGAGAAACTGCAGTCGATATGGAATTACGGAAAGCCAATCCATATGTTTACAGTGAGATAAAGGAAAATACATCTTCACAGAGACAAGAGGGTGTAGACTATGATTTCTATGCCGATGCTGGCGCCACTGAAACAAATGATGATATGCAATACTCTAGAAATAAATCTGCCGTAGATATGTTGAACAGACAAAAAGAATTATACGAGCAATACATGGGTAGGAGTGAAGCTGTAAGAGCACAACAAGCTCTGGCAAATGTAGTTCAATTACCTATGGGTCAACATGTTGTGAATGCACAAATGACTTCAGGTCGCACAGATTTGGTAGCCACCCACAAAATTATTCAAGAAGAAGTATGTGCGGTAATCGGTGTTCCGCGAAGTATGATGTTTGCCGATTCGGGTGTGCATCGGGGTGATAGTGAAGGTATACATAATAGTTTTATGCACACATTACTATGGTACAAGAAGAAACTAGGCGTTATGTTAAGTGACTGTTATAATCGCATATACACAGATAAGATAATGAAGGGTATTGATTTCACGAAAGAAAAGAATGCATATGAAGCAAAAAAGAAATATAAAGTACAAGTCTTTTTCCCTATTACTCCATTCGTACCAAATGATGAATTGCGAAGATTATATGAACAGGGTGTAATATCATGGGATTCTTATGCCACTTATGCTTTACGGAATGTGAGTTTACCATTGGAGGACAAACAAAAAGGACCACCGCCAATTGACGAGTTATTATTTGAGAAACCAAAACCGAAGGAGGTAGCAGGTAAAGGGAAAGTTGCCGCTGAAGAGGGAGAAGTTAAGCCTAAGGCTAAGGAGGCTAAGCCTAAGGATGAAAAAGAAGGTAGGGGATCTCCTAACCCTGAAACGGCACAAATAGATAAGAAAAGAAAATCTACTGATAAAGATAAAGATAAGAATAAAAAAGCTAAGAAATAATTTATTTTAAGTGTAATTTATCGTCTTCGTATGATTCTACGCTGTAGTCTACCTTGTTGATATAATGTTGTCCTTTAATTTCTCTGACAGATACATACATTTCACCCTTTTCATCATGACCATCAACACTCAATGTAAGTGTTTTCTCGTTGTTTGCATCTGATGTTTCATCAAGTAGATCTGCTAAATAACCTGATTTCAATTCCATACATGTAGCATGTGCATGACTTCCTTCTCGTACAGCATTAATACGTAGAGTCAAATCACTAGCCGTCAATTGTGGAATCAATTTTTCAACAGAGATTAAATTTGCATATAAGTCTTTTGTTTGATATAATTTTTTGCCTGCTGTATTGGATACAATAGTTGGATTTGGCATAAACAAATCATTACCCATCGATTTAATTTTTTCTTGTGCTGTTAATTGATCAGCCATATCAGATGGGTCTCTTTTCGAGCTAGCTCCTTCAGGGATTGGTGCAACATCAATTCTGATATGTAAATCGGATTGTTTCAATGGTTTAGCGGATTTCGGTGCAAATTGGTTTACTTTACTTCTTCGTACAAATGACATGTTTTATTATATTATATACCGTAATATATATATACTTCACTCGGTCTGATTATTGTATAAATTGAAGAAATTATCTCTTTAATAATGACTACAAGTGAAGAACAATTAAATGCTTTTTTCAATAAATTCGGACCACCCGGTCCTATAAAGTATGATACTATGGATTGTGTAGATTTCATAATATCATTTAATATAGAAGATCCTATATCTGTTGCTTATGCAATGGCTGTACAAAAAGAATATAAATTGCAATTAGACGGTGATATTGAAAAGCGTGCTAATTCTATAGTAGATACATTACAATTGTATAAAGATAAGGGTCTAGAAGATTTATTATTGGAGATGGAAATTTCAAATTATATGGATAATGATAAATTACTAAAAAAAGTAATGTCAATGAAAAAAATATGACTATATTAATGCATAAGTACATAACAAATGGATACACAACAGTTAACCGATCGTTATAATACTATACCAGAAAGTCTTTCGGGAGGTGTAGCTTTATTCAAAAAACTATCTACAAAACCCGGAGTTCGTTCTGTCAAATTGTTAAGTAATTTTGACAAGGATTTGGAGTTGTCACTACACTATGGTACCGATATTTATAAAGGATTAGTTGTAGAAGTAAGCAATGAATACAAATTAACGGAGAGTGACCGTGCATGGTTCCACCCGGAATTGACTAAATGTAGACAATTGTATGACGGGAAAAAAAATCTAGAAGATAAAGTTTCTGCATTTAACTCATCAACTGGTGTCTATAGTACATATTCTGTAGACGAACTGGGTGGACAAACGACAAACTATTTTACTATTTTAGATACTTCGGATCTTAAAGCTTCGGAGGCATTCTTAAAACAACAAATAGAGAGTCATTCAACGATGAAACAAGTTTATTCCAGTTACAAATTGGATCGATTTAATGACGTAAATTTATCTCAGAGATCAAAAATAAATTCAGATGCAAAATATTCAACAGAATATGTTTCACTCTTTAAAGATGCGTCATCTTATCATTTTTACAATCATGCTGTACGTGAAGGAGAGAATAAATTATTGTTACAATCGCCATTGATGGGTTATGCTCTGGTAAATACATCCGGTATTACTGGTTCAGATAACTTAACAAACGAGTTTATGGACATTAATAAATTAGCTCCAAAACATATTCAGCGCATTTATAAAGATTGTAAATGGGAAGGTGATAGTGTTGTAAACACTGCTGTTTTGAAAAAAGGTGAAATGTATGATAATAAACTTGCATCATTCCGTATGGTAAAGGGGTATTTCTCGAGTAACAATATTCAAGAATCAATGGATTTGGCATTGTTATTGAAATTGACACCAAAAAAAGAAAATTTACCAGAGGGAGTTCAAGCAGATTCATTTACACAACGAAATGTAATCCCGTTTGAAGCTAGTGAAGAAATGGTTGGTAAATTATTTAAACAACACTGGAAAAAACTTATTGCGAGTAAATATATTAGTGGCAGTAAATTAATACTTCCACGCGATTTAGTAGAACAAACATTAATTTAAGTATTTAGCTTTATTATTTAAATGTAACAATGTACTCGAAAACTCTAATCCTCTAGGTATCTTAAATCCTACTGTAGCTATTCTATGACTTGTATCATTCCTATCATATACCAATTTATCATCCATAATATGAACATGCTTGAAATAATTCATTAGTCTCGATCGTTCCATATTTACACGTCTGTATGTTCTATCCATATGATATCTTTTCCCTGATAATACATCACTTATACGTATACACATAGCAACTACTCTAGCAAACATGGTACGCACTCTGGGTGACTCAATAAACATTTCTAATTTGGCATCTGCTAAATGATTGTATTTTTGAGTGATGGCTGTAAACGCTTCCTCAATATGACCATACACTGTGGGTGTTAAGTACACTAATCCATCTGCCCATGAGGTGCTGACATACCAATTATGGAATTTTTGTTGTTTATTTCCGGTTTCCTTTACAGTTTCATCGCCTGCTAAAGAGATGGAAGCCCCCTGATTAAATTTGTTTGGTTTTTCATCTTCTCTATTCCAATATTTATTTAATTTTTCATTGGTGAATCCACATAATAGCATAACAAACTGGTATGTAAGGTTTTGTCTCTGGTTCATGATTTGTTTCTCCCTATGTTCTTCAAAATCTTTAGTCTCTTGTGTAGGTCCCGTAATCCATGGAGGTTTATTATCTTCCGTGGCTTTATCTACTCCGGGTTTTTGATCACCATCTAACTTGTCATAAGTATCACCTTCCTTTAATGAAGTCATACCAACATGATTAATTTTCACAGAGGATTCTGACCAATTATTCATTTTATGTGTATACTAATTATATTTATACTTCAAATGTGTTCATGAATTAATTTAAAAAATATATATATGTAGCCTGATCATATTATAAAAATGTCAAAAGTCAACAAAGTAAGTGTACCACAACAAGAAGAAGAACAAAAAGAATCTGCACCAACATTTTCCGTGGGTGCCTCCGACAGTGAAGCCGGGTCAACACATGCCAGACGTGTTGTAATTGAATGCAATGCATCAGCCGATGAATTGATGAATGGAGCCGTAGTAAGTTTGAAAAACGCACAAGACGTATTCAAGCCTAATTTTAATATTGATGAATTAGATGAAGAACAACAAGCATCCTTTGCTAAACTAGATTTTAACAAGGGTATTGTTACGGGTATCAAATTGAAGAGTGTTTACTCTAATTGTGACGAGAATGTCACCGTATCTATGAATCTATACGACAATACACCTCAGATTACAAATACTGAAGGTTCATTGTTTACACCAACAAAAACGGATATGGGAATTGCTCATCAATCTGAATCAGAAGGATTCGTCAATTTAGTTAATATCATGCCATATGAACGCGCACGCCCAAACATGGACTGTTATACACCAGAAAATATTTTGAATAATCGTTTTATTTCCGAATATGGCGGGTATACATTGGAGAAGTTATGGGAAGGCATTGTTCCATTTAAAGGAGAGGATTACTTCTACGTGCAATCCGATTCGGTAATATTGCGCGTGATCTCAAGAAATTGGGAGATGTTGGGCATCAATACCGACATGGAGAAACGCCGCGAGAATAAATACGTGAAGGTATCGAAAGATGTGGTGAATAATGTCATCAAACAACTATACGAACAGGTAATTTGCCAAATTCCATATACCACATTTGATACACTTCAAGCTAGATTTTCTGCTAATGATGTGAGTGAGGGAGACTACAAATTGACAGCAGAGTTATTAGTGGAGTACAAGTATCCAACACTAGTAGATAACTAAAATTATGACAAGCACCTAATTTAATTATGCACTTATATCTATATTATTATATATTATATATTCATATATCTCACCGGGACAAGAACCGACAAGTATATACCTAGACACTCATATACATATCAAGACACACAATCAAACATGGGAAAAGTAAGCATAAATACTCAAGCAACAATCCATATAATCACCCGAGGACCAATACAAAACCCTCGCAAACTTTCTGGAAAAAGAATACCGGGGAAATCAATACTAAAACGTATAAATAGAAAGAAATGTTTAATAAATGTTTCGAAGAAAAAACAAAAATCCAGTACCACCTTATCCACCACCGTTAAAATCTAGAATTGTATATGAAGATATAGATGGTAGAAAATGGGTTAAATGTTTACACTACTTCGAATACGTAAAAAATAAAAAGGATAAAACGGATAAAGATAAGGAAATATATCAAATGTTTTATTTCACTGACTGGGACTTCGAACCAGAACAATGGTTCACATGGTTTAAAGAACCACCTGAAGAAGGAGAAATCATTTCATTTAAAGAATCAACAATGGAGATAACTATAGACAATATATACCGGGTGTATGATTGTAAGAGAGCGATAATAAATTAATAAGTTAATCTATCTATAGTTTTACATTTTCTTTTCCCTAATATTTTTTTACAAGACAAGACCGGACTGGTTAAATCTATAATTACTATTTTTATACTCTTAAGAACTTCATCGGTTATATCTTCAACTTCTTCCATGTATATATTACCATATACAACACTTATATATGACTTGTTTTACTTGTGCAGAAACAATAGAAATATTGGGTCTTCAGCTCGATGGAGGAGGTTGGTTTTTTTCCATGTTGGTACTCGCACTAGCATTACAAATAGGAGCTAATTTCGTATGGACAAAAAATTCTCAAGTCACACGAGAACTGATGCAATTACCTAAAAATAAACGCGAAAAATTAATAGGACCGTCTATACTCTGGACAGCCTTATCTACAATCATTTATATTACACGGGTTGTTCTGATTGGTGGAAACAATTTATGGATTTTTTTAGTTGTTTTAATAGGAAATGTGATAGGCACATACTGGTCGCAACAAGAACAAAAAGCAGACCATCATATATTAGCTGACGATATCATTAAAATGCTAGAGCGTTTAGAAAAGGAACAATGTTCTAAAGCAAAAATAGAAGAAGCATTAACGAAATTGGCAGCAGCATTGGAGAAACGTAAGTCGGTGCCGATGAATAGGAGACCATACCGGGACAAACAAGACCCAAACCAGATAGAATTTTAAATTCATTGTCTCCTAATTCTAAACATTGCATAGGAGGTAACATATAATACATCAATTCACCTTCATATACATGATGTGACATTGAACTACCTTCCATATAATAGGATGGATTAAAAATTTTGACTCCGTTAAGATATATATTTTTTCCTGTTATATCCTGATTTATAGTACATCCTGTAACAACTTTATTTCCATCCTTATCTTCAATTAATGTATCAAAATACCTAGGGAAACATATACCATTCCAATTATGACCTACAGTCCACCCATTATTATTTTTTAATGACGACCCTACACCTATACCATGTAATATTTCATGACGTAACACTGTTCTTAAATCATAACGATAAGAAATACTATCACAATTTTCATATGTATACCATCCATTCGGCGGTTGAGGGTTAACACCTATCATAAAATCATGTCCAAAAAAGTCTAAAGTTGCAATACTTGGCACCCAATATGACAAATCCTTTAGTAATAATGTTTGGCTAGCCCATGCCAATGTACTAGTACCAATTAAAGTGTCGTCAAATTCGGCTTTAATATTCGCATTTGGATCTAATTCTGGACATCGTGATACAATTTTTGTCCATTCATCTTGTACAATAAATTTTAAGGTATCACCAGAAATATTATGACGCATACTTAATGGTATTGGATGTCTTTTTATTTTTTCAAAATCGACATTTACCATTTCTACACGTGAATATACATGTGGTAAATACAACAATATACACAGATAGAATAACATATATATTGTAATAATTGTATATATATACGAAAATATAATATAAATAATGAGACAGTTAGTGCTGCTATTATTATTATACACAGTTTATGGTGCATGGGATCCGCCACCGGGGAGAGACTTATTTTGGGATACAGATAATGTCACATGTCCCCACGGCTATTATAATAATTTTTATGACGAATGTAAAGAGTGTTCAATGCTAAGACAACAATATGCACATGAAAAATGCTGTCATCAAAATACTCATACATCTATGCCTTTTAAATATATTCAAATGACATTAGGTGAAAATGATACGTTTGTCCAAATGTTATACACACCAGCACGAGAAATATGCAATCATCTACGTAAAGAATGGTCTAGATGTCCGAAACAATGTGATATACATTTACCCGGGGAAATTTGCAATAGATCCTCTCAATGTATAGGATCTAGAATATGTCTTAATGGTAGATGTTGTAAAGAATATGATAGTTTTTGTTTGTCTTGTGATTCATATGGATTATGTAACTCATGTTATCCTCCATATAATGTTAATGCCACAGGAAATAAATGTGGTGTATGTCCCTCAAATAAGTATTCAGACAATAGTATATGTCTGTACCCGTCAAATTGTACCACCGGAGAATATGTAAAACAAAATTATACATTGTTATCGGACAGAGTATGTTCCGGTGTTCCGAATGGTACATATACAAATATTACCAATGCACCTACCTTTATTAATCATACAAATTGTACAGGTGAAAATACGACGTTAGTCTCAAATGGAAATGCGACTCACGATTCTGTCTGTAGAGAAACAAGAAGATGTCCTTCAGATAAATTATTTTTGAATAGAGTATGGGGAGCGGATGATAATTGTACAAATAGAACCACGTGTCAACCCGGTGAATATATAATAGAAGGTAATTATACAGTTGACAATATATGTAATAATTGTACAAGTGGTACATTTACAGATACCATAAACTCCAATACATGTTCAAGTCACACTGTTTGTGAAGGAGTATATAGTTATATATTTTATGGAAATAGTACACATGACGCTCAATGTTTGTATTACCAGTTGTGTAGTATAACTGCTACGTGTTTAAACTAATAATATTATGATACTCACTTCCATCGTTTCTTAAAGTATTACTACAAGCGTATAATCTAAATCTAAAATCAAATGTCCATAACGAATCTTTAAATCCACCAGTCCTAAATGTATCTATCCCTAACTTAAATCCATCATCAAAAACCGGGAAATTGTTTATATTTCCATTGGTAGTGTTTGGACATTTATGTTCTGAGCATTTTTGACTTAATGGTGCATTATAATTATCTTCCAAATAACAACTAGTTACTCCCAATGTTCCTTTTGCGAGCGCCGTTATTGAACCATTTACAACATCATAATATTCCTCTAATGGAGAGTCATTCGGGTCCCAATTATAACACCCAGTGACTTTACAACTAGGATCTAATCCGGATACACAATCCCGCAAATAATGACTTAATTTGGATTTACAAAAACGCATACCAGTTGTCATTGTTCTAAATGAAGGATGGTCATATACTGGAGACTCATAACCTACTATTAAATTAGCTGTTGCGGTTGTTATAATTTGACCTTCATTTACACCTGTATATTTGACCCCATCCACATAAGCTACTCCTACCCCATACAATGGTATATGTTGATATTGAGCAAATCCTGTACAATCACTCAATGATAGATCTACGTGTGCGGACATGATGGAATTAGTGTCAATGCAAATATCATCCGTGGGAAAGGTACTCGTACAATGATGCACTTTAACAAAAAATTCATAGGATCTCATTGAAAATACAGTATCACAATTTTGCTGAGTAACATTCTGACATTCTGTAGTTAATGTAAAGCCTGTACGAATGTAATCTGGTTGTAATTGTATAGTCTGTAATGATCGTATATCCTTTATAAATCCTAGAGGGGGATAACCCACGGTGAAAATATCTGTATTTTTGTACGGAATGATGTACCTTGTATCGTTTCCTATCTGATATGACTGGCTGTCAAATGCAAAATCTAAAACAAGCCGGTGGTAATTGGTACCAGCACATGCTTCAATCGCATAGTCTAAAAATCGTATCTGTGCATTGATTGGTGTATCTAATTTAATACATGTACCGTCATTACACATATATCCCTCAGGACAATCATTATCCGAATGGCAACAAGATAAACATGTCTTATTGTAATCCTGATACTGTAACATACACCCTATACCTTCGACACATTTATTTATAGTACATGGATTATTATCTATACAAGTATTTTCTGTACCGGAACATGTACCTCCATTACAAATGTCATTAATAGTGCACATGTACCCGTCGTCGCATATTTTTCCGTCATTTTTACTTACAGAAATGCATTGTCCAGTATTTGTATCACATACACCACGAGAACATTCACTATCATATGCAGAACAATCCTTCATTATACCAGATGCACATTGACCGCTCCAACATACATCTCCTATAGTACATTTATTAAAGTCATCACAAGACTCACCATCTCGTTTGTTTGTAAATATACACCCGGTTCCCTTTATACATGTACCAGAGGAACATGAACTACCGGTATTACACAATAGTGTATTTCCCTTACAAACACTTCCACTACATCTATCATTAACGGTACAGTCATTGTAGTCATCACATATTGTGCCATTTAAAGTAGGACTAACAACACATTGATTTTTATCACAAAATGCATTATAACATGGACTTGAACCACAATCTGGATCTTGAACACAACACCCGGATATTTTTGTATGTACACAAATATGTTTCTCCATATCGCATTTATCTTCAGAGCATGGATTTTGAGTTATACATTCGTCATGGATTTTACAAGTTTTTGGTTTGACAACAGATGCTATAATAATACCACCTATACCGGTTAATCCAATGAATACAGCCATGGAAATTACGATCACAAGTACGAATATTGTCGTTGTTGTACACCCTTCTTTATTATGCAAATGTCCTTCGTGAAACTTTCTACGGGGTCTTCTTTTCATTTATTATAAGATCTCTAATTTATATACGGACTTACACATAAATTAAAAAATTAAATGTATATAAAACTACCTTAGGTAATTTAATATAATGAAGTTATTAACAAGTATATTATTTTTATTGATAACTAGTACATATGCTGCTAGATTGTCAATTGATGTTTTTCCATCCTCGCATTTATTGAAGGCAGATGGTACCGCACCGACCGGGAATGATATCGCAAAAGGGTGTTTGATTCCGCATTTGGGACGTTGTGGTACGTGCTCCGACACTAATATTAAGAAACAACTTAAGTGCGTGGGTAATGACAATAGTGGTAACGTCCGCAAATGGACATTCTCCGATTGCGATTGTCCTACTGGTTCATCATGTAAAGAACACGATCCCTTTTTAGACGAAAAACAACCTACTTGTAGAGTTGATGGTCGTGAAGTACATATGGGTGCCACAGAGTATGATTTTGAAGCATTGAATATGGTTTTACAAGATACACAAATACGTCCATCATTCACGACGACCAATAATGACTTATTAGCTGCTTTTTCTACTGTAGTAACTGACGGTAGTGGTAACGGTGAAGGTCAAAAAGACAAGTACCCACGTTATTCAGTTCGTATTGAAGGTATTGATGGACGTGCATACAAATCGTGTTCCGTAACAGCTACAGGTACAGTTGCAAATGCGATTACGACTGAGCTAGATTTAGTAACTAATGATGTTGCTACTAATAGTGCACCAAAAATGACAAAAAATGCAAAAAAGCAATCAGTTGAATGTCTTTTTAGACCATACAATGAAGCATTCCTAGGTATGGTAAAGTATAATATTTCATTTGATAGGGATCCTGTATTTTTGTCTCCATTGGAAGATCCATTACAATCGGTGGAAATGCAAATTAAATTCGTGCCTAATCCAACGGACGACGCAAAATGGCACTTGGCTGATCAATTAGGCGCCAACAAAGCTATCGCATATCTTTTCCCTGATTTCAATGCAGAATCACGTGACAGTGCAGAGGAGAATCTAGATCAGGGTACTGATGATGGATCCGGCACGAAATTAAAAACTGGCGACACTGGAGTATTCCGTTTCCATTCATACTCGACTACCGCGGGTACACAAGGTCCGGGGTTTGATACCAGTAGTGACAGTGCATTGAAGGGTACCTTAAAATTGCCAGTAAAGGGTAAATTCTTAGATAAACGTTACCTTATTGTTGATGAATCTGGTACTGATGTTCTTATCGGCGGTGTAGGTGAAGGTGAAATGAGAAAAGAAGGTATGGAAATACATAAAGATTTTGATGGTTTCTACGACCCAACACGAGATGCCTTCGATAATTTGGGCTTAAAAATGCACCCAGTAGCATTCTCTGATAGAATTGCAAATACTGATTTGAATGCCGCTTTAAAAGATGCAGCACAATTCCAAATGGAACATACATATGCTATGACATTTGGAGGTGGTTATGAGGGAGAATTGGCTCATTTCCAACCAGATTATTTAGCGTGTGATATTTGTCCAGCACAAATCGTATTTAAAGCGTTCCCTTCCACGCTTATTCACGATACTAAAGTAAATGGTGCAGCTAAAGAAACAGACTTCTTATTGAAGTATCATGTTTCTGTAACTACATCTGTATTGCCAACATCTACTAATGTTGTTTCATTGAATCAAATTGATGTAGATGTTGTGGAAGAAGCTAGTGGTCACAGAACTTATGACGAAGCATACGGGGCAGTTTCTGTATCTAGAAAGATGGCTCTGCGTCTTCCATCGGCTAAAAACCCACAAAATCCAGATGGATACCCATTGTATCAATTCCTGAGACCTAAAATATCCACCTTGAAGAAAGACTACACTAGTCTATTATCAGCATACAATTTCTCCATGAGTATTTTGGACTTCGAGGGGAATAGTGCCAGTGGTAATTGTAAAAAATATGGTTCGACTGACAATTGTCTGGCTTCATCAAACCCTTCAACAAAGAAAGCTTGTATAACTGAAGGATGTAACTGGGTAGCCGATAAAGGTCTAGTGAAATCCGGTGGATGTAAAAATGGTAAATTGTACGAGATTGGTACCAATATTTTCGATGCAGCTGAAAAAGTATTTAAAGAGAATTGTAGGATCCAATTGGTTAATCATGAATTCGGTAAAAATATGAATATTACCTTCGGTGATAAGACAGCTTACTTAAGACAAAATGATTTAAGAAGTGTATATGCAGGTGCAACTGAATTGAGTATCTTACGTCGCAAATTAGACCCATCTGCTGTACTTTTGGGTAATAAAGTTTCCTTTAAAGCTAGCAAATACGGTCACACTGGTGAAATTGAATTTGAAATTAGAGGTACAGAAAGCATGGTAGGGTTTAGTAGTACCGGAAAGAAGTGTACGACTGCTATGATGACCGTTGGTAACGGCGCGTACGACGCAACTTGTTCGGGTATCGCTACTGCTGCCGAACTGAATTTAACAATTTCAAGCAATGCTAAGTCTGTAGAACACAGTGTAAGGAGTAGTCCATCATGTTTTAGATACTTTGATATTGAATTGCATGACGTTGACGATCCATGGGCGATATATCAATTACGTTTACCATGTAATCGTATTACAAACACTGAAACTGAAGCATTGAATCTTACTTACACATTCACTAGTGCATATGACTTATTCACGGACAGATTCACTGGTAGCATTGGGTACGATATCCCTTCTGGACAGGGATTAGTTATTGCTGGAGATACAGTCAATAAAAAACAATATGGTTTCGGTTCATGTGCGAAATCGGGTGGTCTAGATGTCATTTCTCGTCCTGCTAAATGTGTAGACGTTTCTAGTGCAGAACAACCAGTTTCTGGATGGGGTAGTGGTGCTGAAATTAGTACTGCTGGAACTGGTACATTGACCTTAGACACTGGTGATAAAGTCGATCTAGAAGCTCTACGTGATTGTGATCAATTGGCAACGGATGCAGCGTACATTGACGATTCTGGAGAACAATACGTTATGAAACACTCATTGGCATTGATGTACACTAGAGAAGACCCAGATAACGCGGGTAGAGCTAATGTTACATATTGTCAAGATCAAGAATTTATCACTACAATTAGACGTGATGCTACAGCATCCGTAACTGTAGGTACATTGGTTGACAAATCATTGGAACGTTCTGTAATGGTCACATCCATTGATTGGGTTCAATGTAGTAAAGATCGTGTAGAATGTAAACAGTCAGATGATTGTTATAAATTGAGGATTGAAATGGATGCTAGAGATCAGGATGTAGGTGCAGCTACATGGGCAGACACAAAATTGACAAATGTTGAGATTGGATTAGGTTCAATTAACACAGACAGTCTTACTTTAGATATCACAGGTGTTAATGAAACTGGTCTACCTACCGGGGGCTACCTAAATAATTTTGCACTAGAAAGTGTATGTGGTGTGGTAGATGACTGTAATACAGGTACAGGTTCACATTATGATTCATTAATTGAACAAGAAACCCATTTCGTCGTCTCTGGTTTCTTCGACAATATTATTTCAACATCTAATGTTGAAGTAGAAACGAAATTTGAATCATGTCCAATTACAGCCGATACTGCAATGGATGGTGATGTATTACGTTTGGGTATGCAATTGTCATGTGTAAGTCAGGCTAATGCGAATGCCTCTGATGTACAAACCAGTGGTGGTGACTTAAAAAATACTACCACGCCTAGTAAACGACAAGGATACAAGGATTGTACGACAGCAGAAGCAACCGCATATGCAAAAGTTTCCACTGAAGTAGCTGTCAGTAATGAAACAAATAAAGACTCTGCAATAATTGATGCCAATGATTTCGCTGTTGCTTTAGCTCAAGGTTGGAAAATCCAAAATGTTACATACATTATTAATCGTTATGAATCTTTATTGGACGGTTCTAAAGACGTAACACGACAAGTATCCAGTACCCCAGTTCTACGATTTGGACGTGGTAATTCTACCGGTGAAGGAGGGGATGATGACTTGTACGATTGTCAAAAATTGGCATCTCGTATACCGGGACTGTCATTATTTGACGAAAAAGTCATGGACTGTGATGATAATTTCGATATTAAACAAAATTCGATCAGTATAGGCAGTAGTAACTTAAATCACGACTCCATCACTACAATCTACTTCGATTTGTTGCCATTATTGGACGCAAATCTAGATGTATTTGAAGTTGAAGCAGATGCTTTATTGTTTAACTCGAAAATCGACGTTTCACAAAATCCAACCAGACGTCGTTTACGTAGTGTAAAATACCGTTACGACTTGCCACGCTTGAATGCAGGTGATGAAATTGTTGGTACCACTAGCGGTTTCCGTGTCTTAGCACCTAGTAAAGAAGTTTCAGATGAAGCTCTTCCAGCAGCACCAGCAGACGCTCCAGTTAGCGAATCGGGTAAAGCAGATAGCACTTCAAGTGGTGAGGCAGATGTAGATACATGGTTGATTGTAGTTATAGTTGTTTGCGTTGTAGCAATAGCAGGGGTATTATTATTGGTGAACAAGGACAAGATGTGTCCAGCGGCAGGGGCAGCAGCTTCGGCAAGTCCTGAAGAAGTTGCCAACTTACTCGTTGGTAATAGAAAAACACGATTTAGTAACTTGAGATATTAACTATAAATATATATATAAATTATTATAATAAATGATTAATTCAAAACAATTCTGTTTTATATTTACATCTATATTCTTCATACTGTATTACATAACTCTTATTGTAATACAAGTAAATGACCAGAATATGATTGTACACCCATTTTCATCTGCATGTCAAATATTTTCGTACGCCAGTCATCCAAATTTTGCTTTAGCTGCACAAAAAGCAGAGACACAATTTACATTTCAAATATTTAAAGTCACAAACGAAAATTGTGTTAATTATAGTGTACATGGAAATTGGAAGATAAAATATAGACCAATTGTAGGAGATCACATACATTTGGGAATATCCATACGTGAAAATAACGTAGAATTAACACTAAGAGACAGAAAATTAGTAGAAAATATACCCTATGAAGAATTCAAACCATCCGATACTTGTGTCTCACCTCCCAAATATGCCTACACCAAACAGTGGTTTCATTCGGGTGTCCACACACATTGTGACAATATTATACATGTTCATCCATGGAGTGCACCCAGAGAATTGCGGGTGGAAGGTAAATCTGTGACTTTAGGCACATGGTTTGAGTCTGTCGGTATATCTGTAAGTGCATTGGAAAATAAATTAAGAATGCCAAATAGTACATATAGGGAATGGACTTTAGAATATTATATTCATGTTAAGGATATGTACGCTTCATTTACTACAACCTCTGTTGAAGAAATGGTGAATCTATGGCTGGTAGATCATCATGGATATATAAAATTATATGATAAATATTCATTTCCACAACCGACAGACACTAGGGTAGCTGGATATAAGAGTGTAAGTAAAGTGGGTAAAAATTATCCTAGAAGACGTATATGATATTTTTATTTTATAATTTAATAATATGGTGCTCTAGGTGCTCTACGTTTTGGCGTTTGATAATCTTGAATTGCGGTCATATGATCGCGTGCACTACCGCTCGCTCTATATTTCTTAATAATACTTAATGCATAATTTTCTGTAGAACGTTGTTGAGGAACTACTTTCTGTTTTTTTGTTGATGCGGCATGAACAATTTGTTGAGCTGGTTCTTCACGCACCCTTTTTTTATGCATTACTGCTTCAAAACGTTCCTTTAATTGCATGCTCTCACTCATCTTTTTAAATTCATCGAATTTCTTTACTTGAGCCTGATGTGCTTTGCTTGCACAATGTGCCACACGCAATAATTCCATGCTCTGTTGTGGGTATTCTTGAGCCATCTTTAAAATAGATTGTTTATTTGCGTCCGTCATTTCCGTTTTATCCAAAGATTGTGCCCATTGATTTACTAAATCTTCACTTAAAGCTTTAGCTGCTGCCAACGTTTTCTCTGCCTCCTCGTCTTTTTGCTTCTTCAACATGGCTTTCAACTCCTCTAATTCTTTTTGCTCTTCAGTTTTACTTGATTGTTGGGTTTCCAATTCTTTTTGTTGCTGAATAATAACCTTCATCATCTCTTCACGGGACATTTGACCGGCTTCTTCCTTATTTTCACTCGGGGTTTCTTTTACCTCTGGAGTTTCAGTTTGTTGTTGTTCTTTTGGTTGTTCTTGTGGTGCTTCACTCATTTTATTAGAAGCTAGTTGTTGTATTTTATAGGTTACTTTTTTTGATTCATCATGATTCGGTTCACTATCTACAAATGCTATACGACAATCATCCCGTCGAGGATTGACACATAGGCTCACTTCGATTGGAGTTTTAATACTTTTCCCAGATGCAAATTGGGTATGCGTATGTTGTAATGATAGTCCCGTATAATAAGCTGTCCCTGTAGGTCCTTTATCAATAGCATATTTAGCAAACTTAGACTGGAATGTATCGTCATTGACTTTCCCCACTACCCACTTACGTCCGTCTTTATCATCCCAATCGCGAATAATATTTCCAACTACCATATCAGGATGATGTTCCATACGTATTGGGATATCCTTCATGGACATCGATTGTGATTCCTCACGGGTAAATGCAAATGTAGGATCATCCGCCTCTGGTTGTGTTTCCGTTGGTGATAATATATTTCCTATGAAATATTTTGGCATGGTTTATTAAAAAAAATACTACTTATATATTCATATTTATTGTAAATGAAGAGAATTTTAACTTACGACTTAGAAACCACATTCTTACAAAAAGGACAGAAACGACCATCACAGAGAATTATTGAAATTGGAATGTATACATCAGGCAAACAATTCCAGAGAATGATTAATCCATGTGAAAAATATGCCACGGGCGATGAGCTTATACAGTCGCTGGATAATATGAAACAAGCACCAGATGCAACTTTAAGGTTTTGGACCAAATTATTAGTAGGGAAAAAAGCCCTACCAACCCATCTCAAACGTCAGAATACCTTAAAACAAGCAGATGCTATCAGTAAGCTATTAGTACGGTCCGATATTGCTAAAGATCAGCACGCTATATCCGATAAATATACTCCCCAACAGTGGTTATATGCTCTGGAGGAACACCACGATAAGGTAAATGTAGCACAACAATACCTAGATAAATATGAAGCGAAGGAGATACCAAAAAGTCTACTATTCCATACTACCAAATCTGTACTCACAGAAGCCCTATCATTCGGAGAGAAGTATACATGGATAGCGCACAATGGAAAAGCATTCGATATGCCTATTGTATTGGGGAATTGTGATAGGTGTAATCTAGTACCAGATAGTATAACATTTGAGGATAGTCTCCCTATGTTTCGTCGTAAATTAAATTTGGCTAGCTACTCTCAGCCTCTGGTGTACAAGTCACTCTTTAGCTCTAGCTACAAGGCACATCATGCACTGGAAGATGCTAAAGCACTCCACCGGATATTAAATTTCCTCGCGGATGAAAAAGGAGAAATATTATCGCTATTTAAGGTAAAGAAATTACCAATTAAAATAAAGAAAACCAGTGATCTCCTTCAAATGAAGGGAATAGGACCGAAATCGGTAAAGGTTTTCTATACTAAAGGTATCAAAACTAAAGCAGACCTCGATAAATGGGTTGATAGCCATGATATAGAAGACTGGAATACAACATTTAGTAGTGTCTATGCCTACAAAAAATTGGGAGAGAGATTATTCAACACGGCTACCATTTAGCGGACCTACTTCAATTATTGGTCAATTTTGTGTGGCTCACAATCATTGATGTTCTTCCATGACGTCATACATTATGCAATTAGCATTGGACTGGAAAATCCCGACACTTTTCGATAGAAAATAAATGATGACAATCTTTTTTCGATTAATTTTTGGTGTTGGGCAGCCTTCGTCATATTCAGTGCTATTGCATGGTATTGATTACCGTAGTGCTGAAACAAATAAATAAATAAAATAAATAAATATAAATATAATAAAATAAATAAATATAATAGATAGATATACAAATAGATAGATAGATAGAAATATATATATATACAATCTCTAGAACATATAGAATCACTCTACGTGTTTATATTACATATATTTTTGATTACGTGTTTCGTGTTTACGTGTTTCGTGTTATATATATATTAGTTTATATATATTTTATTTATTTGTAAGTATAAAAATCTAAAATAATGGAAATTTTCTTTAAATAATTACTAGTTTTTTCTAACAAATAAAAATAAAATACATATATTTCAAAAAATATTTAAAATTGATTCACCGGAACGTTTAATACCTCGCCTCGGTCGTATATGACGTCCGTATATATGTTTATTTCATTCGCACGACGTGTCTGACACAGAAAAAAAAAGGGGGTGTATTTTTTGCAAGTCCATTTAAATAACGATATTTACGGCGTATTTTTTTTGCAATTCTTGAAGATGATCGGGCAAAACTGTCTCGTTAAGTGGAATACAAACAATGATACGTACCAATGGTACAAAGCTATAATTAAATCCGTCGAAGGTAACA
>Ga0209503_10000393_pt1 | contig 28472 bp, 20 predicted proteins | sample SouAtlMetagenome_2_FD_187448 | JGI IMG/M metagenome (GOLD analysis project Ga0209503, IMG submission 187448) | Marine eukaryotic phytoplankton communities from Atlantic Ocean - South Atlantic ANT15 Metagenome (SPAdes) (version 2) | ecosystem: Environmental > Aquatic > Marine > Oceanic | place... | reverse complement strand
CAGCGAACCCTGCGGAATCAAGTCCACCTCAAGTTCTCCCGACAACATCTGACGCTCAAATTCATCGTTCTCCCCCACATAACTGGAGACCATCTTTCGAATCTGTTTGCCTTGGAGCAACAACCCCAAACCAAAGTCGTCGACCCCCGCGTTGTTTGAAATGCAGGTCAAATTGGTCACCCCCATCCGCACGAGTTCATCGATGCAGTTCTCCGGAATGCCGCACAAGCCAAAGCCGCCCAGCATCAAGGTCATGCCGCTCTCAATTCCCGCGCACGCTTCCCGCGCGCCGCTCACCGTCTTGTTCAGTGCCATTGCTATTCAAATAGGTCGTCATCATCCTCGCCATCACCACGAAAGTCAATGCTGCGCGCAGCGAGAACCTCCTCGCACGGCACCGCCTTCACCGCCCCTTCCGGGGGACGAAAATCCTCAGCCAACAAGCCCACCTCGGGATCGGCCAAAGCGTCCTTCATGTAAAAGCCAAAAATGGGAAGGGCCGTGTTGGCCCCCTGCCCCTTGGTGGTTGTGCTGAACCTCACTGCGGGATCCGAAGCACCCACCCAAACACCGGTTACAAGCTCCGGTGTCAAACCGATAAACCACCCGTCGGCATTGGACTGGGTCGTCCCCGTCTTGCCCGCCATCGGAACCTTCAGCCCGTCATAGTCACGGTGGTCGAGGTCCATCCGCAACCGGATTCCCGTTCCCTTCCGGCCGAGTTCCGCATTGTAGGCGCCGTCCACCACGCCCTTCATCATCTCCAACACCCGATACGCCGTCGCTGCATCCAAGCCTTGCCGAATCTCAGGACGCGGCTCATAGATGGTGTTGCCCCGTTTGTCCTCAATCCGACGGATGATGCGGGGCGAATGGTAAACTCCACCTCCGGCAAACGTCGCATTGGCACTGGTGACCTCCTGAAGGGAAAGCTCAGCAACACCCAACGCAATAGAAGGCACTGCTGGAATGTCCGTCTCAATGCCCATCGCATGGGCCAACTCCACAACGCGATCGACCCCATAGTCCTTGATCAACTTTGCCGTGACGGTGTTCATGGAGTTGGCAAGGGCATACTCCAGCGTCACCATCTCACCGTAAGCCAAGTCGCTGTTTTCCGGGCACCAAGGGTCCTGGCCCTCCGGCATCTCAATGCACGTTTTCTGATTGGGCAACTCCGTACAAGGGTCAAGGCCCAAGCGAATCGCCGTGGCGTAGACAAACGGCTTAAACGTGGAGCCCACCTGTCGGCGCGATTGAATCACATTGTCAAACTGAGACCACTGGTAGTCCAAGTCTCCAACCCACGCCTTGACCTCACCGCTCTTCGGGTCCACGCTCATCAAACCGGCATGCAACAGCGTCTTCTGGTGGCGAATACTGTCCAGGGGCGACATGACCGTGTCCACCCAGCCCTGGAGGCCCATCACCCGGGTTTGGGTCTCCTTTTCGAATTCCGCGTCGAGTTCACGCCTTGACATGGTCGGCCAAGCATGGCCACAACCGCCCTTGGATGGTCGACACAGATGCACGCGCTGCCCCGCGCTGTCGGTTTCGGCGATATAGAACCCGGGACGCTCACACTCTGGGCACTCCTTGCCCATCGCCAAGCGGTATCGGCGGCTCTGTTCAACGGCGCGCTTCAGGATTTTCTTCTGTTCTTCCTCTTCGATGTCTGGACTAAACGGCCAGCCTCGGCCCGTTGTCCGCCTCAGGTCCCTCCAAAAATCCTCCTGCAACTCACCCCGAATGTGACGGTTGGCGGCTTCTTCCGCATACCGTTGCAATCGGCTGTCGATCGTCGTGTGGATGACCAACCCGTCGCGATAAAGGTCATAAGGGGCCCCATCCGCTTTAGCAATCAAGTGGCCCCCATCATCCGATTTCGCAGACAAGAGGCCCTTGACTTCAGCGCGAAGGCGTTCCCGAAAATGGGGCGCTGGCCCTTGGTCGTGACTCACACGCTGAAAACTCAAGCCAAGGGGAAGGGCGTTGATGCTGTCTCTGGCTGACCCGGGCAAAGCCCCGTACTTGATCATTTGCGCGATGACCGTCCCGCGCCGCTCGAGGACCAGCTCCGGCCTGCGCAGTGGGTTGTACAAGGCGCTGTTCTTGAGCATCCCCACGAGCATGGCAGACTCGTGAATGTCCAAGCGCGAAACCGACTTGCCGAAATATACCTGGGCAGCACTCCGGATGCCCACCGCCTGGTTCAAGAAATCATAGCGGTTGAGATACAGCGTAATGATCTCGTCTTTGGTGTACTGACGTTCAAGCCGCGTAGCGATGATCCACTCTTTGGGCTTCTGGAGAACGGCCCGCTCAAAAAAGCCCGTCCGGTCATATCGCTCCGTGAAGAGCAGCTTTGCGAGTTGCTGGGTGACGGTGCTTCCTCCGCCCTTCTTTCCCAGGTACGCAATCGCCCGGCCCAAACTGCGAAAGTCCACCCCTGTGTGGTCTCGAAACCGGATATCCTCAGTACAAATCAGCGCTTCGACCAGCGTCTGCGGCAAATCCGCATAGCGCACATCGGCTCGGTTTTCCCGATAAAAGCTGCCCAGTTGTGCGCCATCGACAGCGTAAATGCGCGTCGCCAAATCGGTTTTGGGGTTGGCAAGCGTTTCCGTGTCAGGCAATTCACCAGAAGACGCAATGGTGAGCAAACCAGCGATGCCAAGCACCGGGGACAGCACGGCAAACCAGAACAAAATGGATGGCCCCAGAAACCGATTGCGAGATGCCTTCGGCTCCGACGACTTTCCCCCACGGGGTTTCTGCTTCTGTTTGGCCATGCTTGTGAAACGCGCGGAAATGCCCTTCCGAGACGGCAAGATGTCACCAAAGGGTGGAAAAGGCGTTAAAAATCAAAGCAGACGAGAGGGAGACTTAGCTTTGCCGCCCGCACCATGGAAATTCTCGTCAAAACAGGCCAGTTCCTCTTGAGCCTATCCTTCCTGATTGTGCTCCACGAATTGGGCCACTTCATTCCCGCTCGACTCTTCAAAACACGAGTAGAAAAGTTCTTCCTGTTCTTCGACATCAAGGGGGCGCTCTTCAGCAAAAAAATCGGCGAAACCGTCTACGGCATCGGCTGGCTCCCGCTTGGAGGCTATGTCAAAATTGCCGGGATGATAGACGAGTCCATGGACAAGGATCAACTCGCAAAGCCAGCCCAACCTTGGGAGTTCCGGTCCAAGCCCGCTTGGCAGCGCATGATCATCATGCTGGGCGGCGTCACCGTCAACCTCATCCTCGGCGTGCTCATTTACGGGTTGGTCTTCTTCGTCTGGGGTGAGCGCGACCTGCGGCTCGACGCCCTCCCTTATGGCCTCTCCTTTGCCCAGCCACTTGAAGAGGCCGGCCTCCAAGACGGCGACATTGTGTTAACCCTGGGTGGCCAAGCCTTGGCCAGCACACGGGACTTTCAAAACTTAGTCTTCGCCGATGAGGTGACTTCAGCAGAGGTTGTCCGAAATGGCCAGGTGCAAACCTTGAATTTTCCTGTCGAGCTCGGTCAGGTTCTCCTCGATCAGAAAGACAACATTCCAAAGGGCACCGCTCCATTCAGCGTCAACTTCCCCACAGTCATCGACCGGGTCATACCGGGGTCAGGAGCAGAACGGGCGGGGCTGATTCCAAATGACGAAATCATTGCGGTAAACGGAGAACCCACCCCCTACTTCTCCAGCTTGGTTGAAACCCTCCGAAAATACGCAGGAGAGGCCGTCACCCTCTCCATCCTTCGCATGGGCACAGGCCAAGTGGCAAGCCCTGAGGTCTCCCTTCCTAAACCGCAATCCGGACCCATTTCACTTCAAGCCGATGTGGATGAAGAAGGCAAGCTGGGGTTCTATCCAAAAAACATGGAGGCCCTCGATGGCTTCCAGTTCGTTGAGCGCACCTTCGGGCCTGTTGCTGCGTTGTCAGAGGGCGCCCGTAAAACATGGACAACCCTGCACAATTACGTGTCCTCGCTTCGGTTCCTGTTCAGGCCCGGTGGCTCCAAACAGCTGGGCGGCTTCATCACACTCGGCAGCATCTTCAGCCCCCAATGGGACTGGAAGAGCTTCTGGAACATCACGGCCCTTCTATCCATTATTCTGGCCTTCATGAACCTGCTCCCCATCCCGGCACTGGATGGAGGACACGTCATGTTCCTCCTCTACGAGATGCTTTCGGGCAGGAAGCCCAGCGACAAGGTGATGGAGTACGGCCAGCTGATTGGCCTAATCCTGATTGGGGGACTGATGATTCTGGCCAATGGAAACGACCTGTGGAAATGGTTCACAGGACAATTTTGAAGGCGCAATTCAAATTTTAAACGCTTTGAATCATGGTGACCCTCGACCTCAACCACCTCAAAAAAATAGTAGGCGACGATCCAGACTTCTTGCGGCAAGTGCTCCAGATTTTCATCACCAATAGCCCAAAAGATTTGGAAGAACTCTCAAAGTTCGCCAATGAAGGTGACCATGAGAAGGTGGCCTTCTTTGCACACAGGCTCAAAAGCGCCGCCGCTGCAATTGGGTTCGACGAAGCGTATGAGGCGTTCAAAGAAATCGAATTAGAGAGCAAGAAAATGGAAGCCCTGGACAACCTTCCAGTTAAGGTGAACGCAATGAAATTATACTGCGAACAATGCATCACGGACATCGAGTCCGTCATGAAAAGTCTCTAAGGCTCACCGCATTGTGCGGGTGAACCGGTCCCCCGGCCAGGCCCGAACCCAACCCTTCAGTTCGGCCTCGAGCTAACCGGTTCTCACCGCATTCCTGTCCCATTCGAGTGACGCCACAACAGCGTCAAACCCCCTCGGCTCATAGGGGTGAAGACCCGCAAGAATGTGGTCGTCTTCTCCTTGCTCCTGCCTTTCCAAGGCAACCCAACCCATAGCAGCAGCAGGGTCTGTCGGCATGTGAAGCATTTCCGCAACGTGCTCTTGAATCAGGTGCGCATTGCCCTTCATTCCTTCCATCAATCCGTCCACCGCAAGGCGCCCGGAAACAGAAATCCGGCGGGTGCCCACCACCGCAATTGGGCGCGGCCCGTGAAGAAGGGAAATGGGCCCCTTGACAATCAGGATCCACGGCGCATCCGGCACCTGAGCAAGGGCGCGGTCACGGGCTGCCCGCAACAAACCGGGTTCCACGCCAGCAAGCCAAGCACCAAGGCCCGCGCGTTGCACCACACGCAGCGTCCCTTTCCGATTGAAACGCGGCAACTGCCCTGCTGTCAACCAATCCAGCAACCAGTACTCTGGGTCTGATTCAAACGTGCCAACGAAACGGCCTTCTCTGTCATTCACAGGGGCAACCTCGCCAGAGACAGCCTTCATTCAGAATGGGGTTTACCAACGGCTCCATTCGGTTTACATTCGGGCCCAATGAAGTGGTCCATTCCCACCTTGATGGTCAGCCTTTTGGTTCTGGCCATTCCCTCGAGCACAATCGCACAAGAAACTTGGCGCCTTGAGGGCACCGTGCAAGACGCCTCCAACGACGGCCCCTTGCCGGGAGCCGCTGTATTCCTCGACGGCACCGGAGCCCTAACCGACATCGAAGGACGCTTTGCCTTCGATGGACAAGGCGCAAGCCCCCAAGTGCTTCGCGTTCGATACGTGGGGTACCTCGAATCTTCTGAGACACTGGAGCCTTGGTCGGGCAGCCGAACCCTGAATATGCGTCTCGCGCCCGACGTGGCCAGCATTGGCACCGCAGTCGTCTCAGCCGGACGTTACGAGCAAGACCTTGGCGAGGTCAGCGTCTCCATCGATGTGCTCCCGCCTGAACTCGTCAACCAAGGGGCGCCGACCAGCGCCGACCAAAGCCTCTCGCGAACCCCCGGTGTCACCATCGTCGACAGCGAACCACAAATTCGCGGGGGCAGCGGATACAGCTTTGGTGCCGGGTCCCGCGTCGCCGTGCTCCTCGATGGACTTCCCGTGCTCAGTGGAGATGCAGGGCGGCCCACATGGGGCTTCCTCCCGCTCGAAAACCTCGAGCAGGTCGAAGTCGTCAAGGGCGCCAGCAGTGTGCTTTATGGTTCATCCGCCCTGAGCGGGGTCATCCAGTTCCGCACCGCATTCCCCGATCCAGAGCCCTTCACCCGCATCTCCGTCCAGCACGGTGTCCACAGTGATCCCGGGAATGGTCGGAAGTACTGGAACCGCTCCCTGATGCAAAGCAGCACATCCTGGCTGCACACCCGACGGCTGGCCAATGGCGACGGCATCAGCTTTGGCGGACAGTGGTTGGGCAGCGACGGCCACAAAGGGCCGCAAATCGATGCCACTACAGGCACCCCCCACAACCGGCCCTACAACCCCTTCACCGTAGATCACTACGACGCAGAACGACAGTGGCGCGTCAATGGCGCCTGGCAGCACGCACCAAAAAATGGTGGCTGGGGCTATGGGCTGCGCGCCAATGCAGTCAGCGGCGAAAGTGTCGGCACCCTGCTTTGGCTGGATGCCGACTCCGGCTTCTATGCCGCCACGCCGGGGGCAGACACCCGCACCACCCAGCGCATGGTCACCATCGACCCTCATTTTGAAAAGGCCGTGGGCCCTTGGAACCACACCATTCAAGGCCGGTTCCTCCGCCTGATCAACGACAACAGCAACGACCAAGGCAATGCTTCCAGTACCTGGCAAGGCGAAGCGCGCTCACAATACAGGGGTGAACTCTGGACGGCCACAGGCGGCATTTACGCCCAAACCACACGCAGCGTAGCCGAACTCTACGCCGCTGGCACGGGCGACTCCATACACAACGCCGCAAACGCTGCAGGCTATCTCCAATTTGAAGTCCAACCCCACGAGCGATTGCATGTCACGGCTGGAGGACGATATGAGCAATTCATCCTCGACGAGGTTTCAGTTGGACAACCCGTATTCAGGACCGGTCTCAACTACCGTTTCGGGCAAGCCAGCTATTTGCGCGCAAGCGTCGGGCAGGGCTTCCGGTTTCCCAGCATTGCTGAGAAATTCATCCAAACCACCGTAGGCGGCATTTCCGTCTTTCCCTCGCTGGACATTCGCCCAGAGTCCTCCACAAACATGGAAATCGGCATCAAACAGGGCTTCCGGTTCGGCAGTGAAGGAAACTGGAAAGGCTTCCTGGACCTCGCTGTCTTCCAACAGGACTTCGAAAACTTCATCGAATACACATTTGGTGTTTGGGGCAACACTGGAAATGGCCTCAATGACATTGGCTTCCGCAGCATCAATACAGGCCAAGCACGGGTCAATGGCCTCGAATGGAGCACCATGGGCCAAGGGGCCTTCGGAAAATGGGATGTCCAGTGGCTCATCGGACAGACGTTGATCGACCCCGTTAGCCTCACGCCAGATTCGGTGTATGCCGAATTTCCCACCATCCCCGGCGGGGTCAGTTACGCCTCAACCAGCTCAGACACCACAGGAAACGTCCTGAAATACCGGATTTGCAACACCTTCCGAGCCAACCTCAGCCTGCAGCACGAGAGCGGGTGGACCTTGGGTTGGAACGCAGCACGCAACACCACGATCCAAAACATCGACAATGCGTTTCTTGAAATTGAAGAACTCGGTCTGCTCCAATATGGTCTGATAGACTGGTTGGATCAGCGCGACGATGCACAATGGCTCCACGACCTGCAGGTGGGACGCAAATTCGACGACCGTCACCACGTTGAGCTCATCGTCCGGAACGCAGCCAACCTGACCTATGCATTGCGTCCCCTTGCCGCTGAAGCCAACCGACTGTGGCTGATCCGGTACACCTTCACGCCGTGAACATCACCGCCATCATCCCTGCCCGCATGGGCGCAAGCCGCCTCCCTGGAAAGCCGCTTGCCGACATCGGGGGCCTGCCGATGGTGGTTCACACATGGCGCGCAGCCCACGAACATCCTGACATCAGCGAGGCAATCGTCGCCACAGACCACGCAGACATTGTCCAAGCGGTTAAGGCTGCTGGTGGTCAAGCCATGATCACGGGTGAACATCCCTCGGGAACCGACCGTTGCCATGCGGCCTGGTCCACCATTGACCAAAAAGGAGGCGCCGTGCTCAACCTCCAAGGAGACGAGCCCTTTCCAGACCCAGCGCACATCGCTGCCGTTTGCCGATGCCTGCAACGAGAAGAGGCCCAAGTGGTCACCGCGCGCAGGCCCGCCGAACCAGGAGAGTCAGAAAGGTCGGAGCGCGTCAAAGTGGAATGCGACGCCTCGGGCAGGGCACTGCGATTTTCAAGGTCTCCTGCGCCCATCCAGGGAGCCCACCACATCCATCTCGGCCTCTATGGGTTTGCACCGGGCTGGCTCAGCCGCTGTGCGTCCCTGCCCATCGGAAGGCTTGAGCAAAAAGAAAACCTCGAACAGCTGCGCTGGTTAGAGGCCGGCATCCACATCCAAGTCGTGGACGTGAAAGGCGCAGAAGGACCGGGGTCAGTGGACACGACTGAAGACCTTGTCCGGGTCCAAAAATGGTACCGAGCACGATGATCGAACCCCCAATTCGGTTGATTCAATTTTCAAGGCTCCGAATTCACGCTATTTTGCGCGTTGGATGAACGTTGTTCCCAAATCCAATTTCCTGCTCAACGCCCTGCCGTTGCTGCTCCACGACCACGATTGCCTCGTCATACCTGGCTTGGGTGGATTCGTGGCGCGACCGGTTGCAGCGCGTTTCGACGAAGACAAGGGCGAGTGGATTCCACCGGGACGAGACGTCCTGTTCAATCCAAAGCTCACGGTTCGTGATGGCCTTTTGGAACAGGAAATCCGCCGTGCGACAGGCTGTTCCAATGAAGCTGCTGCGCAATGGCTCGAAAGCGAAACAGAAGCCCTTCACTCCAGCCTTAAGGAAGGCCGCCACGTTGCACTTCATGGGCTCGGAAGGCTCTACCTCGCGGACAATGGGGCCTTGGGGTTTGTTGCTGAGCCTCGACTCAGTGAACGTTACGCTGCGCCTGGACTGGGTCGCATTGCATGGGCCGACAACCAAGTCAAGCAGCCGGTTCAAGAGGAGGAAGCCCCCCAACCCTCCATACAGCCCATCGAACCCAAAGGGGGCGATTTGGCACAGACCCAATTCCCCAAGCAACTGCTGAAGGTGGCTGCTGCACTCGCACTGCCCATTATGGTCACCGGTGCCCTGTTATGGAACCAACAGAACACCACCGGCTTTGACTTCTTGGGGTTGTCATCAGAACCCGTGGAAACCGCATTTGCCCCGAGAATAGAAGGTGAGGACATCCGGTTCCCTGACCTCGACCTTGGCGATGCCCTCCCCTTCGTTCAAGCAGGCGCACCAGCGCTGATTGTGCCGCGCCAAGAGGAGGAGCTGATGCCTGTCCCCACCCCGGGGTCTACCGCAAGCGGTTGCGGACACCACGTAATTGCCGGTGCATTTGCAGAGTCCCGGCGGGCTGCCGCTCTTGCCCGGCGATTTGAAGCGCTCGGCTATTCCTCGGCAATCCTGCCCGGGCCAAATGGCGTCCAACGCGTTTCAGCGGGCTGCTTCGAACATGAGAGAGATGCGGCGCTGTTCCGCCGCGCCATGGCCCAGCGCCATGGGTTTGCTCAAGCATGGGTTCTCAACCTCTGAGTCCCATCTCCATGCAGTCGAAGCCATTGCCCATCGATTGGGCACCGATTCGACATGTTGTTCTTGACTTCGGTGGGGTTCTCTACAAGATCAACCACCAAGCCACTGCAAACGCATTTTCCAAACTGGGGCTTAACCATTTCGATTCCCTGTACTCCCATGGTACACAGTCCAACCTGATGGACGATCTAGAGTGTGGCAAAACCACCCCAGAGGAGTTCATTTTGACACTCAAGAACCGGTGCCATCCGAACACCACTGGCGATGAGGTAACCAAGGCTTGGAATGCGGTGCTCATCGGGTTGCGGCCAAACCTTATCCCCTTGCTCAACAAGTTGGCTGATCAATTCGACCTCATCCTGTTCAGCAACACAAATGCCCTGCACGCCGCACATTTCGAGAAGCAAATCCTTCACGAGAACGGCAAAGCCTTCCAAGCGACCTTCAGACAAATAATTTACAGCCACCGTTTGGGCCACAGAAAGCCCAATTTGAAGGCCTACCAAAAAGTTGAGCGCCAATTTGGTCTGAACCCAAGCGCAACCCTGTTCATCGACGACACCCTGTCAAATGTTCGCGGCGCTACCAACGCGGGGTGGACTGCCTTTCATCATCAACCCGAACACACCTCCTTGCAGAGCCTGTTGATCCAATTGGGATTGGAAACCCTGTCTTGACATGGGGTTTAGTGCCACATTCCCTTTCCCATGGCGGGCTCTTCTTTCTTCCTTTTTTCCCTGTCTTTGGCGTGTCCGAATTCGAATGCCAAGCCGACTTGACCACTCCAATGTCCCGACCGCAGGGGATAGAGAATGCCCGCCACATTTCTCGCGCTGAATGACAGCCGAAACGGACCGCCGCGCATGGACAGGCCCGCTCCCCAAGACCATCGGCCTTGCACGTATTGACCTTGCACTTGGGTCGCGATGTTGTTGCGAATCCGGTGGACCAGTCCAAACAGAAACCCGTCCATCTTCCCCCCGAGACGAAACTGCCGATACGCCAGCGCATGGAACTCTACAGATTCCACTGGACGATAACGGAAGCCCAACCGCCATGTCTCCTGAACCCGGGTATCAAAAGCAGCCGTAAGGCCTTCTGCGGCATCCGGGTCAAAGGTGTTCATCAGAGAGTCCACCATGTCCTCCGCCCACGTTTCGAGCATGGACTCCAAAGAGTCCGGAAAAGCCAAGGAGTCCGCTCTGGACAACAATTCGACAGCATCCAACCCTTGGAGAACAAACGTCGCAGGATCCACCTGTTTTCGTGAAACAGACTCCAGCCAGCGAATTGAGCCGCGCCCCTCCATCGAACCTTCGAGATCAAACTTGGGGTTCAAGCGCCACAAGAAACCAAAGTCAAACGCCACTCCAGACCCCAGGGACGGCGGAATTCCACCGTCACCAGGAACCGCTAGCGTGCTGCCGGCGGCCAAAGAGTCCAAATTCAATCCCGCGGAATTGACCGTGACAGCACCATCCAGCGTCCAACTGTAATCCAGCGAATCCGTGGTCCATGTCGCGTCGAAAGTCTCGGTCTGAAAAGCAGCCAAACCATTGAGGATGTGAACCCCCCAGCCAAGCCACAGTCGATTTTCCTTGGCCATGGCACCCACACTTAGGCCATGATCCAAATAGGCCTGGGCATCCACACCCATTCCCGAAAAAGAGAGCGGTCGGCCAATCAAATCAGGGTGACCATTGCCTAACCAGCCGACAGAAAGCAAGTCCCGATCGTAGCTAAAATCCTGGTCCACAACCAAACGACTGCGGTAACGGATTTCAAACCGGTCCTCATCCCGAACGGAAATGCCCAACAGCGGAGCCTCAGACCGAACACCCACGAACTCAACAGTGTCCATTTGCTCGAGAAAGGCAGTGGGGTTGATGGACCCCTCCATTGTTCCAAAATCCAAAAAGGCGGGTCCCGAGTGCAAGACATCCACTTGAGCACCGGAAAGCCCCCCCAGCGTCAACACCGTCCTTGAAGGGTGAAGGATGGCCGGATTTGACCAGCCGGCTTGACCCCACTCCGGAGACATCTCCACAGCCCCGAGCTGGGCGTGCATTTGCCCCCCCAGCAGCAAGGCTACACACATCAAGACAAAGGGCAAGCGTTTCATCTCAAAGGTCAATTTTGGCATACACCAGAAGGCCCAGCTCCATGCGCAAACCTTGTTCCTCGGTGATCCTCACAAACTCCCCGAGTTGGGCATCCGCTGTTTCAACCCACGCTTCCATCACCACACGTTCAGCAGCGCGAAGGCCTTCAGCCCGTTCCCAGTCTAAAAAGAAATCGTAGACGAAAACGCCTGGTTCAACGGGCACCCAATTCACATCCATTGCAGGCAGCGTAAAAAATTCCAAAGGTTCTGTAGACAAACTGTCTATGGCCTCTCCATCAGCATTGAGAAAGGATGCGCGAATGGCGACCTCGAAAGGGAAACCGTTGTGCAGTATGAGCCTCAGTTCCGCAGAGTCCAATTGGGCCTCCTCCTCAATCTCAATGTCCACATCCACTGTGTCCACGAAGTCAATCTGCTCTGCACGAATTGACAATGGGATTTCAGTCATCAACCGGGCAGAAACAAAACCATCCGCGTCGAGGAAGTTGCCATTTGGACCCACCGGGCCGTCCGGATTGCAACGGATGCGCATGCTCAGGTCGATGTCCCTTGGCTCGGCGGAGAAGAAGTCCACCACATTGCTGTTGGTCTCATCAATCTCCCATACAGCCGTGGTGGGGAATGCTGAGCTGCCTTCAGCCGATGGAACGAACAGCCCCTCAGCAGTCGTTTCGAACACCACGTCTGCCGTCCCATTCGCAGAGGATGTGAAGTCCAGCGAATCCAATACCGCATCGACCCCAAAGCCATTCTCCACTTCAAGCCAGAGTGAAGCGCGCTCAATCTCCAAGCCCGAGGTGGTGAAGCGATCGTCAAACAGGGCGAAGGTCACCGCCTCCTCCTCCAGGTCAATGTCCGACGTCCCAAAGTCTCCCTCCGTTCGCTCAAAGGCCATGTCCGACAAGACAAACTCACAACTCAATAATTCACCTTCGACAGCGTCGTGCTCGGGGGTGTTGACCATCGTGAAGGTGTAATCCCCTTGGATGATATTGGTCCCGTCCAAGCCCTGCTCTGGAAGGATACTCCAACCGGCAAGGTCCTGCGACACCACCAAGGAACCGTTCGTGAACTGACCCGAGTTCCACACCATCTCATATGGGACCTCATCAGGGTCAACCAAACCGCCAATGGCAACCACACCAGAAAGGTCATCCCCCATCGTGGTGGTCAGCGTGAACGTGAGTGCACCCGAAGACAAGTCAACCCGGTTGAGAACCGCACCCTCCGGTTGTGCCACTTCGAACCCTGACGACACGTCATCCTGAAAGGAGACAGATTCTCCTTCCGGCAGCAAATTCAACGCTGCAGCTTCGCCTGCGCCAAGAACAAACGACGACGCAGCCTCATATGATGGAAGAACCAACCACTCCTCTGCGATCGACCCGCTGAAGATCTGCTCGTGATAATATGCAAGCTCACCATTGGTCATGGCGCCCACCGGCACCGTATCCAAGCTGTCTATCAGCACCTCCAAAACATCCGAAAGGTCAAAACGGGTGTCCACCAAAGGCACCGCAGCAATTGGAGTCCAGGTCGTTACCGAGAAGTCCTCAGGCACAGACTGGCATCCGGCACCGACAACGATGGCGAAGGTCCACAGCCAAACAGAACGACATCTTCGACCCAATGGAGCAGAAAACAAATACATCAAAACAAAGTACGTCCAGAGACAACCGAGGTTTCACAACTCCTCCAATGTCAGAAAGAACTGACACCTCCAAAGGTCAACGTCAAAAGTCAGTCTTGAATCCCTTCCAGGTCAAGCATGAATGCATATTCCAAGGCGGTCTCCTTATAACGACGGAAGCGCCCTGACTGGCCGCCGTGGCCGGCGTCCATGTTCGTGTGGAAAAGCAACGTCTTGTCGTCGGTCTTCAACTCGCGCAACTTGGCCACCCACTTGGCGGGCTCCCAGTACTGCACTTGACTGTCCCAATACCCTGTGGTCACCAAGGTGTTGGGGTAGTTCTGTGCCTTGACCTGGTCATAAGGACTGTACGACTTCATGTAGTGGTAGTACTCCTCGTTAACGGGGTTGCCCCATTCGTCCCACTCGAACGTGGTCAGCGGAATGGTCTCGTCCAACATCGTGCTCACCACATCCACAAATGGGACGGCAGCGACGACGCCATTAAAAAGATCGGCAGCTTGGTTCATGACCGCTCCCATCAGCAAACCACCGGCGGACCCTCCCATGGCATAGAGGTGGTCTGGCGAGGTGTACCCCATGTCCACCATCGCGCGACCGACATCCTCGAAGTCATTGAAGGTGTTCTGCTTCTTGAGCAGTTTTCCATCCTCATACCAGTGGCGGCCCATCTCTTGACCTCCCCGGATGTGCGCAATGGCATACACGAATCCACGGTCCAACAGTGACAGGCGCACACTGGAGAAGTAAGGGTCCATACTGCTGCCATAGCTGCCGTACGCATAGAGCAAGAATGGATTCTCTCCATTGCGCTCCGTTCCCTTTCGGTAGACCATGCTCACCGGAACCTTGACCCCATCCCGAACCTCAACCATGAGGCGCTCGGAAGCGTAGTTCTCTGGAGAAAAGTTCTCATCCACGACCTCCTGTTGCTTGAGAAGAATGCGCTCTCCCGTGCGCATGTTGTGGTCATAGGTGCTGCTCGGAGTGGTCATCGAACTGTATCCGAACCGCAAAATCTCGGTGTCAAAATCCGGGTTGGAGCTCGTGTATGCAGTGTAAGCAGGGTCGTTAAAACTGAGGTACTCGTCCTTGGCGCCATCCCAAGTCCGGATGCGGATCTGGTTCAGGCCATTTTTCCTCTCCTCAACCACGAGGTAGTCCTTGAAGATGTCGATGCCCTCGAGAAATACATCGTCCCTGTGTGCGATGACCTCCTCCCAGTTGTCCTTTGTCGTGGCGCCTACCGGCGTCCGCATCAAACGGAAATTCTTGGCGTCCAAGTTGGTCACGATGTAGAAGTGATCCCCATAATGGCTAATGCCATATTCCAAATCGCGCTCACGGGGCTGAATGACACTCCATTCGCCCATGGGGTCATCCGCCCTGAGCACCCGGTATTCCTGAGACAGCGTTTGTGACGTGTAAATCACCAAATACTGGTCGCTCTTGGAGCGGTACACACCACAACTGAAGGTCTCGTCCTTCTCTTCAAACACGAGCACGTCGTCTTCGACAGGTGTGCCCAGAACGTGGCGATACACTTGGAAACTCCGCAGGGTCTGCGGGTCCTTCAAGGTGTAGAATACCGTCTTATTGTCGGCTGCCCACGTCGCCCCACCCGTGGTCAGGGGAATCTCATCCGCGAGCATCTCCCCTGTCGCCAAGTCCTTAAAGTGAACCGTGTACTGGCGGCGACTTACGGTGTCCACGCCAAACGCCAGCAAACGGTTGTCATCGCTGACCCCCATCCCGCCGACAGCAAAGTAGTCGTGTCCTTCAGCAAGTGTGTTTTGGTCGAGCATGATCTCCTCTTTACCTGAGCAGTCACCATACTTGACCTCATCTCCTGCCTTCTTCCGGCAACTGATCGCATATTCCTTTCCTTCCTCGTATCGGGTGTAATACCAGTACCCCCGATTTCGGACCGGAACACTCCGGTCGTCTTTCTTGATTCGGCCCACGATTTCATCGAACAGCTTCTGCTGAAGGGGTTCCGTGTGCGCCAGCTTTCCGTCGATGTACCCGTTTTCAGCCTCGAGGTAGTCCAGCACATCCTGCGTCTGCTCATCTGGCGTCTCCGCATCCTTTTGAGCATCACTCAGGCGCATCCAGAAATAATTGTCGACCCGAGTGTCCCCGTGCAGGGTCATTTCAAAAGGCACCTTCTTGGGCACAGGGGCCACAGCATCATCAGATTGAGACATGTCGTTGGAAGTTTGGCAGGCTGTAAGCAAAACAGCAGTGGACAGCGCGCCAAGGGCGCTTAGCGCATAAGCGCGGGACAAAAGTCGAGTCATGAAATCGAATTGGACTCCGAAAAGTAGCCCAAAAGACCGCCTGCTGGGGGCAGTCAATTAAAGGGCGGCCTCTTCCGCGGAAAAGACCCGGAATTCGAACCGCTCCATGATGGGGTTCGACAGAAGCTTCTCGCAGGCCTCGCCCACAAGTCGCTCAGCCTCCTCTCGGCTCTCAGCCTCGATGTCGAGGGTGATGTGCTTGCCAATGCGCACATTGGTGAGCTGGCCTAAACCGATGTTTGGCAAGTTGTTGGAAACCGCCTTGCCCTGTGGGTCAAGAAGGGCGGGGAGAGGCAGGATGTCTATGGCAGCGTGGAAAACCATGGGCTATGTCAAGGGACGGAGGCGGATGAACAGTGCCGCCGTCAACGGATACGAAATTAGGGCAAGCACTCCGCCAAAAGCGCCCATCCACAACACCAATCCAACCACCGCAATCAACCAGGCGATTCGCATTCGGTCCATCGCCCCGTCTTGACCCCAGGTCTTGAAGCCGAATTGAGGCCACCGAGACACCATGCCCAGCGGCAAAAGCGTCACACCAACGGCCCCCAGCCAGCCAATCCAAACCACCGAATCAGCGCCTTTTTCAGCCCACACCCAAAGGACCATACCCCAGTAAATGGCCGCCACAGGAGCGGGAATACCGGCAAAGTCGAACCGCTCATCCTGCGGGCCGCCCGATCCTCTAGCAAAACGTGCCAAGCGCCAAGCGCCGGCCATCATGACCAGCAACGCGAGAATGGGCGCCCACTCAAATCCTGGAGCCAAGCCGCCAGCCGCACGCCATTCCATCATCAACGCCATGCCAATGAACGCCGGGGCCAACCCAGAAGAAACCAAGTCTGCCATGGAATCGAGCATCGCACCCTGTGCTCCGTCCGCCCCCATTGCTCGGGCAACCGCACCGTCTAGCAAATCGCACAATTGACCCAAGCCCCACACAACCAAAAGCCACAAAATACCCGCCACGCGACGCTCCTGGGTTCCAATTCTCTCCATCCAACCCTCCATCCAACCCAAGGAATCGAGCCATTCGGCAGGCGCCCAGCCCAAATCAAATTCAGATGCCGCCCACCAACACACCAAAGCTCCCGCACCCAGGTTAATGAATGTCAGCATGTTGGCGGGCCAGCTTCGCCAATCTCCTTGTCTGCCCTCACGTCGTTTCACAACAGGAAATTTAGATGCAATGAAACCCTGCGGAAGGACTGCCGTATATTTGCTTCCCCGCTTCGGTTGGGGAAAACAAGATGGTCTGGTGGCCGAGTGGCTAGGCTCAGCTCTGCAAAAGCTGCTACAGCGGTTCGAATCCGCTCCAGACCTCCAACAAAAAGGCCCGGCGAATGCCGGGCCTTTTTCGTCTCCTCATCCGGCCTCCCATCAAGGGGAGCAGGTCTGCCCAAAGGAAGACAGAACCATGAGGATGTCCGAAACGCCCACGAAGCCATCGCCGTTCACGTCTTCAGCACAGGGCCCACTGCCGAAAACACACGTCCCATCGTCCATGGTGGCAACCGGGGTGAAGTTGTCCGCACCATCGTAGGTGCATCCTGGCAGCTCTTCTGAGTCGCAGATTCCATTGCCGTTGGCATCGCTTTGACAATCTCCTGAGCACACCCCGAGCGCGTCGGGACCATTGCCTTGACAATCGCAATCGCCAGCCGGGATGTCCTCACAGCCGCATTCATAGATGGCGCCCGGTCCATTGCAAACTCCACACGCATCCAACTGTCCAACACAAGGGTCCACGTCATCACAAATGCCATCACCGTCGCTGTCGGTTTCGCACCCACCATTGCATACCCCGATGGCATCCAGCTGTCCAACACAAGGGTCCACGTCATCGCAGATGCCGTCGTCATCGATGTCCACCGGACAACCCCCTGCACAAGGCTCGCAACTGTTCCAGCAGACCGCGGGCAGTGTTGTGGCACCACTAACCGTCAACACGCGGTTCACGAATTCCCCCGTGGTCAATGTGCAAGACTCCCCTCCAGCAAACTGCTCAGACGCCCCCCAATCAAACGTGGTGAACTTGTATTCCTGCAGACCCACAGGCCAAAACATCGTGATGGTCCAGATGCCATCCCCTTCCGGATCGGACATGGCTTCGCTGGTCGCATTCCACCCATTGAACGTGCCAGCGAGGTAAATCGGCCCATCCGGAGAAGACGGGTCATTCATGTCCACCGACAACGTCACGGGGAAAATGCACGAACCGTCATCCACGGTGGCACCGGGACTGAAATTAACGGCATCGCCATCCGTGCAACCCAGCACGGGGCCACCGCCATCGCCATCACCACCGCCATCGCTCAATCCGGGGCGCGTCGCCAGCCAATACAACGTGTTGGTCTTGGTGTTCCCATCGTCGTACCCGTTCAGTGTCTGGCATTCGCTCCACGCCGCATCCGGATCGATGACTGCATGGGCCATGTAGATGAAGCCCTTCCAGCCCTCGCCAATGCTCGGGCTCGTCGTGGCGGGCTGGATGACCGGATATTCTTCTTCGATCCACTCCGCACGCAACAACTCCTCAGTGATGGGCGTGTACGGCAGCATCTGAATGCCATGGATGAACTCGAGATTGGCTCCGAAGAAAGTCCCATGGTCCACCTTCGTTCCCCAAAGGATGCCCACCACCTTGTTAGAGGCGAACGGCTCGGGATAGACACCTTCTCCGGTGTTGATCTGCCAGTATTTCCAGGTCGACCGGAGCTCAGTGGCGAGCATCACCCGGCCCAAATCGCGAATCCGGTCGTCCCCGATGGCGAGGCCGTAAAGGTAAACGCCATACCAAGCATTCACCGCTTCGGACGAGCTCTCCTGGTTCCGAGCATCCCCGAACTCGAACAAGCCTGCGGCCCAGGAGTGGCCCACGAACCAATCCTTGTTGCGCATGAAACCGTAGTGCTGGTCAGCACCAGACGGCTCTGCCACATCACGAATCAAGTGCATCACCTTATCACCCCATTGGCTCACCCAAGCCGGGTTGTCCTTGGCCATCGCCGCCGCGGCATAAATCCAGTATCCATAATGGAAGTGGTGATCATTGTAATAGCCCTGTCCGAATGCGGCTCCCGCATTATTGAGTCCCGAGGAAATCACCAGTCCGCCCCATGTCTGGTCATAAACGAGTGGGTCGCCATTCTGTCCGGCGAGCCTCTCCTGAAGGGCGCTACCGAGCGCCGTGCGGTATTGCGACGCGAGTACAGGCTCATTGAGCTCGTCCGCGATGAGCGCCAAACGGGCCAACGCAGAAAATTGCTTGCCCCCGAAGTAAGGGTCACCGGCCGTGACACCGAAACCGACATCCGCCGCCAGTGCATTGCGCACGTCCTGCTCGTAATCGGAGTGAATCGGCTGCGCCGCCTCGAACCCAATGGTCGTCAGCGGCTCCTCCATCATCCAAGACAAGCCAGAGATGCCGATCATGTCGCCCTTCATCGTGTTGCGCACCACGCTCGTCGTGGACGGCGACACGAGCACGTCCATGTGGTGCGGTAGCGCCATCATCAGCAAGGGGCCGGAGCCCTCCGTCTGCCAATCAAAGGTGATGGTTCCGACGTCTCCCGTGGCCGTGGCCAAAACATTGCCCCCAGTGGGAATTCGCGCAGCATGGGCATCCAATGTCGCTTCACTGCTGGCATCCAGCAGGGCAGCCCGGAGCGAGCCCGTAAAGGGCGCCGACGCCACGAGACCACCGTTGTTCAGGCTGAGCGTGATGGTCGAGGAGGCATAAATGACCCATGTCTGGCCATTGTTCATGGCGACCTCGAACCGGGTCCCCGTGTTGGCGGAACTGGCCGAGCCTCCATTGACGCTGTTGATTGCGTGCACCGTTCCAATCCGAGGTGTCAATGCGGTGTAGTGCATCGTCATGTAAGGTTGACCCCGCACGAGGTCGGTGTGCATCGAGCCCGAACCCGAACCCCACGCCAAACTGACATGCAACGGTCCGTAATCCGTGATTTGTTGCCCCGGCGTGCTCTGCTCAGACCTGAAGCTGAGGTTCTCGGTCATCGAGGAGATAATGAAATTGGCATCCACCACCTTGTTGGGCGCGCCGAACTTCAAGGCATCACCACTCACCTGCACGAGGTAGGCAGGGTGTTAACTGTCAATCCGCCGCCGCCGAGCGCGAGGTTCTGCCACCAGGCATTGGTCGGAAGTGGACCACTGCTGTCCTGCCACAATCCCGTGGGGTTCAAGCCATGGGGTTGACTGCTGAACGAAGGGGAATCTGTAGAAAGGGGAGAACCTCCCAACAGGGAAATCTGGGCTGGACTCGCAACAACAAAAGCGAGCAGCAGAGAAAGCAGAAAAAAGCGCATCGGTAAGTCTTTGAAGATACGGGGCGCACACCCCAAGGTTCCCGAAGACTCCAATGAGATTTGTCAGCGCCGTTGCTCAGGCCTCGGCAATGGCGGCGATTCCAGGGAGGGGCTTGCCCTCGAGGCCTTCCAACATGGCGCCACCCCCCGTGGAGACGTAGCTCACCTTGTCGGCCAGGCCGGCCTTGTTTACCGCCGCCACGGAGTCGCCACCCCCCACGAGAGTATACCCTCCCGCAGCGGTCTCCTGGACGATGGCCTGGGCGATGTGGTTGGTGCCCTCGGCGAAGCGGTCGAATTCGAACACCCCCATCGGACCGTTCCACAGAATGGTCTTGCACCCGGCGAGCGCGGCGGCAAAGTCTGCGCGACTGTCCGGGCCGATGTCCATGCCCTCCCAACCGTCGGGGATCGCGTTGGTCGGATAGGTCTGCTGGTTGGCGTCCGGTGAGAAGCCGTCTCCACACAGCGTATCAGTGGGCAGGTGGACGGAAATCCCTTTGGCCTTGGCGGCCTCGAGGAGGGCCAGCGCATCACCGTGCATGTCGGGCTCGACAAGCGAACCGCCGACCTGACCCCCCTGGGCCTGCACGAACGTGTACGCCATCCCGCCCCCAATGACCAGCTTGTCGACGCGGTCGAGTAGGTTCTGGAGCACGGCCAGCTTGGAGCTCACCTTGGCACCACCGATCACTGCAGCCACGGGCTTCTCGGCACCACCGAGCACCTGCTCCAGCGCCTTGACCTCGCCCTCCATCAAGAAGCCGAACGCCTTGTCCTCCGGGAAGAACTTGGCGATCACCGCCGTGGAAGCGTGGGCGCGATGGGCCGTGCCGAACGCGTCGTTAATGTAGAAGTCCCCGTTCTCGGCAAGCTGGCCGGCGAAGAACTCGTCCCCAGCCTTCTCCTCGCCGTGGAAGCGCAGGTTTTCGAGCAAGGCAACTTCGCCGGACGCAAGGGGCTGCGTCACTTCCAGTGCCTCATCGCCCACGCAGTCCGGAGCAAACTTGACGGGACGGCCGAGGTGGCCCTCCAGCGTCGACAGGATGTGGCGCAGAGACAGATCGGCGTCGCGGCCCTTGGGGCGGCCTAGGTGGCTCATCAGGACCACGCTGCCCCCCGTGTTGAGCACATGCTGGATGGTTGGCAAAGCGGCCCGGATGCGGGTATCGTCGGTCACGGTCCGGCTGCCGTCCTCGGCAAGCTTGGTCATCGGGACGTTGAAATCGACGCGAATCAGGGCGCGAACGCCCTCGAAGGTGATGTCTTTAAAGGCCATGACGGCGGTTGTGGTGGTCTCCATGGTTGAGATGAATCGAGAGGGGGTCAGGCGAACAGAGTGGACCAGCCGACCCGCTCGGTCACGCGAGCGGACAGTTCAGAGATCGGCACGCGGACCTGCTCCATGGTGTCGCGGTCGCGGAGGGTGACCGCGTTGTCATCCAAGGTGTCGTGGTCGATGGTGATGCACAGCGGCGTGCCGATGGCGTCCTGGCGGCGGTAGCGGCGTCCGATGGCGTCCTTCTCGTCGTACTGCACGCTGTGGTCCAGCTTGAGCAGATTCATGATCTCGCGCGCCTTCTCGGGCAGGCCATCCTTTTTGATGAGGGGCAACACCGCAAGCTTGACCGGTGCCAATGCGGCTGGAATGCGCATCACCGTGCGCTCGGAGCCGTCCTCCAATGTTTCCACTCGAAGGGCGTTGGACAAGACTGCGAGGAACATGCGGTCGAGGCCGATCGAGGTCTCCACCACATAAGGCACGTAGCTCTCCTCCTTCTCGGGGTCATAGAACCGCAGCTTCTTTCCACTGTGTTCCTCGTGGGCGGAAAGGTCAAAGTCCGTGCGGCTGTGTATGCCCTCCAACTCCTTGAATCCCATCGGGAAATTGAATTCAATGTCGCAAGCAGCGTCAGCATAGTGAGCCAGCTTGATGTGATCGTGGAACCGGTAGGCGTCGTCGCCCAGGCCAAGGGCCTTGTGCCATTGAATCCGGGCCTCCTTCCAGTACTCGTACCACTTTCCCTGCGTGCCGGGCGTGACAAAGAATTGCATCTCCATCTGCTCGAACTCCCGCATGCGGAAGATGAACTGGCGGGCGATGATCTCGTTGCGGAACGCCTTGCCAATCTGAGCGATGCCAAACGGCAGCTTCATCCGGCCGGACTTCTGCACGTTGAGGAAGTTCACGAAGATGCCTTGGGCGGTCTCCGGACGGAGGTAAATCACCCCCGCGTCACCGCTGACCGCACCGAGTTCCGTCTTGAACATCAGGTTGAACTGCCGAACATCCGTCCAGTTGGCCGACCCGGTTTCCGGATCCTTGATGCCCAGGTCAACGATGAGCTGCTTCACCGCATCGAGGTCCTCAGCATCCATGGCGGTCTTGAAACGGCCGTTGATGTCTTCAATTTCTGCGTTGCGGCGAACACAATTTCCATTGGTCGCGAGGAACTGCTCCTTGTCAAAGGCCTCGCCATACCGCTTTTGTGCCTTGGCGACGTCCTTCGCAATCTTGGCTTCGATCTTACCGATATGGTCCTCGATCAGGACGTCCGCTCGGTAGCGCTTCTTGCTGTCCTTGTTGTCAATCAGAGGGTCATTAAACGCATCGACATGGCCCGAAGCCTTCCACGTGGTCGGGTGCATGAAAATGCTGGCATCCAAACCGACAATGTTCTCGTGCATGCGCACCATGGCCGTCCACCAATAGGCTTTGATGTTGTTCTTCAGCTCGACCCCCAATTGGCCGTAATCATATGCAGCACTGAGGCCGTCATAGATGTCGCTGGAGGGGAACACGAAGCCGTATTCTTTGGCGTGTCCAATCACGCGCTTGAGGTGGTCGTCCTGTTGGGCCATGGTCAGTGTGTAGGCAAATGGGAATGGATCAGGTGAGCGTTGCACCCGTCAGGGCTGCAAAAATAGGCGTTTCAACCGCGTCTCCCCGCGTTTGGTCTTGCCCACAGGCGGTGTGGAATGGAAAGTAATGGCCACGTGGCCGCAACGAATCCCTTTCCGAACTTGTTCGGTAGATGATGCGCCCCCTGCTGACCATACTTTTTCTGACCGCAGGGGTCATGTATGCGCAGGTGCGGTTCGTTCCCAATGAGGGCCAATGGGCGGACCAAATCCAACATCGCACTGAGGTCATCGGAGGTGGGGTGCAAATCGAAACAACGGGGTGGACGTGCTGGCAATGGGCGCCGGACACATCCGTTGAACAAGATCACCACGCGAGCTCGCGCAAAGGCATTGTGTGGCAATCCCAGTGGGTCGATGCAAACCCGGTGGACTCACCCGAGTGGGAGCGGCGTGGCTTGACCACAGACCGCCAACATTTCTACTTGTCTGACGACCCCTCGCAATGGGCAGAAAACGTGCAGCCCGCCACCATGATCACAGCCGAAAACATCTGGCCTGGAATCCGACTGCGGTGGCGCGGCACACGCCAAGGCAGGGCCGCCTTCGAGTTCACCGTGGAGCCGGGCGCCGACCCATCGAAAATCGGTTGGCGTTACAACGGAGTGGAAGCCGATATCGGCCCAAAAGGAGAACTACAACTGACCCATTCACTGCACAACAGAAGTGCCGATTTCTGGGCTGAATTGGCGGCCCCTTTCGCCTTTCAATTGGGTGACGATGGCACCCTCGAAACCGTGGTCTGCCAATACCAACTGACAAACGGTGACGTGCGTTTCTCGCTCGGAGAATACGACGGGCAACGGCCGCTCATCATCGATCCTGAAATCACCTTCTCCACCTTCGCGGGAAGCACGGGTGACAACTTTGGAACCACGGCCAGCAACGGTCCTGGCGGCGCCCTTGTTGGAGGAACGGTTGCCTTTGCTCCCGGATACCCAACCACCCCCGGCGCCATCGAAGCAACCATGGACGTCTTTGCCGATGGAGTGAGCCACACCGCCGTTACCGTTTTCAGCGCCGACGGGTCCAACCTCTTGTACAGCACCTACCTCGGAGGAAGCCGCGCCGACATCCCGCACAGCCTGGCGTACAACGAAAACTGGGGGCAAATCGCCTTGTTCGGAACCACCGGATCCACTGACTTCCCGACCACCCCAGGCGCATTCCAAACCGATTTCAACACCGGGCCGGCAGTGGACATCACAATCTATGGTGTGGACCCCCAGCCCAATGGGCTCGACTGCTATCTGTTGACGCTCGACGGCGGCGATTTCACCCTGAACGCCTCCACGTTCTTTGGTGGCTCCGGCATCGATGGACTAAACAACGCCAATGGCCTGCGCGCCAATTTTGGAGACTTTTATCGAGGACAAATCGACATCGGGCCTAACGGCAGCCTGTGGGTCGCCACCACCACCACGTCGACAGACCTTCCCATGCCGGGCAGTCCTGCGAATGCCGGCGCACACGACGCCCTCATCGCCGGTTTTTCCGCCGACCTCTCTGACCTCTTGTGCGGGCGCACATTCGGTGGCTCCGCCAGTGATGCAGCCTACAGCATCGAAGTCGCACCAGACAACAGCTTTGGCGGTTTGGACAACCTACAGGTTCTCGTCGGAGGGGGGAGCCTGTCCTCCAATCTGCCCCTGCCAAACGGCTCCATACAGCCCGCGCCTCAAGGGAACACAGAAGGCTGGATTGCGCAATTCAACGCCTCGCCCAACAACCTGACTGCGCAGTTTGGAACCTACCACGGGCTCGCCGACTACGACCAAGTCTACTTCGTTCAACGCGACGGCGCTGGTCGTCCTTATGCCTATGGTCAAGCAAGGGGCGGCATGCCCGTCATCGGCGACGTATACGCCAACCCAGGCAGCGGGCAGTACATCACGTGCTTCTTGCCGGACATGAGTGACATTGAATGGCAAACCGCCATTGGAACCGGTTCCACCAACATCGACCTCAGCCCAACCGCCTTTTTGGTTAGTGAATGCGAACAGGTCTACATCAGCGGATGGGGCGGGGAAACCAATGGAACGGGAGGGACCGCGGACGTCGCAGGCAGCACCACCTTCGGCCTCCCCACCACCGACAACCCTTTCCAAGCGGGCACAGACGGCAGCGATTTCTACCTCGCCGTGCTGTCCCCCAACGCTGAGGACTTGATCTACGCCACCTTTTTTGGCGGCCCTTTTGCCAATGAGCATGTGGACGGCGGTTCTTCAAGGTTTGACCAAAACGGAACCGTATACCAAGCCGTTTGCGCCGGGTGTGGCGGCATGAATGACTTTCCTTCCACCGACAACGCGTGGAGTCCTGACAACCCAAGTCCCAACTGCAACATGGGAGTGTTCAAGTTCGATTTGGGGAAACTCAACGCCGACATTGAAATCGATGGCCCAGATCAGTTCTGTCAGGGAGAGAGCGTACAATTCGAGAACAACACAGCTGGGCCGGCCGCCTTTACCTGGGACTTTGGCGACGCCACCTTCAGCGACGAGGTCGCTCCCCTCCACCTGTATGGCCTCAATGGCGTCTTCGAAGTCGAGGTCATTGCCGAGGACACCACGGGGTGCCTCGAACCAGATACGGCCTTTGTGACGGTCACCATCGCGCCCAACGCCGATCCACAAGTCCCCCCGGTGGACGCCCTATGCATCGGCGAATCCGTGCAGCTCGATGGGTCTGGAAACGGCACCCTGACCTGGTTCCCGGCAGCGGGCCTCTCAGCGGTCAACATCGCCGACCCCATCGCCGACCCCGACGCCACAACAACTTACACCTTGACCGATGTCACCCTCTGCGGCACCGAGTCCATTGAAGTCACTGTGGTGGTCGTCGACATGGCCACAGAAATCAACGGGGACACCCAAATCTGCCTTGGAGACGGGGCTCCCCTCGCCGTCACAAGCCCACAGCCGGAAGCCGCCGGGTGGGATTACGATTGGCAGCCCATCGACTGGCTGTCAGACCCGGGTTCTACTGATCCAGTTGCTTCCCCGATCGAGACCACAACCTACACCGTCACCGTCACCACGCCGGAGGGATGCCAACGCTTCCACGAGGTCACCGTCTCGGTCGTTCCCGGCGCCCCAGGAGACAACCTATACCCAGACGTGCCCCTCTGCATTGGCCAATCTGTGCAACTGGAAGCCGCCGACGGCAGCATGTGGTCTTGGTCTCCGACCGACGGCCTGAACAACCCCGCCAGCCAAACGCCATTTGCAACGCCCCAAGCAACCACGACCTACACCGTCACCATCACCAACCTCTGCGGAGAGGGAACCGATGAAGTCACCGTGGAACTCATCGTCCCGGAGGCCTTCGTAGACCCAGGCGGGTCTGTTTGCGCAGGCGAGCCTTTCGCTGTATCCGCCACGGGCGGCGTCACCTACCAATGGGTTCCCGGCGCCCTTGTCACCAATCCGTCAGCCGCCCAAACCACCGTGGTCACGGAAACCTCACAGACCTTCACCGCCTATGTCACCGATGCGGACGGTTGCGTCGCCTCCGCCGAGGTCGACATCCTCATCTGGCCCCGCCCAACAGTCGAGGCGGGTCCAGACCAGCGCCAAGAATGGCTCGAGCCCACCTTCCTCTATGGATCGGTAGAGGGCAGCCCTGTCGACTCAATCTGGTGGAGCCCCTCAGCCCCCCTCTCCTGCGATGACTGCCTCATCCCCGAGGTCCTGCTGCAAGAGGACGGCATCTTCACCCTGCACGTTATCGACACCAACGGCTGCCAGTCGGCCGACAGGGTTGAGGTCCAATTCATCTATCCGGTCTACGTGCCCACGGCCTTCACTCCAGATGGCGATGGTCTAAACGATGGGTGGCGTCCCGAAAGCCAATGGCTCAACGGCACAGGCACCTATCTGCAAGGCCTTCCGAACGCGACTTTGGTGCCTGGCTACCGCCTTGAAATCTGGGACCGATGGGGACAATGCATCTGGGCAACAGAAGACCCCCGTGCATATTGGACTGGCGGCATAGGGGGACCGGGAACCGCATCCGGCACCGGTGGAATCGGAGCGGGAAAACACCTTGTCATGCCCGGTGTCTACACTTGGGTCATGCACTACCCGACAAGCAAAGGCCGAACGCGCCAAACGGGAAAAGTCACCCTGGTCCGATGATGCGGCCCAGGCATTCCCAAGGGAGGGGGGTCAGCGCAAAATGAGGTCTGTCGTTGCAATGCGCTCGCCACCATCCACAAGGTGCACAGTGTATACCCCCTCGACAAAGGGCGCGGCCGCCGTGAAGAAAATGCACGCCTCCATACGCTCTCCGTTGTACTCTATCGACCGGGCCGCAGAAGCAGGGGTGCCGCCCGCCATGGCCACGGGTGATCGGTCCCCCGGAGGCAACAAACGCCCATCCGGGTCCAGCACCTCAAGGAAAAGGGTCCGCTCCCCCTTCTCGGCAATGCGGTTCTCCATCAACGTAAAGCAGGTCTTGATCATCTCAGCGCGCTTTGCACGCGACGTCGCACGCTGTGAACCATTGGAGGCGACCCGAATAGCGGTGGGAGCGAGGTCCATCGCCTGGAGGGTACGACCAGCTTCAATAATGCCCTCCATGTTCTCCTGTCGACGCTGCAGGTCTGTATTGCGCTCTTCGATTTCACTTACCTGCTGTGCCATGGCATCACGCTCGGTCTGCAACGCAATGTTGGCTTGGTTCAAGCTGTCTATGGTCACCACATAGCCCTGCATGATTCGCCGCAATGTTTCCGCTTCCTTCTTGAGCTTGGACACGCTGTAATTCCCATTGCGAACCTTTTTGATCAACCCCTCGATCTCGCTTCGCTGAGCCGACATCTCAGCCATCATCAACCCGTTTTCTGTTCGAAGGGTGTCGTAGCTAAACCGAAGGCGCTGCAAGTCCAGCTCCAATGTCTGACGTTGAAGATTGCCCTCCACAATTTGGCCTGACTGCTCATCGATGGTGTCGCCCTGTTGGGAGACCTGATACCCGAGATATCCCGCCGTGAGCGCCAAGACGGCAATGATGATGAGGTAAACCGAACGCTGTTCCATGTACCGAAAGAACGGCGAATTACATCCAGTTCGCACGTGAGCCCCGGACAATCCCCACATGTTGTCGTGCGTTTCAGCGGCCCGGCAACAAGGGGTAGAACGCATTTTCAGTGTGCAAAATCCGATGACCATACCGATTGCGGAGTATGGCCAAAACATCAAATTGCAGGTGCATGGGTTCAGTTCGGCCGGTTTCGGGCGCGCGCGCGCGTTCAGGCCGGTTAGCTCGAAATCGGAAACAGCCGGTTCCTGGCTTCTGCTGACCGCAGCGGGGAAACCCCTGTGATCATTGGGCCTGAAGCCGCCTTAATTGACGCAAGCCGCGCCCGACACGCCATGGCGTTTCTGGAAAAGGGGGTGACCATCGCCTTCCTTTTAGTCAGGAACCGCCGGCCAGGTGTGGATGAGCGGATAAGGACGGCACCAAGCCGTTGAACCGGAGCACACCCTCGCCGTATCTTCGTGCGAGACCCCACGATTCCATGTCTGATCGCTCCAGTTCTCAA
>Ga0209503_10000392_pt1 | contig 28482 bp, 28 predicted proteins | sample SouAtlMetagenome_2_FD_187448 | JGI IMG/M metagenome (GOLD analysis project Ga0209503, IMG submission 187448) | Marine eukaryotic phytoplankton communities from Atlantic Ocean - South Atlantic ANT15 Metagenome (SPAdes) (version 2) | ecosystem: Environmental > Aquatic > Marine > Oceanic | place... | reverse complement strand
GCTATATTGAGTTCTGCTATGAGTCAAGGCGAGTTCAATGTCATGTCCTTTTAGATGGATGGTATTGTAGAGACGATCCTCACTTTTTGAATTATCTTCTAATAAGTCCTTTAAACCATTTTCGCTAAAAAACTTTTCACCATTAAAGTTGATTGTAAGCCCTGGATTTAAATAAACATAATTTTTAAGCATACGAGAAACATATTCGTTTCTAAACTTATAATTCTTAAATATTAAAGAATCTGGAATAAAAGAAACTTTTGTGCCTTTACGCCTTGTAGTATCATCTAACAAGTCCTGGTTAGTTAGAACACCTAGTTCAAATTCAGCTGACGCTGATTTACCATCTCGCGTTGATTCAACTCGAAAATAAGCAGAGAGTGCGTTTACTGCCTTAGTACCTACTCCATTAAGGCCAACTGATTTTTTAAATGCCCTAGAGTCGTATTTACCACCAGTATTCATTTTAGAAACAACATCAACGACTTTTCCAAGTGGAATACCACGTCCATAATCCCTAACAATTACTTTATTGCCCTGGATAGAAATATCTATTGATTTTCCAGAACCCATAACAAATTCATCAATAGAATTATCCAATACCTCCTTGAGTAAAATATAAATCCCATCATCAGCTGAGGAGCCATCACCTAATTTACCAATATACATTCCAGGGCGCATACGAATGTGCTCTTTCCAATCAAGAGAACGAATATTATCTTCTGTGTAATTAACTTGGTTAGGCATATAATCAATAGATCAGGTGCTAATATAATGTAACATCTTAAAAGATAAAACGTTTAAATCACAAATTAATTAACAAAAAATAAGAAGAAATGTTGAGAAATATTGTTTAAATAAAATCACACATTGAACAGGAAATGAATAACATCTCCGTCCTTAACAACGTAATTTTTCCCTTCTACTCGCATTTTACCAGCTTCTTTAACCTTAAATTCACTTTTAAAATGAATAAAATCGTTGAATGAAATCACTTCAGCCCTTATAAATCCTTTTTCAAAATCAGTATGAATAACACCTGCTGCTTGAGGAGTTAGACAACCAATTGGAATAGTCCACGCTCTTACTTCTTTCTTTCCTGCTGTAAAAAAAGTCTGAAGATCTAAAAGTGCGTATGCTGCTCTAATAAGCTTAGCTGATCCTGCTTCAGTCAATCCTAAATCTTCCAAAAACAGTTGTCTTTCATTATAATCATCAAGCTCATTGATATCAGCTTCAATTCCTACTGCTAAAATCAAGACTTCAGCATTTTCACTTAAAACTGCTTCTTTAACTTTTTCAACATGATTATTACCTCCAATAGAGCTTTCATCAACATTGCAGACATATAAAACGGGCTTTGCAGTTATTAATTGTAATGGCTTAATGAAGGAGTTATAGTTGTCATCTGAAAATTCAATGTTTCGAATCGATTTACCAGACCTTAAGCTTGATCTTAACCCCTCTAATACCGATAATTCTTTTTGAGCTTCTTTGTTACCTGTTTTAGCACTACGATTTACTTTATCTATTTTTTTTTCTAAAGTTTCGAGGTCCTTGAGTTGGAGTTCCAAATCAATAGTCTCTTTATCCCTTAGTGGATCTACGCTACCATCAACATGAACAATATTATCATTTTCAAAACAACGTAAAACATGTAGAATAGCATCAGTTTCTCTAATATTTGCTAAAAACTGATTTCCTAAACCTTCCCCTTTACTTGCCCCTTTAACAAGGCCAGCGATATCAACAATTTCTACAGTCGCTGGTACAACTCTTTCAGGATTAACAAGTGCTTCTAATTTTGTAATTCTCGAATCTGGAACATTCACAACCCCAATGTTTGGCTCTATAGTACAAAAAGGAAAATTTGCGCTTTGTGCTTTAGCATTCGATAAACAATTAAATAGTGTTGATTTGCCAACATTTGGTAGACCTATAATTCCTGCTTTCATAATAATTATTTATTGAAAAAATGATTAAATTTAACTAACATTCAGGATGCATAAATATTTGCTTTCCTAATAGTTCTTCTTCAGTTTCAACATTCTTAGCATCTGGGATACAACAATCAACAGGACATACAGCTGCACATTGAGGTTCTTCATGAAACCCTTTACATTCTGTACATTTATCAGGAACTATAAAATAAAAATCATCACTTACAGGAATTTGAGGTTCATCGGCATCTACATGCCTACCATTGGGTAAAATAATCTTACCAAATAAACTAGTTCCATCTTTATAACGCCAATCATCAGCACCTTCATAAATGGCAGTATTAGGACATTCTGCTTCACAAGCTCCACAATTAATACATTCATCTGTGATTATGATTGCCATAATAAAAAAAAAATAAATTTATTATATAAATTTACAACAAAATTAAATCCAAATTTTAGTTTTTACAAATTATGAATCATAAAAAAACCATAATTAAGGAGCTATGTCGTCTTGGTGATTTCATAGGGCAATTTAAGAACGAAGCGAATCTAAAACCTACAAAAACTAAGAAAAATGATATTTACTATGAAAGTTTTCTTAATCAGTTAAAAATTGCAAAAGAAAGTAATGGTTGGTTTACAACTGAAAATTTATGCTTCGCACTAAATCAATGGTCAGAATTATTAAAAGCTAAACCTTTAGAGACATGGCTTTCCAAATATTCCATTCCAAATAAAAAACCAAAAACTGTTGCTATCATTATGGCAGGTAATATTCCTCTTGTTGGCTTTCATGATTTTTTATCTGCGTTTGTAACAGGACATAATATGATTATAAAGCAATCTTCTAACGATAAACATCTTCTACCTATTTTAGTTTCTTTTTTAATGCAATATGATAAAAAATTAAAATCAAGGATAAAGTTTGTAGACGAAAAGCTTTATGATTTTGACGCTGTAATCGCAACTGGAAGCAACAATACTGCAAATTATTTTGAGTCTTATTTTAAAAATAAACCCACAATTATACGTAAAAATAGAAATTCAATAGCAATTATAAGTGGAAATGAATCGATAGAAGATTTAGAGGGTTTAGGAATAGATATTTTTCAGTATTATGGTTTAGGGTGTCGAAGTGTATCAAAAATATATGTTCCTAGAAATTATGATTTTGATAAATTTTTTAATGCAATTTACAGTTGGCACCCAATAATAAATAATACTAAATATGCAAATAATTATGATTACAATAAAGCAGTTTACATAATGAGTGAATTTAAAATTATTGAGAATGGTTTCTTGATGTTAAAAGAAGATACACGCTTGTCTTCACCTATTGGAACATTATTTTATGAATATTATGACAACTTGGATGAGTTAAAAAATATTATTGAAAGCATATCACCTGAAATTCAGTGTGTAGTTTCTTGTAATTTCGATGAAAATGAAATAAAATTTGGTAATACTCAACTTCCAAATCTTTTGCATTATGCAGATGACATTGATACTGTTGATTTCCTGTTGAAAATATAACATAATATTATTATTTATTTTAGGACATAATAAATAATTAATTCAGAAATTTGAATTCAATGTAAAAATCTTAAAATGAATAAACATAATTTTAGTGCCGGTCCATGCGTCCTACCGAAGGATGTCTTAGAAAAGTCTGCTAAGGCCATCATTGATTATGATAATGGGCTATCACTAATTGAAATATCTCACCGTAGCAAAGCTTTTGTGGACATCATGGAAAATGCAAGAAATTTAGTCCTTGAACTCCTTGGTATTGAAGGTATGGGATATAAAGTACTTTTTCTTCAAGGTGGTGCTAGCACACAATTTCTTGCAGTTGCACTAAACCTACTTGAAAAAAGAGCTGCTTATTTAAATACTGGAACATGGAGCGATAAAGCAATTAAGGAGGCTCGAATTTTTGATGATGTTTTAGAGATAGCCTCATCTAAGGATGCAAATTACAATTACATTCCCAAAGGATATGATATACCATCTGATCATGATTATTTTCATTGTACATCAAATAATACAATATTTGGAACTCAAATAAAGGAATTCCCTGATTGTGATATTCCATTAGTTTGTGATATGAGTAGTGATATATTTTCTAGGAGCATTGATTTTTCAAAATTCGGATTAATCTATGCTGGTGCTCAAAAAAACATGGGACCAGCTGGAACTACAGTAGTTATTGTTCGTGAAGACATACTTGGAAAAGTATCACGAAAAATCCCCTCAATGATGGATTATAAAGTACATATTAGCAAGGCGAGTATGTTCAATACACCACCTGTATTTGCAGTATACACTTCAATGCTAAACTTAGAATGGTTAAAGTCTAAAGGTGGTATAGCTAAAATTGAAATAGAAAATGAAAAAAAAGCTCAATTAATTTATTCAGAAATAGATTTGAATCCACTTTTTGATGGTTTTGCAGCAAAAGCAGATAGGTCTACAATGAATGCTACATTTACAATTAACAATGATGACTTGAAAGAAACTTTTGATTCGATGTGGAAAGAGGCTGGAATTAATGGAATTAATGGACACAGAAGTGTCGGTGGATATAGGGCTTCTATGTACAACGCTTTATCTCTTGAAAGTGTTCAAGTATTAGTTGAAATAATGAGTGAGTTAGAACGAAAAGCGTAGAAAATGAAGATATTAGCGAATGACGGAATTTCAAAAAATGGGATTAAGGATTTAGAATCTGCAGGGTTTGAGGTTGTAACAACCTCTGTTGCACAAGAACAATTAATTAAATACATAAATAATGAAAATATAGTTGTACTTCTAGTTAGAAGCGCAACTAAGGTTCGTAAGAATTTGATAGACACATGTCCAAACTTAAAGATTATAGGGCGTGGTGGTGTTGGGATGGATAATATTGATGTTGAATATGCAAGGAGTAAAGGCCTGCACGTTATTAATACTCCTTCAGCATCTTCAGAATCAGTAGCTGAACTTGTATTTGCGCATTTATTTTCAGGAGTACGCTACTTATATGACTCAAACCGAAACATGCCCCTTGACGGAGACTCTAAATTTAAAGAATTGAAAAAAGCTTACGCAAATGGAACTGAACTCAGGGGAAAAACTTTAGGTATAATTGGTTTTGGAAGAATTGGTCAGGCTACTGCAAGAATTGCTTTAGGTTTAGGGATGAATGTTATAGCAAATGATCCATATACTAAAAGTGCCAAATTAAATTTAAAATTCTTCGATGGTCAAAACATAACATTCAAAGTAAATATACTTAGCAAAGAAGAGGTTTTGAAACAATCTGACTTTATATCTTTGCATGTTCCTGCTCAAAAGGATTTTGTTATTGGAAAAGACGAGATTGAATTAATGAAAGATGGTGCAGGTTTAGTAAATGCTGCCCGCGGGGGTGTAGTAGATGAAGTAGAGCTTATAAAATCATTAAAATCTGGTAAGCTTGGGTTTGCGGGAATTGATACATTTGAAAATGAGCCAAATCCCTCAGTACAAGTTTTAATGACTTCAAATGCATCATTAACTCCTCACATAGGAGCTGCGACAATACAAGCACAGGATCGAATCGGTTCTGAACTAGCTACCCAAATTATCAATATCTTAAAATAATTGATTTTTTTAAATTATTTATTGCAAAATGATAAACAATTCGGTAAAAAAATTTAAAGAAAAATGGGAAATTAATTACAATTGGCAATTAATATTTCCTTCAATTGGTTTAATAATATGTATATATTCTGGAATTAAATTAAGCTTTAAATACTTAAATTTTGATCTAATAATTAACCTTTTAATTGGAGTTGCATTAGGTTTTGTTATTGTCAAATTATGCTTATTTTTCATAAATAAACTTGAAAGCAAATGGATTGTTAAACAGCGTTGGGAACTTATAAGGATCTTTATTGTCTTTGGCCTAACTGGATCATCGTCTGTATTCATAGGGCGACCAATAATTAAATTTATAGGAATTTCTAAGGAGAATCTAAATGTTCTACTCTATTGGACAATATTTGTTGTTATTAGTCTTTTATTTTACCAAATATTTCTATTGTTATTGGGATTTATTTTTGGTCAATTTAAATTTTTCTGGGACTTCGAAAAGAAAATGCTAAGGAGAATCGGTTTAGGTAAGTTTATAAAAAAATAAATATTTATTTGAGCCTGTCTTTAAAAATTCTTTTAATCAATTTAATCTTTGGTGATATTATATAATTACAGTAAGGCTGATCAGTATTTAAGTCATAATAATTATGATGTTCCTCTTCTGAATTGTAAAATAATTGAAATTTTTCAACTGTAGTTACAATTGGGTTTTCAAAAATATTTGAATTATCTAAATCAGAAATGAACTTTGTAGCTATTTGCTTTTGAATATCGTTTGAGAAAAAAATAGCCGATCTATATTGTGATCCAATATCATTTCCTTGCCGATTTATTGTTGTTGGGTCATGAACAGCAAAAAATATTTCTAATAATTCCTGATAAGAAACTATACTAGGGTTATAATCAATTTTAACTCCTTCAGCATGACCAGTTGATCCATTACATACTTCACGGTATGATGGGTTTTTAACAAACCCACCAGTATAACCAGAAACTATCTTATCTACTCCTTTTACACGTTTATATACAGCCTCTATACACCAAAAACAGCCACCACAAAAAATCGCTTTTTCCATTAAAAAATAATTAGTTACAAATTTAATAAAAGAATTATTTAAAATTTCATAATTTGATTGTAGATAAAAAATTGATTATTTAATTTTACAGCTATGATAGAAGCAGTTAATATTCACAAATTTTTTGGCAAAGTTCATGTTTTAAAGGGCGTAAACCTTTCAGTAAAAAAAAGTGAAATAATTTCCATTGTAGGCCCCTCAGGTGCTGGTAAAACAACTTTATTAAATATACTTGGCACTCTCATTAAACCCTCAGATGAATATAGATACGATTTAAAAATTAATAATTTAAAAATTAATAAACTCAATGATAATAAATTATCAAAGTTTAGAAATAAAAATCTCGGTTTTATTTTTCAATTTCATCAACTTCTTCCTGAATTTACAGCAATTGAAAATGTATGCATACCAGCATATATTAATGGTATACCTAAAAATAAGGCTGAAACTAAAGCAGCTGAACTTTTAAGTTTTTTAGGACTAGATAACAGATTTAATCATAAACCTAGTGAACTATCAGGTGGTGAACAACAAAGAGTTGCAGTTGCTCGAGCTTTAATAAATAACCCACCTGTTGTCTTAGCAGATGAACCTTCAGGGAATTTAGACAGTAAATCTGCATCTCAACTACACGAATTATTTTTAAGCTTACGTAACAAATATAGACACACCTTTATCATTGTTACTCACAATAAAGAATTAGCATCAATGGCTGATAAGACAATTACCATGAGTGATGGCAAGATCTGTTATTAATAAAAACTTATCGTTCTTTGAACTGAAGGATTTTTTAGACTCAAAAGTTTTAGAATATAATAGCCATAAATTTATTCAAAGTGACCCAATACAAATTCCACACATGTTTACAAGTAAGAAAGATATTGAAATATCCGCCTTTTTAACTTCAACAATTGCATGGGGCAACAGAAAATCAATAATTAACAGCGCTTGTAGAATGATGAAAATAATGGATCATTCACCATATGAGTTTGTAATAAATCATCAAAAAAGTGATTTAAAAGTTTTTAATGGATTTGTCCATCGCACGTTTAATTCAGAAGATGCTAAACAATTTATAAGGAGTTTAAAATATTTATACAATAATTATGGAGGTATTGAAGAAATATTCAAAAAATATTCACACGATGATTGTTTACAATATTCAATACATAAATTTAAAATGCATTTTTTCGAAATTGACCACATTCAAAGAACAGAAAAACATGTTAGTGACCCTATGCGAAATTCTGCTGCTAAACGCATCAATATGTTTCTTAGATGGATGGTAAGACCAAATGATTCTGGAGTTGATTTTGGATTATGGGACACTATTCCAACATCTAAGCTTTCTTGCCCCTTAGATGTACATTCTGGAAATGTAGCACGTAAACTTGGTTTATTAAAGCGAAGTCAAAATGATCAAAAAGCCGTTAAAGAGCTTGATAAAAGTCTTAGAAAATTAGATATAAATGATCCTGTGAAATATGATTTTGCTTTATTTGGTTTAGGAGTTTTCGAAAATTTTTAATCTACTTAAAAATCAAAAATTTTACCGTCCTCTGCTATATCAACTGAATTAAAAATGCTTTTAGCTTCTAATTTAAAGTTATTCAGGTTCTTATATCGTGACGAAAAATGGCCTAGTATTAATAGTCCAACAGAAGCTGCTTTTGCTATATTTGCCGCTTGTTTTGCAGTAGAGTGTTTTGTGATTTCACATAAACTAATATTGTCTTCTAAAAATGTTGATTCATGATAAAGAACATCCACTTTATTAATTATAGGAATAATCGATTCATCGTAGGCTGTATCGCTACAATAAGCATAAGTTTTCGCAATATTACCTACTGTAGTTACATCAGAATTTTTTATTAGCTTTTTATCTAAATTATAAACATCATAGCCTTGTTTTAATTTCCTGTAATATGCAATATCGATATTATTTTTAATAGCTTTTTCAACAAGTAATTTTCTATCATAAGCTTTTTCTTTAACTAAAAACCCATTGGTGTAAATCCTGTGATTTAGTGGTATGGTAAAAACTTTTACCTTATCATCTTCCAATATACATTCAGATCTATTTGATGTAAGTTCATAAAAAAATAAATTAAAATTTGTCCATGATTTTGATAATTTTAATTGTAATGTAATTATTTCTTTAATTCCCTTAGGACCATATATGTGTAAATCATTTTCTCGTTTTAATAATCTAAAAGTTGAAATTAATCCTATTAGTCCAAAAAAATGATCTCCATGTAAATGTGAAATAAAAATATGCTTAATCTGATTAAACTTTACTTTATTACGCCTTAATTGCATCTGAGTTCCTTCTCCACAATCAATTAAAAAAAGATGACCTCTTGTCTGTATAACTTGAGAAGTTGTATATCCGGAAGTTTTAGGTGTTGCACTATGGCATCCAAGTATTGTAAGCTTCAAATTGTATCAAATTTTATAATTCAAGATCGCGTTGTATAATATCCATTTCAATTAAATCCTCTGCTTCTTTTAAGGTTGGCGAACAAACAAGCAACTCAGGAACACTATCTGGTGTTAAGGACAAAGAAACTATTACAAATGATAAACTCAATTTTTGATGTGAAATAGCAAAATCTGTGATTTTATTTAAAAAATCAGCCTTTAATATGTTGTCATTAAAATTTAAAATAATATCCTTATTTTTAATTTTAGGGTATATTTTTTCATGGAAAAGTAAAAATTCATTTTCAACATGATCGTTGAAAGTAACAACTGCTATATTACCATTTAAATGAAAATTCAATTTTTTATTTTAGATGCGAGTAAGTAAATGACTGCCATTCGTATAGCTACTCCATTTTCAACCTGGTCTAATATGATTGCATTATCAGAATCAGCAACTTCACTAGTTATTTCAACTCCCCTATTAATTGGCCCCGGATGCATTATTACAATATCATTTCCAACCTTATCAAGCACTGATTTTGTAAGTCCGTATTGTTGAGAATATTCACGCACTGAGGGAAAATAACTAACCTCCATTCTTTCATTTTGAACCCTCAACATATTAACTACATCACACCATTTGAGAGCAATTAATAAATCTTTTTCAACCAAAACTCCTAATTTATGAATAAACTTAGGAATTAATGATTTTGGCCCACAGACCATAACTTCAGCACCTAAAAGCTTTAAGGCATATATATTAGATAAAGCAACTCTGCTGTGCAAAATATCTCCAACTATTAAGACTTTTTTACCTTCAACGCTGCCAAGTTTTTCCCTAATTGAGTATGTATCTAAAAGTGCCTGTGTTGGATGCTCATGTGCACCATCTCCAGCATTTATAATTTTGGCATTCACATGTTGATTTAAAAAGTCTACTGAGCCTGGTTTAGGGTGACGCATAATAATCATATCAACTTTCATAGATAGAATATTATTTACGGTATCAATTAAAGTTTCACCCTTTTTTACAGATGATTGAGATGCAGAAAAATTTATTACATCAGCCGATAAACGTTTTTCAGCGATTTCAAAAGAAAGCTTAGTTCTTGTAGAATTTTCAAAAAACAAATTAGCAATGGTAATATCACGCAGTGATGGAACCTTTTTTATTGGCCTATTAATTACTTTTTTGAAATGATCAGCAGTTTGAAAAATAAGATCAATATCTTGTTTATTCAAGTACTTTATTCCTAACAAATGGTCAACACTGAGAGAACTCATGAATTTTGTTTTATTAAATAAACACTATCTTCATCAAAATTTTCCTTCCAATTTACAATCACTTTTTCATTATCTACAGCATCTACCTGACGACCTCTGTAATCAGGCTGAATTGGCAAATGCCTACTAAATCGCCTATCTATTAATATCAATAATTCGATACTACTTGGTCGGCCATAAGATTGAATTGCGGTTAGAGCTGCACGAATTGTACGGCCTGTAAATAAAACATCATCAATAAAAACAACATTTTTTCCTTCAACAATAAACTCCATTTCATTGGAGTTTGGATTTAAAACCTTATCAGACCTTCTAAAATCATCTCTGTAAAAAGTGATATCGAGAAATCCTATCTGAACATTTTGAATATTATAATCTTTGATTAAAATTCTTCTAAGTCTATTAGCTAAGAATTTACCTCTAGGTTGAAGACCAACTAAAATTGTATTTGAAAAATCAATATGTTTTTCAATGAGTTGGCAGGCCAATCTGTGCAGGATAATTTTTACTTCTTTATTATTAAGTAAAACTTTGTGACTCATGGTTGTTTCAACTAATTCGATCGCAAAGGTAATAGAAAAAAATTAATAGACTAAAAATTAAGTTTTATAGTAAATAATCTGTGCTAATGAAATTAGATTGTTTTTGATCTAGAATTGTCTTAATAATCTCACTATTATTATTGTTATCTTTCGCAGCAACAAATGTTCTGATTGAAAAAGATCTTAAAGCATCCCTTACACTAAGTGTACTAAAAGCAGAATCTTTTCGTCCTGTAAATGGAAATACATCTGGACCTCTTTGACAAGAACTGTTTAAATTAACTCTGCAAACTAAATTTACTAAGCTGTCAATCAAAGGAGCTAATTCATTTGTGTCATTACCAAAAACACTAACTTGTTGACCATAATTAGACTCAGCCATGTCATCTAGAGGCTCTTGTGTATTTTTGAAAGTCATTACGGGAATAATTGGGCCAAATTGTTCCTCGTGATATAAATTCATTTTCTTATTTACAGGATAAACTACAGATGGATATATATAATTATCACTAACTGTTCCTCCCCTGGGATTTAAAATTGACGCGCCTTTGGACAATGCATCATCAATTAATGATTTAATATACTTAGGCTTATCGGGCTCTGGAAGTGGTGTTAGCATAACATTATCATCCCAAGGATTTCCATATAATAATGAATCTACCTCCTTGCAAAATTTATCAATAAAGTCATCAAAAATACTTTCATGAATATATAATATTTTTAAAGCAGTGCATCTTTGACCGTTAAATGATAGTGTACCAGCAATACATTCTTTTACTGTTAAATCTAAATTCGCATCGGAAAGTACAATTGCTGGATTTTTTGCTTCTAAACCTAATACTATTCGAAGTCTATTTTTCTTAGGATGAGCGTTTTGTAAAGCATTTGCTGAATTACTATGTCCAATTAAAGCTAGTACATCTATTTTTCCTGTGAGCATAAGAGGCGAAGCCAGTGTTCTACCTCTTCCAAAAAGAATGTTAACAACACCTTTAGGAAAACTGTTTTTAAATGCTTCCATTAAAGGAGATAGAAGTAAAACTCCTAATTTAGCGGGTTTAAATATAGCAGTGTTACCCATTATTATAGCTGGAATTAAAAGCGCAAAGGTCTCGTTTAAAGGATAGTTATAAGGCCCCAAGCACAAAACAACTCCTAAAGGACCCCTTCTAATATGAGCATATACCCCTGAATGTTTATGAAATTTAGCTGAATTTCTATCTAATTGCTTGTAATCATCTATTGTATCGTAAATATAATCTACTGTTCTATCAAATTCTTTTTGTGAATCTTTATAATTCTTTCCTATCTCCCACATCAAATATTTTACAACTTCTTCACGTTTTAGTTTCATTTGGAAAACAAATTTTTCCATGCAAGAGATCCTATCAATTACTTTCATGGTTGGCCATAAACCCTGGCCATTATTGTAAGCAGTGGAAGCTGCATTTAAAGCTTCCATTGCCTGTTTTTCTTCAAGTAATGGAATTGAACCTAGAAGTGTTGGCTTGTATTCAGTTGTTGAAGAAATAGTTGAGTAAACTTCAGAAGTATTACCACTCCATTTCCTTAATTCACCATTGACTAAATATGTATTTTGATGGACTAATGATTTTATTTTAAATTTTTCTGGAATTGAAGTTTTACTCATAATTATATTATTGTTAAAAGTAAATTTATGAAAAGATAATTTTAATAGTTTAAAAGAAAAGTTAATAATTAAATTATTTATGAAAATTCTAAATAAAAAACCCTTCAAAATAATTGAAGGGCTTAATAAAACTTGAAATAAACGTAAATTACTTCGAGTCCATCTTATCTTTCAATGCTTGCAAAGCTTCATTAGTATCTCCAATAGTGGTTTTTGATTCTGATTTAGAAGATTTTTTTGCAGCTGCTTTGACATTTTTAACCTCTTCAGCTTTATATATCGCAGTATGAGATGCAACTACTCGTTTAAACTCTTTACTAAATTCAATAATAATAAACTCTGCTTCTTCACCCTTTTTCAATTTAGTACCATCCTCTTTTTCAAGATGCCTAGAAGGAATAAATGCAATAATATCAGTATTAAATTCTACAGTAGCTCCTTTATCAACTATATTGGCAACAGATGCTTTGTGTTTTGTATTTAGTGCAAAATCAACCTCATACTTGTCCCATGGATTTTCCATAGTTTGTTTATGACCTAAACTTAATTTTCTTCCTTCAACATCAAGTTCAAGAACAACCACATCAAGTTTACTGCCAACTGAACAAAATTCACTTGGGTGTTTAATTTTTTTGGTCCAAGATAAATCCGAAATATAAATTAAACCATCAATACCTTCCTCCATTTCAACAAATACTCCAAAATTTGTAAAATTTCGTACAACTCCAGTATGTCTTTGCCCTACTGGAAATTTTGAAGTAATATCTGTCCATGGGTCTTGACTAAGTTGTTTTATACCAAGCGACATCTTTCTGTCTTCTTTATCTAGAGTTAAGATTTGAGCTTTTACAATGTCGCCAACACTAACAAAATCTTGTGCTGATCTTAGATGAGTTGACCATGACATTTCTGAAACATGAATAAGACCTTCTACACCCTCTGCAACTTCAACAAATGCTCCGTAGTCTGCAATGACAACAACTTTTCCTTCAACTTCGTCCCCTACCTTAACATCTTCGCCAAGCGCTTCCCATGGATGCTTACTTAATTGTTTAAGACCTAATTGAATTCTGGACTTATTTTCATCAAAATCAAGAATAACTACGTTTAATTTTTCATCAAGCTCAACAATTTCACTCGGATGATTAATTCTTGACCAAGAAAGGTCAGTTATGTGAACAAGACCATCAACACCACCAAGGTCCATAAACACCCCATATGATGTGATATTTTTCACAACCCCTTCTAATACTTGTCCTTTTTCAAGTTGACTAATAATTTCTTTTTTCTGAATTTCAATATCAGCTTCGATAAGTGCTTTGTGAGAAACAACGACATTTTTAAATTCATGGTTAATCTTAACAACTTTAAACTCCATTGTCTTATTAACATACTGATCATAATCACGTATAGGTTTTACATCAATTTGAGAACCAGGGAGGAAAGCTTCAATTCCAAAAACATCCACAATCATTCCACCTTTTGTTCTACACTTGATAAAGCCGTTAACAATTTCACCAGTTTCATTTGCTGAAATTACTCTATCCCATGCATTAATGACTCTTGCTTTTCTATGTGATAGAATTAATTGACCAGTCGCATCCTCTCTAACATCAATTAAAACTTCTACTTTATCTCCAATAGAAAGGTTTGGATTATATCTAAATTCATTAAGGGATATAACTCCCTCTGATTTGGCATTAATATCAATAATTGCATCGCGATCAGTCATATGGATCACTGTTCCCTCAACAACTTCATCGTCTAAAGTCTCAACAAAGTTTTCAGCAACTAACTTTTCAAACTCATCCAGTTTTTCATCTGCGACTTGATCAATACCTTCTTCGTAATTATGCCAATTAAAATCTTTTAAAAATTGATCAGGATTTGTTTCTAGTTTATTTTCAGTTTGATCAATTGCAACGGGTTCTTGTGTTTTGCTATCTTGATTTGTAGTATTTTCTTCAGACATAGCTGATAATGTTTTGTATTTCACATTTATAATTGTCAGATTTAATACATAGATGTGAAAGGGTTAAATAGTTTCTTTGGCTTCTCTCTGACGGTTTAGTAAAGAAGAATGCAATATTACAATTATTAGTTAAATTGAACAAATTTTTATATTGTGATTAATTTTAAAAATTAAATTAGCTTAGTGCTTTTTTTACCCATGACATAACCAACTCGAACTGATCTCCTAAAGACAGATTAGAATTATCTAAAACAATTGAACTATCTGATATAATTAGAGGGGAATCCTTTCGTGAAGTGTCATTTAAATCGCGTTCATTTATATTATTATAAACTTCGTCATATTCAACGGTACTATTTGACTGAATCAATTCATTGAGCCTTCTTTGAGCTCTAATTTCAGCTGATGCAGTCATAAAAATCTTTAATTCAGCATTAGGGAATACAACAGTACCAATATCACGCCCATCCATTACAATACCTTTATTTCGTCCTATCCTGCGTTGTTCTTTAACAAGACATTTTCTAATTTCTGGTAAAGCAGCTACTTTACTAACCATATTAGAAACAGCCATTGACCTTATTTTAGAATTAACTTTTTTACCATTAAGGAATAAAATATTTTGCTTGTTAATTCCAAATTTAAACTCGATTTTTAAATTCTTGGTGGTTTCAATTAATTTAAGCTTATCAAATGAATCTTTACCAATTATTTGATTTTCTATAGCATATAAAGTAACTGCTCTGTACATAGCACCCGAATCTACATAAATATATTCTAATTTTTTAGCAATTTCTTTTGCTAAGGTGCTTTTACCAGTAGATGAGAAACCGTCAATTGCAATAATAATTTTTTTCATTCAATACAAACTAATTTGAACACCTAAAAAGCTGGTGTTTGATGCTAAAGAATATCTAGCGTGTGTATAACTAATGCGTAATTTATTAAACTTCAAGCCAACGCCAAAAGAAAGACCTGAAAAATTTCTTTGATCAACTATCCTAAGTTCTTCAGCTCTTCTAAAACTGTATCCTAACCTCATATTTAAGCCTCGCTCTGGGAATAATTCTAATCCAATGATTGTATGTCTTGAAAGGTTAGCTAAAAATCCAATATTTTCTTGCTCTTGATTTCCACTTAAGTCAGACACAGCTCTTGCAGGATTTGATGATGCTATTGGCCACTGTTGAAGATTTTCAAATGTTAAATGCCATCTCAGTGGAACAAATTGTAATTTCTGACTTAATCCTAAATCAATTTCAAGCGGTAGCGACTCATTAAGACCTGCGTATGTTGTGAATTGCAAACCTAAATTTCTAATAACTAGTGCAGCATTAAAATCTAAATAATCATCTATGTAAATTAAACCAAAATCAATAGCTCCACCAAATGAAGAATACTGTTCAAGTTTTGAAGATATAAGTTTGAGATTAGCACCTACATAAAAATCCGAAAAACCAAGCTGAACTGAGTATCCTATAGATATAGCGGATTCATTTCCTGTAAATGAACCAGTACTGTTTCCATTCTCATCATACCCATCAAAACTACCGTAATTAACATAAGTAACGCCTATGTGGAATGTTTGAGTTCTACGATCAAGAGTGTAAGCATATGCAGCTGTTCCATAACTTATATCCCCTAGATAATTAACGTAATTAAAGGCAATTTGATTATCCATATCAACATTAATAGTAGCTGGATTATACAAAGCTTGAGAAACATCATAATCAACATTAGTTATAACTTTTCCACCAAGAGCAGCTTGTCGTGGAGATGAAATAAGATTTAGAAATTGATATGTAGAATTTCCTCCAATTTGAGCTGGTAATGATCCCACAAAAATCAAAACAATATAAAGAAGTGATATAAACCTCATTTCAGACCAAAAATATAATTAATTAAAGTATAAAACGGATTATTAGTTACTTTATTTTAAAGGAATAAATACTTAAATCATAATGCCTTGGGGTTACTAACTTTATTATTTGTTATTGCGACGCTAATAACATCCGACATTTCAGAAACATAATGAAATGTCAATCCTTTTAGGTAGTTGGCGTTAATTTCCACAATATCTCTCCTGTTGGCTTCTGATAAAATTATCTCTTTAATTTTAGCTCGTTTGGCTGCTAAAATCTTTTCTTTAATACCACCAACTGGAAGTACTTTTCCCCTTAGTGTAATTTCACCTGTCATTGCAATATTTTTTTTAACTCTTTTTTGAGTAAACAATGAAACTAAAGATGTTAGCATAGTTATTCCAGCACTAGGGCCATCTTTTGGCGTTGCGCCCTCAGGAACATGAATATGAACATTGTAATCTTTGAAAATTTGTGGTTTGATGCCGAAATCATCAGCATTTGCCTTAATGTATTCCATAGCAATTGTTGCTGATTCTTTCATAACCTTACCAAGATTTCCAGTTATGTTCAAAGTACCCTTACCTTTTGAGAGTATAGATTCAATAAATAGTATATCACCACCTAGACGAGTCCATGCCAATCCAGTTACAACACCAGCAACATTATTATTTTCGTATTTATCACGTTCTAATTTAGGAGGACCTAAAACATCTGCGATATCTGATAATGACAACTTTTCATTGTATTCATTTTCCATTGCAATATTTTTAGCTGCATAACGTACAATCTTAGCAATCTGTTTTTCAAGACCTCTAACTCCAGATTCTCTAGTATATCCTTCAATTATTTTCTCAAACTGAGATTTTGCAATTTTTAGATTTGGAGAGGACAAACCATGCTCCTTTAACTGCTTGGGAAGTAGATATTTTTTACCTATTTGAAATTTTTCTTCAATAGTATAGCCATTAACATTGATGATTTCCATTCTATCCAGTAGTGCTGGATGAATAGAGCTTAGACTATTTGAGGTTGCGACAAACATTACTTTAGATAGATCATATCCCATTTCAAGAAAATTATCATAAAACTCAGAGTTTTGCTCAGGATCCAAAACTTCAAGCATGGCAGAAGACGGATCTCCTTGATTTGAATTAGTCAACTTATCGATTTCATCTAAAACAAAAACAGGGTTAGAAGTACCTGCCTTTTTTAAGCTTTGCAGGATACGACCTGGCATAGCACCAATATATGTTTTTCTATGACCTCTTATTTCTGCTTCATCGCGTAAACCTCCAAGAGAAATTCGAACATATTCTCTACCCAAAGCTTCAGCAATTGATTTTCCTAAAGAAGTTTTACCAACTCCAGGAGGGCCGTGTAAACACAAAATAGGTGATTTCATATCGTTCCGTAATTTTAAAACTGCCAAGTATTCAATAATGCGTTTTTTAACCTCATCAAGTCCAAAATGATCACGATCCAATATTCTTTCAGCTCTTTTTAAATCTAGCTTGTCTTTGCTATAATAATTCCATGGTAAGTCCAAATATAAATCAAGGTAATTGCGCTGGATGGAATACTCTGCAACTTGAGGGTTCATTCTTTGTAATTTACCCATCTCTTTTTCAAAGTGCATTTTTGTTTTATTATCCCATAATTTTTTTAAAGCCTTTTTCTTCATGTCATCAATTTCTTCTTCGTAACTGACTCCACCCAATTCCTCTTGTATAGTTTTAATTTGTTGTTGAAGAAAATATTCACGTTGCTGTTGATTCATATCGTGTTGTACCTTTGATTGAATATCATTTTTTAACTCTAATCTCTGAAATTCAACATTCATATACTTAAGAGTTTGAATAGCACGCTTGTGCAAATCATTAATTTTGAGTAGATTTTGCTTTTCATTAACAGAAACTGACATATTGGAAGAAACAAAATTCACTAAGAATGAATCACTTTCAATATTTTTTATAGCAAAAGATGCTTCAGACGGTATGTTAGGACTTTGTTTAATAATATTAAGCGAAAGGTCTTTTATTGATTCAATAGCAATATTAAATTCCTTGTTGTCCTTTTTAGGTATAATTTCATTAACTTCTTTAACTTTTGCAGATAAATAAGGATCCTCAGAAACAGGCTGAGAAATTTCAAATCGTTTTTTTCCTTGAATTATGACTGTAGTATTACCATCAGGCATCTTCAAAACCTTTAAAATGCGTGCTACAGTACCAACAGAGTAAATATCATCAAATTTGGGATTTTCAACACTTTCATCTTTTTGAGCTATAACTCCAATAACCTTTGCCCCCTTGTTAGCATCATTTATGAGACTTATTGATTTATCACGACCAGCAGTAATTGGAATAACAACACCAGGAAACAAAACAGTGTTCCGTAGCGGTAATATTGGGAGTATATCAGGAAGAGACTCGTTTTTTATGACCTCTTCGTCTTCTGTAGTCATAAGGGGAATCAACTCCGAATTTTCATCAAAATCTTGAAATGACAAACTGTCAAGCATATTATATTTTATTCTACTCATAATATTAATAGGTCATAATGTCATGTTTGACACCAATATTATAAAATAATTAAATTAAAAAGATAAAATTAACTTCTTAAGTATAAAAATATCTTTTGTATAATTAAATTATATTCAATTGTTATGCCAAGTTCAATTATTTATCTAACGTGTTTAGTTTTTTTAACATTAAACAAGGAAAGAAAAGCAACTAAAAAAAATATTGATAGTGCCAGTACAGAATTTTGCATTGACCCAGTTAAAGCAAGTAGGGATCCAAAAATGAACATACCTAAAACAATAGCAATTTTCTCAGTAACATCATAGAAACTAAAATAAATCGCATGATCGTGAGTATCTGGGAGTAATTTTGAATAAGTAGAGCGAGTTAAAGTCTGAGTAGCCCCCAATACAAGTCCAAGTAGAAGTGCTAAGATATAAAAGTAAAGATCAATGTTTGGTAAGCTTTTATCCAAGATAAATGCAATAAAACAGACCGTTCCCCATATAATTAGAGTTATTTTTAGAGTTTTGATATTACCAATTTTACTCGACAACCTAGAAAAAACAAAAGCACCTATAATTGCAACTACTTGAATTATTATAATGGTTAAAATCAAATTAAATGTAGGTAAACCTAGTTCTTCACTACCAAAAATGCCCGCCATTAATATTATAGTTTGAACTCCGATACTCAAAAAGAAAAATGATATTAAAAAGTATTTAAGTCTTGTAAATTGAGTCAAAGACTTAAGCACAATTTTCAACTCCATAAAACCCTTCCATATGTAATCACTATCTGGAATCTTATCAAAAGTATTATTTGGAAGTCTTTTGTATGTTATTTGAGCAAAACCAAACCACCAAAAACCTACCAATACAAAAGTTAATCTTGGAGGAAATGTTGGATCAGTAATTCCAAATAAATCAGGCTTTTGAATTAGTATTAAGCTAAAAATCAACAATAATAGTGAGCCTGCATAGCCATAAATAAAACCTTTAGCACTTACCCTATCTTGCTGGTGAGGAAAGGATATTTCTGGAAGGTAAGCATTATAGAAAACTAAGCTACCCCAAAAACCTATATTGGCAAAAACTGTAAAAATTAGTGCAACCCATAAAGTGGATTCATCTTTGAAAAAAAATAAGAACATTACAGATAACGATCCTAATAAACAAAAGAACTTTAAAAATTTAAGTTTATTTCCTGTGTAATCTGCAATACCTGATAATAATGGTGAAATAAAGGCAACAATCAAAAAGGAGAATGAAAGTGTATAGTCATAAATTGTTGTAGGATTCCAATAGCTATCAAAAAACGAAATATCACCATCAATATTAGCAAATGATTTTGTAATACTTGAATAATAAAGAGGAAAAACAGCTGTGCTAATTACAAGAGGATAAACAGAATTAGCCCAATCATAAAAAGCCCATGCTCTTATAAGTTTAGAGCTTCCTTTTTCAAAATCCATAAAATTATTTTTATGATGGTTAATTGCTAAATTTAGGCATTTAATTTTAAATCTTCCTAAAACTCAATACACCAAATTTCTTGGCTTCGATTTTAGCATCGGGGGAAAGGATTTTCAAATTCCTTATTCGGTTTTCATTTGAAGGATGAGTACTTAAAAACTCAGCTGGAGAGTTTATGCTATCTTTATTTTTATCCATTCTTTCCCATAGTCTTGAGGCTTCATCAGGATCATAACCTGCAATAGCCATAATATAAACACCTATTTTGTCGGCTTCATTTTCATTGGAACGACTAAAGGGCAACATACCACCATATTTTGATGTAAGTCCATATGCAGAGTTGAATACAGCACGATCTTTATCATTTTTAATAACTGAGTTTCCCAATAATAATCCAGCTTGTTGTAATAAACCAGCGCTCATACGCTGTTGACCATGATTTGCTAAAGCATGTGCAACTTCATGACCCATTATTGCAGCTATACCATTTTCATTTTCAGCAACTGCTAAAATACCAGTATAAAATACTATTTTACCACCAGGCATACACCATGCATTAATAGCTTCGTCATCAATTAAGGTAAATTCCCATTCGTAATCTTTTAAATATCCATGATAATTATTGGCGTCCAACCATCTCTCAGCAGCAGATGAAATTCTTTCACCAACACGCTTAATTAGTTTTGATTCTTTGGTTTCGACAACAACTTTATTTTCAGAGATAAATTTATCATATTCTTTGAATGCCATAGGAAGTATTTGAGAACTTGGAACTAGTGCAATTGTTTTTTTTCCAGTAAAGGGATTAGTTGCGCAAGACATTGAAATTAAAAGAATAATAAAATAAAACTTTGCTTTAATCATTAACTTATAAATTTTAAAACTAGAATTGAAATCGATAAAACTTAATTCACAAAATTTTCTAAAAAATAAACGTGACACATTAAAAATAACTAATTTTATATAAAGATTATGGTATGCTAATTAGATTCATTTTTTTTTGTTGTTTGTTTAGTCACTTTTTAAGTTGTCAACCAGAAAGTAAATCAAAAAGAACTTATAATGTGAATAAAACTGACAGAGAGTGGAAAAAAGAACTAACATCTTTGGAATATTATGTTCTTAGAAAAGAAGGAACTGAGCCAGCTTTTTCAAGTTCATATAATAAGTTTTATAAACAAGGTACATATGTTTGTACTGCATGTGAAAATCCATTGTTTGAAAGTGAGAATAAATTTGACTCTGGATCAGGGTGGCCAAGCTTTGATAGAGAAATTGAAGGAAATGTTGGATTCTCGATAGATTATAACTTAGGATATTTAAGAACTGAGGAGCATTGTGGTAAGTGTGGAGGTCATTTAGGCCACATGTTTAATGATGGTCCTAAATTAACCACAGGAGAGCGCCATTGTATTAATGGAGTAGCTCTAAAATTTATTCCAAAAAATGAAAGATAAAAAAATAGATGTTTCCGAAGAGAAATGGAAAGATATTCTTAGCCATGAACAATTTAAAATATTAAGAGAAAAAGGGACTGAATCACCTTATAGTGGTGTTTTTAATACTCATTTTGAGGACGGTACGTACTTTTGTGCCGGTTGTAATGCACCATTATTCAAAAGTGAAACAAAATTCAACAGTGGTTGTGGATGGCCAAGTTTTGATGCTTCCATCAAAGGTAGTATCAAATACTCACTTGATAAAAGTTTAGGTTTGATTCGTACAGAAATATTGTGTAATAACTGTGATGGTCATCTTGGACATGTATTTAATGATGGTCCAACCGAGACCGGAACTCGGTATTGTGTTAATTCTCTAAGCTTAGATTTCAAAAAATCTTAACGATTCTAAATTAAATTGTTTTTACTTGCATTGTTTTTTATTAATAACCTTATGTTTTGTAAATTTGTATCAATCTTAACACAACTAAATTTCATTTTATGAGCAAATATGATCTAATCGTTTTGGGAAGCGGCCCAGGTGGGTATGTTACAGCTATAAGAGCATCTCAGTTAGGGTTTAAAACAGCAGTCATTGAGAAAGAAAGTCTTGGTGGAGTTTGTCTTAATTGGGGTTGTATACCTACGAAAGCGCTACTTAAATCAGCACAAGTATTTGAATATTTAAAACATGCAGAAGATTATGGCTTAAAAGTTAAATCTTACGAAAAAGATTTTGATGCAGTGGTAAACAGAAGTAGAAATGTAGCTGATGGAATGAGCAAAGGTGTAAAATTTCTAATGAAAAAAAATAAAATTGATATTATTTCAGGCTATGGTAAAATAAAACCTGGAAAAAAAGTTGATGTTGATGGGAAAGAATATAGCGCTGAGCATATAATTATTGCTACTGGAGCCCGATCTAGGGAATTACCTAATCTTCAACAAGACGATGTTAAAGTAATTGGATACCGTAAGGCAATGACATTAGAAATACAGCCAAAAAAGTTAATTATAGTTGGCTCGGGTGCTATTGGGGTAGAATTTGCATATTTTTATAACTCAATGGGTACTGATGTTACAATCGTCGAATTCATGCCAAGAATAGTTCCTATTGAAGACAAAGATGTTTCAAAACAATTAGAAAAGTCGTTCAAAAAAAGTGGTATTAAAATCATGACTTCTAGTGAATTAACATCAGTTGACACTACTGGAGATGGAGTAAAAGCTACAATTAAAAGTGATAAAGGTGAAGAAATAATTGAAGCAGACATAGTTTTATCAGCTGTAGGTATTAAAACAAATATCGAAAACATTGGTCTTGAAGAAGTTGGGATAGTTTCCGATAACGATAAAATATTAGTTAATGACTTTTATCAAACTAATATTCCTGGATATTATGCTATTGGAGATGTAACATTGGGTCCTGCCCTAGCACATGTAGCATCTGCTGAGGGAATAATTTGTGTAGAAAAAATTGCTGGTCAAAATGTAGAGGCATTAGACTATAGTAATATTCCTGGATGTACTTATTGTAGTCCTGAAATAGCTAGTGTTGGATTGACAGAAGAAAAAGCTAAAGAGCAAGGATTAGAAATAAAAGTTGGTAAATTTCCTTTTTCAGCGTCTGGTAAAGCTAGTGCTGGTGGAAATACTGAAGGTTTTGTAAAAGTAATATTTGATGCAAAATATGGTGAGTGGCTTGGTTGCCATATGGTTGGCAGTGGAGTAACTGATATGATTGCAGAAGCTGTATTGGGGCGAAAACTAGAAACAACTGGACACGAAGTACTAAAAACAATTCACCCACACCCTACAATGAGTGAAGCCGTCATGGAAGCAGTAGCGGACGCTTATGATGAAGTTATTCACATATAAATTATATTTTTATAAAAAATTATCGATTTAAGGTAGTTTTTTACTATAAAAAACTTTTTAGAGCCAAGGTATAACTGTCCAATCCAAACCCTAAAATTACTCCTCTAGCATTTGGTGATATGAATGATTCATGTCGATAATTTTCACGGCTATGAGTATTTGATATGTGGACTTCAATTACTGGAGTAGATATAGCCTTAACAGCATCACCAATACCAACTGAAGTATGAGTATAAGCTGCAGCATTAAGAATAATTCCATCAAAACTAAAACCAACCTGATGTAGTTTGTCAATAATTTCACCCTCAATATTTGAGTGATAATAATCTAGATGAAAGTCTGGGAAATCTTTTTCCAATGATTTAAAAAAAATATCAAATGATTCTGATCCATATATTTTAGGCTCGCGTTTACCTAAGAGATTTAAATTAGGACCATTTATGATTATGATTTTCTTCATATGACAAAAGTACAAAACTGGTGAAAAAAAAAGGGAAGCATTAGCTTCCCTTTTCAAAAAAATAATTTATTTATACTAGAAGCTGTAAACAGCAGCTAGAACAAATGAAGTTAAATTAGCAGTAGGATCACCGTCATTGTTTTCAAATATACGAGCTTCAGACATATCAAGTCTAAATTCAGGCTTAATAGTTAAACCTCCTACTTTGTAATTAGCAGTTAATGTCGGTGTAATAACATTATCAGTAGCATAATCATCAAAAGCAATGTATTCTAAACGAAGACCATAAGACCAATCGTCAGAATATTGAATCTGAGGATACATAGAAATTGAAGTAAATCCATCTCCAGGTCTTACACTACCAGCAGCTGAATCTTCATAGTCAGCTTTGTGAACATTTACGCCCATATTAAATTTATCACTAATATTAAACATGTGTTTAAAATCAATGAACGTAGCATCTTGACTACTTATAACAGAAGCACCTGTATCACCTTTGGATAATCCAAAAGCAACTGAATAATCCCCAGTGTTGTTATTATAAGTAATATCAACAGGGTTCATAACACCAACTCCAATTTTAAAGTCATTACCTAAATCGAAATTAGCGGCAAGACCATTAACGTTTCTAACACCAAATGTGAAAGCGTGAGACATACTATAGTTGAAGTTTCCAACTGGAGATAATCTCTCAAATCCCATCCAATTATTGAAACGTCCCATGTAAAGAGTCATTGTCTCAGAAGCATTCCAATACATGTAAGCTTCATTAATAACTCCTCCAGCATCTGGGCTGTTTAGGTCTACACCAGCGTTAGCTCTAGGTCCGTAAGCGAAATCAGCTACGAAACCAACGTCATCTCCTTCGTAAGAAAAAGTAACATTAGCCATACCAACAGAAAAACCTGGATTGTTCGCAAATACACTAGGTGTTTGATATCCAGTTTCTCCATCATCCACATCATTATGAGAGCTTAAATTTGCTCTCCAATATGCATCTACAGATCCTTTAACGGTAAATGTAGGCTCTTCCCCTTGACCGAAAGATAATCCAACGATAGCAAGAGACATTAAAGTAATTAATTTTTTCATAATTAACGTTTTGTTTATGATTAATGAAGCAAAATTAGATAAAAATAATTATGATACACTAAAAAAAATGGTTTTTTTTCACTTTTATCGTAAAAAACGTGCAGTTTATGGATATTTTAAGAAGGTGATTGTGAAAATTAATTTTTTGATAAAAATGGGATTTAATCGACTATTTATGCAAAATGTCGAAGATTATCAATAATTTTGTCATAATATAACATAATATGAAAACAAAACTAATCATTCTCTTCTCTACTCTATCTACATTTATTTTTTGTCAAAACCCTGCTGATTATGCTGAGTTTATAAATTCTGAAGACTTACGTTCTATGCTATTTGAATACTCGTCTGATAAATACATGGGGCGTGAAGCAGGTACTGAAGGAGAAAAACTTGCAATTGATTTTATAAGAAAAAAATATAGAGTTTTAAAAATCAGTTCTGCTAAAGATAATGGTGATTATTATCAAAATGTACCATTAATTGTAGAGAACTCAAGATTTGCTGAAATAGAAATTGAAAATAATGTATTTAAATACTTTGATGATTTTATAACAAAAACCGCAATTAATGGGTCAAAATCAATAATTTCAGATTCATATGCATATGTTGGGTATGGAATTCAGGACAATAATTATAATGATTACTCAAATATTGATGTCAAAAATAAAATTATTGTTGCAAGCTCTGGAGAACCAATTAATAAAAAAGGAGAATACATAATAACCAAATCAAGAAAAAATTCGCTTTGGTCAAGTAGCGAAAAAGAACATGATTTAAAATTAAATTTAGCAATTAGTAAGGGTGCATCTGGATTTATATTAATTGACGATTTCTATTTTAGAAGATATTCTAATTATTACCAAAGAATGGAATCCAGCGGAGAAACTAATGTTGAACTTAACGTACCTGCAAAACAATTTTTAAATATTGTTGCTGGTGATAAAATTGGAAACATATTAAAGAAAGAAAATAATGGTGTCTATCAAAAACAAATAGAATTAACTTACAAAAATTCATCTGATACTTTTACATCAAATAATGTAATTGCAATGATAAGAGGAAGTGAATTTCCTGATGAATATATTATTATTTCTGCACACCTTGATCACATAGGTACACATAATGGTAAAATTTTTAATGGTGCTGATGACGATGGATCTGGAACGATTGCTATTTTAGAGATTGCAGAAGCATTTAAAGAAGCTGAAATTGATGGATATGGTCCAAAACGATCAATAGTTTTTCTACACGTTACAGCTGAAGAAAAAGGACTATTGGGGTCAAAATACTACACTGATTTTAATCCAATAGTACCGTTAAAAAATACTGTAGCAAATCTTAATATTGATATGATTGGAAGAACTGATCCGAATCGTAATTATGGCAATAGAAATTATATATATTTAATTGGTAGCGATAAGTTAAGTACCGAGCTCCATCTAATTTCGGAATTTGTAAATAAAAAATTTACCAATATAGAATTGGATTATACTTATAATGACGAGAATGATCCCAACCGTTTCTACTACAGATCAGATCATTTTAACTTTGTCAAAAATAATATACCAGCAATTTTCTATTTCAATGGTACACACGAAGATTATCATAAAGCTACGGATACTGCTGACAAAATTCAGTACGACCTATTAGAAAATAGAACAAGATTAATTTTTCACACAGCTTGGGAGCTAGCTAATAGAAAAACTAAGATTAAAATTGATTAAATACAAAAACAACTCCAATTCTTTTGTGATATTATGAACTATCTATTTAAGAAAGGGATTGCATTTCAGCAACCCCTTTTTAAATATATTAAAGAATTACTACAAGCGAAGATTAATAAAGCGGAGAGTAAGAGTAGTTTTTTCATTTAGTTCTTTATGAATTTTTTTGTAGATGAATTTACTCCATCAGATACTTTTATAAAGTAAACTCCTTTTGAAAGTGAGCTTACATTAATTCTGTTACCACTCTCCTTTATTAATTCTTTTCCAATTATATTATATACGAAAATGTTATTTGAAGTTGAGTTGTCTATAAACAAGTAATCAGTTGTGGGATTTGGATAAATTGAAATATCTAAATGGTTATGTTCATCCAATCCAAGAGATGGACAAGTACCCCAAATGGGTTTATTGCTTTCTGTTAATGGAGAACCAATACTAAATTCCGTTGGCTCAGAACCAATATTTGTAACGCACCAACTCGATATATCTTGGTTAAATAAAAATGCATCTCTAAACATTCTCAACATATTAGTTACATCGCTAACATCCCAGTCTCCTATTGGTTGATTAAAGGAATTTGTATAAGCAAACATACTTCTCATATTAGTTACATTACTAACATCCCAGTCTCCTATTGGTTGATTGAAAGAGTCTGTAAATGTAAACATATAACTCATATCAGCAACACTACTAACATCCCAGTCTCCTATTGGTTGATTAAAGGAATTTGCATAAGCAAACATACTTCTCATATTAGTTACATTACTAACATCCCAATTACCTATGGGCTGGTTAAACGAGGCTGTATAATCAAACATACTAAGCATATCATTCACATTACTAACATCCCAGTCTCCTATAGGTTGATTGAAAGAGTCTGTTAGATGAAAAACCCCTCTCATATTAATCACACTGCTAACATCCCAATCTGAAATGGGTTGATTAAAATTTCTTGCCCCACTAAACATCCAACTCATATTAGTTACGTTACTAACGTTCCAATTACTTATATTACCATTAAAATTAGTTTTATTTTGAAAAGCATCACTCATATTAGTTACACTACTCACATCCCAATCTGGCATTGCACCATATTCACTATCACTACACATTCCAGTAATTGGATGGGTAGATAAGCAAGTTTCAATGGCTTGGGCAAAATTAGAATCAGTTATAGGGGTCTGTCCATAACTACAAGCGAAGATTAATAAAGCTGAGAGTAAGAGTAGTTTTTTCATTTTTTATTATTATTCAAAATTGTATCAAGCTTAATTTCTGATGGTTGAAATTCTATTGGTTGAAATTCTATTGGAGTAATGTGTTTATATTGTACAACTTTAAATTTAGTTGTATCGAACTTCATTTCTACAAGCTCAACAGGCTCAACAATTTGATATTCTATTGGTTGATATTCTATTGGAGTAATGTGTTTATATTGTACAACTTTAAATTTAGTTGTATCGAACTTCATTTCTACAAGCTCAACAGGCTCAACAATTTGATATTCTATT